>OIXL01000585.1_pt1 | contig 17433 bp, 18 predicted proteins | sample 1587761 | NCBI WGS metagenome assembly OIXL01 (sample SAMN03283246) | human gut metagenome | biome: human-associated habitat; material: feces | host: Homo sapiens | place: Peru | collected 2012 | reverse complement strand
AAAGCGGTCGCTACCCTCCACGAAGGTAACATGGATGGTCGCGCATATACAAAGGTTATCAAGATGGTTAAGAGCCCAAAGACAGGTGCATATTGCTTCGATGAGAAGATGGTACCTAACGAGGCTGTTAAAGATTTCTTCAAAGCCTAATCATTTTTAGGATTTTAAGTAATCAATATACTTTAAGTAAGGCTGCATTTCGTAAGATTTGCAGCCTTATTCTTTGTATATACAATTATTTTTCCTATCTTTGCACTCAAATATAATGTAAATATGGGATTATTCGGATTTTTTAGCAGCAAGAATAAGGAAACACTCGACAAGGGACTCGAGAAAACCAAGGAGAGTGTGTTTGGTAAGTTGGCTCGCATCGTAGCGGGCAAGTCTACTGTCGATGATGATGTCCTCGATGATTTGGAGGAGATTCTCATTACATCCGACGTGGGTGTTGACACCACAGTGAAGATCATTCACCGCATTGAGGAGCGTGTGGCTACCGACAAGTATGTGTCTACCTCTGAGCTCGACAGAATCCTGCGCGAGGAGATTGCCAAGTTGTTGGAGGAGAATCATACGGGTGACAATGCCGACTGGAGTCTTCCTGCCGACCACAAGCCTTACGTCATCCTGGTGGTAGGTGTCAATGGTGTGGGCAAGACCACCACTATCGGCAAGTTGGCTTACCAGTTCAAGAAGGCTGGCAAGAAAGTTTATTTAGGCGCTGCCGATACCTTCCGTGCTGCTGCGGTGGAGCAGATCTCTATCTGGGGCGAGCGTGTGGGTGTGCCTGTTGTCAAGCAGCAGATGGGTTCCGACCCTGCTTCTGTGGCTTTCGACACCTTGCAGAGTGCCAAGGCCAATGGAGCAGATGTCGTTATCATCGATACGGCAGGACGTCTTCACAACAAGGTGGGCTTGATGAATGAGCTCAAGAAGATCAAGGATGTGATGAAGAAGGTCCTTCCCGAGGCTCCTGATGAGGTATTGCTTGTTCTCGATGGCAGTACGGGTCAGAATGCTTTCGAGCAGGCCAAGCAGTTCTCTGCTGTTACCAACATTACCTCGCTTGCCATTACCAAACTGGATGGTACAGCCAAGGGTGGTGTGGTGATAGGTATTTCCGACCAGCTCAAGGTGCCAGTGAAGTACATTGGTCTGGGTGAGGGAATGGAAGACCTGCAGTTGTTCAACAAGGTAGAGTTTGTAGACTCTTTGTTTAAGAAAGGAAAGTGAAAAAGAATACGATAGACATCATCACCATGGGCTGTTCCAAGAATTTGGTGGACAGCGAATTGCTGATGAAACAATTTGAAGCCAACGGCTATCATTGCGTGCACGACTCTAAGCGTCCGCAGGGCGAGATAGCTGTCATCAACACTTGTGGTTTTATTGAGGATGCCAAGCAGGAGAGCATCGATACCATCCTTGAGTTTGTACAGCGCAAGCAGGAGGGACGGTTGAAGAAGCTCTATGTGATGGGCTGTCTTTCGCAGCGTTATCAGAAAGAGCTGGAGAAAGAGATTCCTGAGGTCGATAAGTTTTACGGCAAGTTCAACTACAAGCAGTTGTTGGGCGAGTTGGGCAAGGCTGATGTTCCTTCCTGTGATGGTCATCGCCATCTCACCACTCCCCGTCATTATGCTTATGTCAAGATAGCCGAGGGCTGCGACCGTCATTGTGCCTATTGTGCCATCCCTATCATCACCGGCAAACATGTAAGCCGTCCTAAGGCTGAGATCCTTCAGGAGGTTCGTGATATGGTGGCAGAGGGCGTCAAGGAGTTCCAGATCATAGCCCAGGAGCTGACTTATTATGGTATCGACCTCGACGGAAAGCATCACATCACCGACCTGATCAGAGATATGGCTGATATTCCTGGAGTGAAGTGGATTCGTCTGCATTATGCCTATCCCAACCAGTTCCCCATGGACTTGCTCGATGTGATGCGCGAGAAGGAGAATGTATGCAGTTATCTTGACATCGCCCTTCAGCATATCAGCGACCATATGCTTACCCGTATGCGCCGCCATGTCAGCAAGCAGGAAACGATCGAGCTTATCAAGCAGTTGCGGGAGCGTGTGCCGGGCATACATATCCGCACCACACTGATGGTGGGCTTCCCTGGCGAGACCGATGAAGATTTTGCCGAACTGATGGAGTTTGTACGTTGGGCGCGCTTCGAGCGTATGGGTGCCTTCGCCTATTCTGAGGAAGAGGGAACCTACAGCGCCAATCATTATGAGGACGATGTGCCTCAGGAGGTGAAGCAGAAACGGCTCGACCAGCTCATGGCTCTCCAGCAGGACATCAGTGCTGAGATCGAGGCAGAGAAGGTAGGACAGGAGATGATGGTCATCGTCGACAGGAAGGAAGGCGATTACTATATTGCCCGTTCCGAGTTCTGCTCGCCTGAGGTAGACCCCGAGGTGCTGATTAAAGCCGACAAGCGTCTGCGTGTGGGACAGTTCTATCAAGTGCGTATCACCTCCAGCGACGAGTTCGACCTCTATGCCGAACTGGTATAGTATAGTTGCATTCTGATGTTTTATATAGTAGTCCATAGCTCAAGGTTTTTCCCTTAGGCTATGGACTTTTGCTTTTTGTCCTTCCTTGTCAGTTCATTCTTCCTCAGTCTCTTTCATCCTCGTAGCCTTCCACATCCTTACAGTCTTTCCCTGAAAAAAAGACTACGATGCGATAAAAAAATAAGGGGGAAAGAAAAAGAATTGGAAAAATATCATTAACTTTGCAATCAAAATAAAAAAAGACTACGATGAAATACCTATTATTTTCTGATATTCATGGCTGTTTGCCAGCCTTGCAGCGTGCTCTCGACTTTTTCGAGGCGCAGAAGTGTGACATGATGTGCATCTTGGGCGACATCATCAACTACGGCCCCCGCAACCGCATACCTGAGGGCATAGACCCCAAGGGCATTGTGGAGCGACTCAACAACCTGGCAGACAAGATCATTGCAGTGCGAGGCAACTGTGATGCAGAGGTAGACCAGATGTTGCTCGATTTCCCCATCATGGAGACTTATGCCCTTTTGGTGGATGGCGGAAAGCGCTATCTGCTCACCCATGGTCATATATATAATAAGGAGAACATGCCCAAGGGTCCTTATGATGCCATCATCTATGGGCACAGCCATCTCTGGGAGCTCTCGCGCAATGCCGAGGGTAAGGCCATCTGCAATACGGGCAGCATCACCTTCCCCAAGGGAGGCAATCCCCCTACACTTGCCACTCTCGTGGATGGCAAGTTTACTATGTACAACCTCGATACCCTTGAGGTCATAGGCTCTTTTGATATGTTGGAGGCATAGAAAGTTCAATCAATATTACAATAATGATAGAGGAATATCAAATCCGGATTCTGCCAGAACAGGCAGCCAGTGAGGAAGGTATCAAGCGTTACCTATCCAAGGAGAAAGGAATAGACGTGCGGACATTGAACCAGGTGAGGGTGCTCAAGCGAAGCATCGACGCCAGGCAGCGTACCATCTACGTGAATTTGAAGGTGCGTGCCTATATCAATGAGTTCGCACAGGACGACCAATACATACATACCGAATATCCTGATGTGAGCTCACGCCCTCGTGTGGTAGTGGTGGGCGAGGGACCTGGCGGTCTTTTTGCTTCCCTGCGACTTATCGAGTTGGGCTATCGTCCTGTGGTGCTCGAACGAGGCAAGGACGTACGCGAGCGCAAGAAGGACCTCTCCAATATTACCAAGACCCAGAAGGTGGATGCCGAAAGCAACTATTGTTTTGGTGAGGGTGGAGCAGGTGCCTACAGCGATGGAAAGCTGTATACCCGCAGCAAGAAACGCGGCAGTGTGGACAAGATACTGAATGTCTTCTGCCAGCATGGAGCCAATACCAACATTCTGGCTGATGCCCATCCCCATATAGGAACCGACAAACTGCCGCGTGTGATAGAAAACATGCGCAACACCATCCTTCAGTGTGGGGGCGAGGTGCATTTCCAAACCAAGATGACCTCCTTCATCATCGATGGCGACAAGGTGATAGGTGTCGAGGCTGTCAACCTGCAGACGGGGGCCGAGGAAACCTATCGGGGGCCAGTCATCTTGGCTACAGGTCACAGTGCGCGTGATGTGTATCGCTATCTCGCAGCCTCCAGGATTGAGATCGAGGCCAAAGGCATCGCTGTGGGTGTGCGTCTGGAGCATCCTGCTCATCTCATCGACCAGATACAGTATCATAACAAGAATGGACGAGGCAAGTATCTTCCTGCCGCAGAATACAGTTTCGTAACTCAGGTAGACGGACGTGGCGTGTACAGTTTCTGTATGTGTCCCGGTGGATTTGTCATCCCTGCCGCTACAGGACCTCAGCAGCTTGTGGTCAACGGTATGAGTCCAAGCAACCGAGGTACGGCATGGAGCAATTCGGGCATGGTGGTAGAGACCCATCCTGAGGATGTGGCATCTTTTGTCCAGGAACATCAGGCGATATTACAGTCGGATGCCTCTCTCTCATCCTCGGCAGAGGAGGAAGTTCTGACTCCCGATTCACCACTCACGATGATGCATTTCCAGCAGATTGTGGAGAAGCAATGCTGGCAGCAGGGCAATATGAAGCAGACGGCACCAGCCCAGCGCATGGCCGACTTTGTGAACAACCGTTTGAGCTACGACCTTCCCAAGAGCAGTTATGCCCCTGGCCTTATCAGCAGTCCGCTCCATTTCTGGATGCCCTCTTTTGTGAGCAAGCGTCTGCAGGAAGGTTTCAAGACCTTCGGCAAGAATGCGCATGGCTTCCTCACCAACGAGGCCACGCTCATCGCCATGGAGACCCGTACCTCTTCGCCCGTCCGTATTCTTCGCGACCGCGACACCTTGCAGCATGTACGTCTGCAGGGACTCTTCCCCTGTGGTGAAGGCGCAGGATATGCAGGAGGCATCGTGTCGGCAGGAGTCGACGGAGAACGCTGTGCTGAGATGTGTGCTGAGTATTTGAAGAAACTTGAATAAATAATCTTAAAACATTTGCATGGTACAAATAAATATTGTATTTTTGTGAACACTAATTGAATGTACTAAGCAAACAAATCTAATTTATAAATATACAAAAACAATACTATTATGGTAAGTTCTAACATTCCACAGGTTAAGCTGGGTATTATCGCCGTAAGCCGTGACTGTTTCCCTATCGCGCTTTCTACTCAGCGCCGTGAAAACATCGTCAAAGAATACAAAGGAGAAATCTTCAACTGCCAGACTACAGTTGAGAATGAGAAAGATATGCTCAAGGCTATCGCTGAGGTAAAGGAGCAGGGCTGCAACGCCTTGGTGGTCTTCCTTGGCAACTTCGGTCCTGAGACACCAGAGACACTCATTGCCAAGAACTTTGATGGTCCTTGCATGTTTGTTGCTGCTGCCGAGGGTGATGGCGACATGATCAATGGTCGTGGTGATGCTTACTGCGGTATGCTCAACTGCTCTTACAACCTGGGTATGCGTCATCTCAAGGGTTATATCCCAGAGTATCCAGTAGGTACAGCAGCCGAAGTGGCTAAGATGATTGCCGACTTCGTTCCTGTAGCTCGTGTCATCCTCGGTCTGAAGGGCTTGAAGATCATCACCTTCGGTCCACGTCCTCAGGACTTCTTCGCTTGCAACGCACCTATCAAGGGCTTGTACGAACTGGGTGTAGAGATAGAGGAGAACTCTGAGCTCGACTTGCTCGTATCTTACAAAGAGCACGAGAACGACCCACGTATCGACGACGTTTGCAAGGATATGGCAGCCGAGATGGGCGAGGGTAAGTACTATCCTGACCTGAGCCGTCGTATGGCACAGTTTGAGCTCACATTGCTCGACTGGGCTGAGAATCACAAGGGTTCTCGCCAGTATGTAGCCTTTGCCGACAAGTGCTGGCCTGCATTCCCAAGCCAGTTTGGTTTCGAGCCATGCTATGTCAACAGCCGTCTGGTAAGCCGTGGCATCCCTGTAGCCTGCGAGGTGGACATCTATGGTGCTCTTTCTGAGTACATCGGTATGTGTGCTTCTGATGATACAGTGACATTGCTCGACATCAACAACTCAGTTCCTCAGTATATCTACGATGAGGATATTGTGGGCAAGTACGACTATAAGTTGACAGATACCTTCATGGGCTTCCACTGTGGCAACACACCTCAGTGCAAGATGTGCTCTACACGTGCCATCAAGTATCAGCTCATCCAGAACCGTCTGTTGGAGAATGGTGGCAAGCCAGACTTCACCCGTGGTACTTTGGAGGGTGACATTGCTGCCAGCGACATCACATTCTATCGTCTGCAGTGCGACTCAGAGGGCAACTTGCGTTCTTATATCGCTGAGGGCGAGGTGCTCGATGTTCCTACACGTTCTTTCGGTGGTATCGGTATCTTCGCTATTCCAGAGATGGGTCGCTTCTATCGTCACGTATTGATCCAGAAGGGTTATCCTCATCATGGTGCCGTAGCCTTCTCTCATGTAGGCAAGACACTCTTCGAGGCCTTCAAGTTCTTGGGCATTAAGGACATCGCTTACAACCAGCCAGCAAGCTTGCCTTACCCAACAGAGAATCCTTGGAAATAATTTAGGTCTCAACTTTCGCAAATGGGGAAGTTGAAAAAGTTAAAGGGCGATTGCTCATTATCCGTAAAGGAAATGGCAATCGCCCTTTTTTATTCTTTTATCAGTTGTTGTACTTTCGTTTCAGCTGTTGTATTTTCTTCCTGCTGTTATGCTTCTGGCTTCAGCTGCTGTGCCATGTTGAGAGCAGCCTTGCGGCCATCACCCATGGCGAGGATAACAGTAGCACCACCGCGCACAATGTCACCGCCGGCATAGATGGCAGGCTGTGAGCTCTGCATCTGCTCGTTGACGGCAATGGTATTCTTGCGGCCTAACTCCAGACCTTCGATGCTCTGAGGCACGAGAGGGTTAGGACTCACACCCACTGCCACAATCACTTGGTCGCACTCCAGCTTGATGGTCTCGCCTGTAGCCTCAGGACGGCGACGTCCGCTGGCGTCAGGTTCGCCAAGCTGCATCACGTCGAGGATGACAGACTTCACGGCTCCCTTCTCGTCGGCCTCATACTCCTTTGGATTATGCAGTGTGAGGAAGGTGATACCCTCTTCCTTGGCATGCTTCACCTCTTCCAGACGGGCCGGCATCTCTGCCTCCGAACGACGGTAAACCAATGTTACGTTGGCACCTAAGCGCTTGGCTGTGCGGCAGCTGTCCATGGCTGTATTTCCGCCACCTACCACAACTACATTCTTGCCTAAGTTGATAGGGGTATCTGTATGAGGATTGGCAGCGTCCATCAGGTTGACACGGGTGAGAAACTCGTTGGACGACATGATGTTGAGCGCATTCTCGCCAGGAATGTTCATAAAGTTGGGCAGACCGGCTCCCGAAGCAACGAAGATGCCCTTGAAGCCCTGCTTCTCCAGTTCTTTCACACCGATGGTCTTGCCCACGATACAGTCGGCAACAAACTTCACACCCATCTTCTGCAGGTTCTCTATCTCTACATCCACGATGGCGTTGGGCAGACGGAACTCAGGAATACCATATTTCAGCACACCGCCAATCTCGTGCAGTGCCTCGAACACTGTGACGTCGAATCCCTTCTTAGCCATGTCTCCAGCAAAACTCAGACCCGCAGGACCCGAGCCCACTACAGCCACCTTGATGCCGTTGGCAGGATCCTTCTCAGGGATGGATATGTTTCCGCTCTGGCGCTCATAGTCGGCAGCAAAGCGCTCCAGATAACCGATGGCTACGGCTGGCTTGTTCATCTTCAGGTGCACGCAACGGCTCTCGCACTGTTTCTCCTGTGGACATACACGTCCGCAGACAGCAGGCAGGGCAGAGGTGTTCTTCAGTACCTTGGCGGCAGCCAGGAACTGACCGCGTTCTATGTTCTTGACAAACGAAGGAATGTTGATGTTTACAGGGCATCCCTCCATACAGGAAGGTTTAGGACAGTCCAGACAGCGCTTGGCCTCGGTGAGAGCCATCTCCTTGGTAAGACCGATGTTCACCTCCTCAGTACGGGTAGTGGCACGGTATACGGGGTCGAGCTCAGGCATCTTCACACGCTCTATGGCTGTACGCTCCTTGGGTTTCATGGAGGCACGCAGTGCCTTGCGCCACTCAGCGTCACGGTTGGTCAGCTCTGCCACGCTCTCGTTGGTAGGCTCCACATCCATTGTCACGTCTGTGCTCTCTTTCTTCTTGGCTGCTTCCACAGTGGCGAGATGTTCCTCGAAGTGTTCCATCTCCTCGCGCTCCACATCCTTGAAGGTTCCCATGCGTTTGAACATCTCGTCCCAGTCTACCAGGGCACCGTCAAACTCAGGACCATCGATGCACACAAACTTGGTCTTGCCACCGATGGTGAGTCGGCAGGCACCGCACATACCAGTTCCGTCCACCATGATGGTGTTGAGCGATACATCTGTAGGCAGGTTGTACTTCTGTGTCAGCAGACAGCAGAATTTCATCATGATAGGAGGACCGATGGCGAAAGCCTTGTCGATGTGTTCCTGCTGGATGAGTTTCTCCATTCCTACAGTTACCACACCCTTCTCGCCATAGCTGCCGTCGTCGGTCATGATGATCAGCTCGTCGCTTGATGCGCGTACCTCATCTTCCATGATGACAAGGTCCTTGCTTCGTCCGGCTATCACCGAGAGAACTCGGTTGCCGGCAGCTTTCAGGGCTTTGATGATAGGCAGCATAGGAGCCACGCCCACACCGCCTCCGGCGCAGAGTACAGTTCCGAAGTTCTCTATGTGGGTAGGGTTGCCCAAGGGGCCTACCACGTCGTGGATTTCATCTCCCTCGTTCAGGTTGCAGAGCTTGGTGGAGGAGAGTCCCACTTTCTGTACTACCAGTGTGATGGTGCCTTTCTCTGTGTCGGCATCTGCGATGGTCAGTGGCATTCGCTCACTGTTGGCATCTACTCGGATGATGACAAAGTTACCAGCCTTGCGGCTTTTGGCGATCAGAGGCGCCTCTACGTCGAAACGATAAACCTTCTCGGAATATTGTATTTTTCTGATAATCTTGTTCATTCTGTTTCTTTGGGTTTTTTAGTTGGTTTGGGTTATTATTTATGTTTTTGTATTCGACTGTTGAGCTTTATCAAGTTTTATCTTCCCTTTACTTCTCTAATAATTTTCGAAAGGGACAACTCATTTTAAAAGCAAAAGGATAACGTTGGCGGCATTTCTGCAACCAATGTTATCCTCGTACTTCATATTGTTGGCCAGCAGCGTTGCCGGTCAGAGAGTCTGTGAAATATGACGAAACTTTTTATTCAAAGTTCTTGTCGTCGAGCATCTCGAATCCGCAGTATGGTACCAATACCTTTGGTACGCGGATGCCCTCAGGAGTCTGGTTGTTCTCCAGGATAGAGGCTACGATGCGTGGCAGAGCCAGAGCCGAACCGTTCAGGGTGTGGCAGAGCTCTATCTTCTTGTCGTCAGCATGGCGGTAACGGCAGTGCAGACGGTTGGCCTGATAGCTCTCGAAGTTGGAAACTGAAGAAACCTCCAACCATCGCTGCTGGGCGGCACTCCATGTCTCGAAGTCGTAGCAGATAGAAGAGGTGAAGCTCATATCGCCACCGCAGAGACGGAGGATGTGATAAGGCAACTCCAGCTTCTTGAGCAAGCCCTCTACGTGGTCGAGCATTTCCTTCAATGACTCGTAAGAGTGACCGGGCTTGTCGATGCGTACAATCTCTACCTTGTCAAACTGATGCAGACGGTTCAGACCACGAACATCCTTACCGTAGCTGCCAGCCTCGCGGCGGAAACAAGCAGAGTAAGCGCAACGCTTGATAGGCAGATCCTTCTCGTCGAGGATCACATCGCGGAAGATGTTGGTGACAGGAACCTCAGCAGTAGGGATGAGGAACAGGTTGTCGAGGTTGGCATGATACATCTGGCCTTCCTTGTCAGGCAGCTGACCTGTACCCAGACCCGAAGCCTCGTTGACAACGTAAGGAGGCTGTATCTCCAAGTATCCGCTCTTGCGTGCCTCGTCGAGGAAGAAAGCCTCCAAAGCGCGCTGGAAGCGGGCCATCTTGCCGATATATACAGGGAAGCCTGCACCGGTAATCTTCACACCCAGGTCGAAGTCTACCAGGTTGTACTTCTTCAGCAAGTCCCAGTGGCAGAGTGCGTCAGGACCCAGGTTAGGCTTCTCGCCGCCTTCCTTTACCACTACGTTGTCTGCCGCATCCTTACCCTCAGGTACCTCGTCGCATGGTATGTTAGGGATTTCGAGCAGTACATTGGTCATATCTTGCTGAGCCTTCTCCATGATTTCCTCCAAGGCCTTGCCGTCTGCTTTCAGATTGGCAACCTGTGCCTTGGCGGATTCGGCTTCCTCTTTCTTTCCTTCCTTCATCAGAGCACCAATCTGCTTGGCAAACTGGTTGGCTTGCTGCTTGTTGGTGTCCAGCTTCTGCTGGGCTTCACGACGGATCTTGTCGTACTCCAAAACTTTCTCTACGGCCTCGCGCGCATTAGGAAAATGCTTTTTCTCAAGACCTTTAATTACACGTTCAGTCTCTTCGCTGATAAGTTTAAGTGTAAGCATAAGATAACTATTTATAAATTGATTTACTATTTGAAGGCAAAATTACAAAAAATATTTCTTATAGCACAATAAAAGGCGAGAAAAAGTGAATGTTTGGGTGGAATTAAACGTGTTTTTCGTTAAAAAAGCAGAAAGCCTGCTCTCGATAAGAGAACAGGCTTCATATGTTTGTTTGGAATAGTTTGTTTACTTTTTAATTAAGCGTCAGCTTTTTTAGTCTTCTCAGCGTAAACCTCTGGAGAGAGAACAGATACTGTGCTCTTGTCCTTGCGGCCCTTGTGGAAGTAAACGATACCGTCTGCCAAAGCATACAGTGTGTCGTCCTTACCCTGAGCTACGTTCTCACCTGGGAAGTGCTTGTTGCCACGCTGGCGAACGATGATGTTACCTGCGATGATTGACTGACCACCCCAGATCTTAACGCCTAATCTTTGTGAAGCTGATTCACGGCCGTTCTTAGAACTACCAACACCTTTTTTATGTGCCATTTCTAATTCCTCCTAATTTTAAGCGATTACAGATTTGATTGTTACCTCAGTGAACTGTGCACGGTGACCGTTCTTCTTGCGATAGTCCTTGCGGCGCTTCATCTTGAAGACGATTACCTTGTCACCCTTTACGAGTGGGTTCACTACTTCTACTACTACTTTTGCACCCTCTACAGCTGGTGCACCGACAGTGATTGCGCCGTCTTTGTCAACGAGCAAAACCTTGTCGAACTCAACAGTCTGACCTGCCTCTACATCCTTGATGTGATGTACGAAGAGCTTCTTGCCCTCCTCTGCCTTGAACTGCTGACCGTTAATTTCTACGATTGCGTACATTTTTTATTTTATAAACGGGTTTTTCCGCGAGGCGTCTGGCTTCGTGCCAGCTCTTTTTCGAGCCCCAACGAACTAAACTTTTCTGTAATTATTGCCCTTTTCTGGGCTTTCGGGGTGCAAAATTACATAATATTTATCGAATATCAAATCTATCTGTGCCGAAATGCCTCACTTTTAAAAAGATTTAACGTATAGGAGAGGATTTTCCTTGTTAAATCATTCTATGCATGTTGCTTTTTTCGATTGTATATATTGTCGCATCATCCCAAGTGGTCAGTCCCATATGCTCTTTCTCTGCATTGGCTCTTTCTACTATAAGTTCTGCTGCAATGTGGGTTAATTTGCTATGTTGCAAGGTATATAGACATTCAAGAAGAGTGAAATGTATAAACAACGACTTTTCTTATATTGCCTAAAGTAAGATGTCTTTTTCTTATCATTTTATTTTCTGTATTTCGGATAAAAATAAAATGATAAGAAAATTGTATCTTCTTGATAATCAGTTTGATATAAATCTATTAACAAAAATTTATTTTTCGGTTATTTTTTTATTAGCCATTAAATTAAATAGTATCTACAATCTACGCGAGCGCCTTTTTTAGCTATTTCGGTTCCGACCATAGAGTAAACAAGCTTGCGAATTTCTTTGATTTCAACATCAGGTACTCTACTTGCTATTTCAGAAATTTTGCTCATAGGATGTCTGCGTAAGTCCTCTTTGATAAGGGCTTTCAGAACATATGGTTCTATTGTTTTTAGCGTTGTGACAATATTGGATTTTGCATTCGTTAATAGTGTAGGGTTGACTTGATAGTATGCCCCTTTTGTTGCACCACTTTTTATTATTAAGTGATTCTTGTCTAAATTGTCCACATAGCTTCTAAGTCGTTCTTCCGCAGTGAGTTGAAGAGTCTTAGATAAGTCCGTTGTCGCAATGCGTTTCTCTCTGGCTATAATACCGAAAGCTATCTTGTTCTTTTGGGAAAGCTGATAATTATGGTCAACATAATCCATCAGGCGAACAACTTCTTTATCCGTAATCTCTGCACTTTGATATACAGTGACAGTATTGAAAGTTGATTCTATCTCTGGTTGCTTCTTTGCTTCAACTGCATCCAACTCATAAATCAAGTCATAACCAGAGCCCTCACCTTCCATCAATCCAAGTGCAGTCAGTATCTCAATCATATTCGGATTACGTCTGTGCTTGGTATGAAGGATGTTGTCTTTGGTTACGCCTAAAGGGAGTCCACCAGGATTGGAGATGCAGATATAACCTGGATATACCTTGATTGTGATGTCGTTAGAGATGGTTCTTGAGCTATGAGCCAAACTGTTAACAAGCAACTCTCTGATTAAGTTCTCGTTATAATAACGTACAGTTTTACGGAAGAGTCCGTTAGGCATCTCATAGCTATAGGTCAACTCTACAGCCTTGTCCATAATGTCTTCCAACAGTTCTTTCGGATTACGTGTGTTGTCACGCCATTCCAATTTGTTGGTCTTGTTCTCCAAGTCGTCATATACGATATATTGCACAGTGATAGGATAGCAAATGCGGCTACGCTGTTTGGCTGTACCAATCCATAAGACACCAAGATTAGTCATCTTGTTGCCGTCAAGAAGGTGATACTGTTCGCCAATTTCCATATCGTCGAGCTGCTTGATATGCAGCTTTACTCTATCAGATTGGCGTATATCATTAGCGAATTTAGAGAGATTCGTCTTATTCTCATCTTCTAATTCAAACTGTGTTGGCACAAGTTCCCATTGGAAAGCTCCTTTCTCTTCTCCTACACGTTGGATGTCCTCACTACGAACCGGCTCACATTTGTCAGCGACACGGATATACATCTTGCCATCAGAAGTGGTTGCATATGAATGGAGTGAAGGGAATACAGTGATGGCAAAGTACTGGCTGCCAGTTTCGTCTTCACATACGTCGCCTACAGCAAGACCTACGTTGAAACAGAGTCCACGCAATCTTGTAACGGCACTATTTGCCTCTTCTTGTGGTATAACCTGATTGGGAGCAGGCTTCTTTGTCTTGTCCTCCACGCCAATCATAATCTGTCCTCCTTGTGCATTGGCTAAAGCTACACAAGTGGTGGAGAGTTCTTTGAATCCTTTCTCTCCAGTTCGAATCTTTTGCAGACTCTTGTATTCTATCTTTTGTTGCTCTGTATTCATGTTTATTTGTTTCTTCTAATTTTTCCTTTAAATAGACTATCTTTTATCTTATAGTTTTTGAAGCCTTTTAACAATGCCTCTACTATGGCTTTTTCTCCTTCAGAAGTGCAAGGACCTAACATGACTTCAATGTTATCTAAAATTTCAGGTTTCAGAGGTATATCTCTGAAAGTGAAACTTAAAGGATAGTTTTAGGAAGTGAAGGTTTTCTAAAAAGCATTTGCGTAAGTCTTCTTCTTTGCCAGCACAAGTCATGAGTAACTCCAGCATCATATAGTTGGTTAATAGCTCTACCCTCTTCATTGCTTCCATGCCATAGTTAGGCGAACCATCCATAAAACTTGCACAACTATATTTTCCTCCTGGATATATGCCCTATTTTCAAAGAAAATATTATCTTTGTAGCTGTTTAAAGATTAGCAAGTATACCTTCTGGATGCCATGTTTTACATATTCTATCAGATGCCCCAACAAATTGCGATAATCTGGAGTGAAAGTGCTACGGAGCGTAGCAGTTTCTTATCATGTCCAATTACTGCGACAGCGTGTCGCAGTATTTCTGCATAATCGCCACCTCCTATTGAGAGTTTGTTGTCTTTATTGTCTGTTGCCATTTTATCAGTCTATATTATCTTCCCAGAGAAGGTCCGTTACTTCTACTTCAAGCGGTGCAGAAAGCTCTGTTAAGGCTTTTTTCTTTCATTTTGCAAAGATAATTATTTTTTCTGAGAATCTATCCTTTTTCTGCTGTTTTTTCTCTTTTTTCGCTCCCACGTTTGTCGCATTCGCTCCCATGATTCTGTTGTCATATTCCTCTTTCGAATGTTTGCCGCCAGCTTCTTTCTGATTCCACCTCGCAGTGGACACCCTTGCTATTGGCTATACAATTCCCGCTATTAGGGCTTGTTAGGGACTTGCACCCATTAGAATAAGCTCATGCCGAGCGTACAAATAAGGAAGCCTTGTCGGGGCTTCCTTATATGGAGAGTGCTGTATGTGTCTGTATGACTGGTTGTTGACGAATTATTCTTTGTTGTCCAACAGCTCGCTGATTCCTTTGTAGAAAGATGATTTTTGGAAACAGCGTTTCACTCATTAAAAGTTTCTCTATATATGGTAGTTCAACAATTATTTAATCACATTTGACATAATAGATTGCACCATCATGCCTAATCATAATAAATATAGTCATATTCCTGGGAAATACTATTATATTATCGGCGGAAGGAAACCATATATCACTAAAATAATTATATAAATCTATTGTACGAAATACATCTATTGTTTTAAACTCATCCCAATTAATACAGATAACATCACAACATAAATTCAAATCTGCAAATAATTCTAATAATGAAAAGTGGTCATCAAGTGCATTATACTTTTCTATAAAAGAACCATTTGATTGAAAATTATCAAAAACAGACTCATGTAAATCATATACTTTAATATTCTTTCGAAAATGTTGGTAGCATATATTACAGTCTGTTTGATTCATTTTTTGAAACGAGGGAAATAACTCCCCCGTTTCTTTTTCAAATAAATCAATTTTAAAGTTTTCCATATTTTATTTCTTTATAGGCTCAGCACCACTAATACCACCTGCATTTCGTTTGCCTTTTGTAAAATCCCAATAGTTTATATGTGGGTATTATCCTCTGATAAGCCCTGGCGAATTTTAAGGCGGTTTATAGCCTCGTTTTGTTGATACTTTCATACGTCCTTTATTTTATGTTTTATCTAAAGAACGATTGACATTTGATTTTATTTCATAGAATTGCAGCATTATCTCAAAATACTGATCTATCAATGGTTTTATACGTATTACGCTATATTTAAATAATCATAGAAAACTTGGCGACATGCATATATTTCAATTAAAATCGAATGATATGTTTTATAAAATAGAGCCAGCTTGGATTCCGTGGCTGGGACATATTGCGGTGTGTTACCACCTAATGTTGAAACAACACTCACATTAAATGCTGATGGTACCTACTTGTTGATACAGACATTCAAAGAAAAGCAGAACGAGCAGGAAAGGTTAAAAGGTTCTTTCCAAGTGCTTGACGGCAACATATTGATGCTTGTGCATCCTGCGAGTGGGGACAATATATTCTATAAGGTGATGGAGGACAACAGTATTATTTTTATAGACTCGTTTGGCAACGAACCTAAAAAAGTGGTTAGGAAAAACTACATTCTAAAAAAGAGAAAAGGGTAAAACGTAAATAAACTGTGTTAAACTATAATTATTATAGCCTGACACAGTTTATTTCATACTCTATGTAAATTACAAATTGTAAGTTTTCAAATTTTTTTTGATACACTCTTAACAGAATCTCCTCAATTGGATAATTCACGTAAACCTTAATAGTTTCCTAACGATAATAAAAAGTAATAGCAAGATTCCAACTATGTACAAAAACTTAATAAATCGTATTGTATTTGCTTTCTCCTCATCTATTTCAATACATTGGTAATTATCTTTAATCTTATTGTATTCATCGTTGTCTATATCTTTAAATGATATGTCAGGATGTCCTTTGTTTCTATTATAACCTGTTTCATACGATACTAAATATTTTATGTTATTCAAACTGTCAGTACATTTCAGTAATACAGAAGTATCATTATAAGCATAACCCAAAAAATTCTTTATTCTAAAACTGCTTTGTTTGTATCTAAAACCAATACCCACTAACTCAAAGCCGTCTTCATCAAGTAAACAAAAGCTCTGAGGATAATCAAAATTGATTTTTGGTGTTAATCCATATGGCATATTTTTATTACAAAAACTACACTCTACTCCATAATAATACCCAGTTTTATCGTATCTAAGATACAATAAAACAAGTACAAGAAACAATACTCCAAACCTGCTAAATTTCATTACATTTTTCATAAAATAGTCCGTTAAAAATTGTAGAGTTTAGGCTGGCAGCCGAAAGCTGCCAGCCAATGGATAAATCTATCAAATTATTTTTGTCTTCAACATGTTTAAAAAAGTATGTTCTTTCCCTTGTTTTATAATGGTATGGTGTACCTCCTCTTTGATTCATTGCATTTTGTTCAGTTTTTTTACACGCTTGCAATTACTTTCTTTTACTATTCGGCTACAAGCTATTAGTTAGAAATAGAAAACAGATTTCCATATTTAGAGTTATTTGATATTGTTTTAATATTATGGTACTCTATACTATGTTTGAGATGTAAATATGAATACGATAAATTAGAGCTATTATAAATTTCAATATCAAAATATTTATAATCAACGGTTCTAATGGTATTGCATTTTATCCTCTGTAACATATTTCGTATTGAATCAACTTTTGAATAGTTCCATCCTAAGTTTTTCAATAATATATTAAAATTCTTGTTATCTAACCTTTGTGAGTTAGCTTTTTGAGTGACTCTTTCTCCATTAATTACTTTTTTGCTTATTATAATAATATCAACACTATTATTTTTATCATTAATATTAAAATTAACATAATTTTCTTTTTTAAAATTTATTGGAATAGAGTTATTAAATAAATTAGTAACATCAAAAAAAAGCTCTGCATTATTTTCAAAATTTTTTTTCATCCACAACACATCGCGACTCTTACTGTAATCACATGATTGCAGCAGTTGTAAAAGTATTAAACCAAGTAATATTTGCATTAAATATTTCATACCTGTTATTTTAAATTTCTCTAAATGAATGATATTCCTCAATATGTGATTTTGAACATTCCTCCATTGTTAACTGAAACCTAAAATCAGAAGGGAACCTCTGAATGTTACGTTTGACTGC
>OIXL01000583.1_pt1 | contig 17450 bp, 15 predicted proteins | sample 1587761 | NCBI WGS metagenome assembly OIXL01 (sample SAMN03283246) | human gut metagenome | biome: human-associated habitat; material: feces | host: Homo sapiens | place: Peru | collected 2012 | reverse complement strand
CCGCGGAATGCTGGAAGATGCGATGTGGGACGGCGACATCGAGGACCACACCTATTTCCGGAAGGATGTTTCCAGTGACATTACACGGTTCACGGATGTCTACCGGGAAAAATATGAGGAATCCCGCGAATATGGCTTCTGGTGCCTGGTCACCTGCAATCATGACACGCAGCGAATGAGCTGGAAGCTGTCGGACGATGAATTGAAAATTGCATATGCCATGATCTTCACCATGCCGGGAGTGCCCTTCCTGTATTATGGCGATGAAATCGGAATGAAGTATCTGGATGTTCCGACAAAGGAGGGCGGTTATTATCGGACGGGCTCACGTACTCCCATGCAGTGGAATAAGGGGAAGAATCTGGGCTTTTCTGATGCGGATGCATCGGAGCTGTACCTTCCTGTGGATGCATCGGAGGATGCTCCGGATGTGGAATCGCAGCAGAAGGATCCGGATTCCCTGCTGAATCTGGTGAAGAGGATTGTGGAATTCCGTCGTTCGCACAAAGAGCTTCACGCGGAAGCGCCGTTTGAGATTTTGTATGCGGATGCAGAGAATCCGGTATTTGTATACAGAAGATCGGATTTTGTCATTGCGGTGAATCCCAAAATACAGCGCTGTGAGGCTCCGGTTTCTGTGAATGGTGAAATTGTATTTAAAATCGGAAATGCGGCGACGGAACCGGACAGGCTTGTTGTGGAGCCGCAGTCCTTTGTCGTGTTTCGAACTGCCTGAGGAAAAGAAAATGTCGGATGTAAAAAATCATTCAAAAACACTTGATACAATCGCTTTGCTGCGGCGGCTGGAAAAGCCGAAGGGTAGGGTGGACGTCATTCTGGATACAGACACCTACAATGAGATTGATGATCAGTTTGCACTTTCCTATATGCTCCGGTCTCTGGAGAAGCTGAATGTGAAGGCGATTTATGCCGCTCCCTTTCAAAATGAGAAATCAAATGGACCGGCGGACGGAATGGAAAAGAGCTATCAGGAGATTCTGAATATTCTGGAGCTTGCGGGAAGAGCGGAGCTGAAGCAGGAGGTGTACAGGGGCTCGCTTCGGTATCTTCCGGATGAAGAAACGCCGGTGGATTCCCTCGCTGCGGCAAATCTGGCGGAGAGGGCAATGGAATATACTCCGGACCGGCCTCTTTATGTGGTTGCGATCGGAGCGATTACGAATATTGCTTCTGCCATACTGATGAATCCGGAAATCATTGATCGCATCGTAGTCGTATGGCTTGGGGGCAATGCGCACAACTGGCCGGACAGTCATGAGTTTAATCTGTTTCAGGACATTGCGGCGGCAAGAATCGTTTTTGGCTGCGGAGTCGCCCTGGTTCAGCTCCCCTGCAGCGGAGTGGTATCTTCCTTTGCAACAACGGGTCCGGAGCTGGAATACCATCTTTCCGGGAAAAATGCACTTTGTGATTATCTGATGAAGACTACCATCAGCGAGGGCCTGAGATGCTCGGGCGGTCAGCCCACCTGGTCACGCGTGATCTGGGATGTTACCGCAGTGGCATGGCTTCTTGACGGTAATTTTGAGGATGATTACCTGGTGGCCAGTCCGATTCCGGAATACGACCATCACTACAGCTTTGATCCCACCAGGCATTTGATCCGATATGTGTATCACATTCACCGTGATGACCTTTTTGAGGACCTGTTCCGGAAGCTTTCGCAGTGAAATCGCTAAAGCATGGTGATCATGGAAAAGGGAGACCGGGTAACAGCAGAGGATGTGTGGAGACTGCAAGGGCAGATATTCTGGAAGTCGGTCAGCTCTACCAGACGGCGAACAGCCGCGGCCTGAAATGGGTCTGTGTCACTGGTGTTTCCATTGCGGAAGGAACGAAGCCGGATGCAACCGTGGATTCCGTTCTTGGAGCGATTTATGTATTGAATAATGAAACCCGGACGCCGATTTTCAGGTGCCCGGGCTTTTTTTGGGGGATCCTGATGTTGGTTTTCTTTTTGACCATCAACAGGTATAATATTATTTCGGATGTGTATTTTCAGAAACAGGATTGAGACTGATGTTCAAGGACAGACTGATTGATTTTTATTACGATACAAGAGAATTCCTCAGAAGGAACAAAAAGGTTGTGATGCCATTGTTCCTTCTTCTGTGCGTTTTGATTACGGCAGGGCTCGCTTTTTCGCTGCGAAGACAGACAAGGGAAAAGGCGCAGGAGGCAGCTTCCCTTGCGGAAACGGAGGAAACCCCGGCGGAGGAAGTGGAGCTGGAATTAAATGCATATGAGGATGTCGATGCTCTGTTCCAGAATTATTACAGGGCAGTGGCAGAGGGAGATGCAGATACTATTCAGAGCATCAGCTCCGCACTTTCTGACGAGGAGAAGATCCGAATCCGGGAGCTCGCCAACTATATTGATTCCTATACAACGGTTGACGTCTACACCAAAAAGGGACCTGTGGACAACTCCTATGTAGCTTATGTCTATACGAAGCTGAAGCTTAAGGATCACGAGTGGGAGATACCGGGACTGCAGACCATGTATGTCTGCACCAGGGATGATGGAACTCTGTATATAAATAATGATGAAACGCAGCCGAAGACGGTTTCAGAGTACATTCAGCTGGTATCGGTACAGGATGATGTGGTAGATCTGAATAACCAGATCTCTGCGGAATACAACGATCTTCTTGCTTCGGATGCGGAGCTTGCGGATTACCTGGATCAGATTGCATCAACCATTGATATTTCTGTTGGACAGCAGCTGGCGGCCTTGAATGCATCCCGAAGCGAAGCGAATGAGAACACAACCTACCTGAGAGCGAAGACGGATGGTGTCAATATCCGCAAATCGGCCTCTGCAGAAGGAACAAGGATCGGCTCGGCATCTGCAGGAGACGAGTTCCAGTTGGTGGAAGAGCTGGCAGATGGCTGGAGCGAGATCATCTTCAACGGACAGTCTGCGTATGTAAAGAGCGAGTTCTTCGATAAGATCGAGCCCGGTGCGGCGGATGATAGTCAGGAAAGCACTTCCGGGGAAGCCGGGCAGACGACGTCGGAAGATACTTCGGACGATGCTGGCTGAGGATGCATTTGGAGGCGAAAAGCATCCTGATTCGGAGGAATGTCCTGTCAGGGATGTATTTCCGTGGGGAAAAGCATCCTGATTCGGAGAAATGTTCTGTCAAGGATGCATTTCCAAGGAAAAAAGCATCCTGATTCAAAGAAATGTTCTGTCAGAGATGCATTTCCGTGGGAAAAAGCATCCTGATTCAGAGAAATGTTCTAGCAGGGATGCATCTCCGTGGAGAAAAGCATCCTCAAATCACAGAATCAGCAGATAGAGATGCAATGGTCGTAAGCTTACCGGCTTACGACACAGGATGGGAGGTTTGAAATGAGCAGATTGAATGTAGGAATTCTCGGGTGCGGTGCCATTGCCGCGACGATGGCGAATACGGTACGGAAAACCAAGGGCTTTTGCATGTATGCGGCAGCTTCCAGAAATCTGGACAAGGCAACCGGTTTTGCAAAAAGAAACGGAGTACGGAAGGCTTATGGCTCCTATGAGGAGCTTTTGCAGGATAAGAAGGTGGATCTTGTCTATATTGCAACACCTCACTCTGAGCATTTTGAGCATGCAAAGCTTTGCATTTCCTATGGAAAGCCCTGCCTTGTGGAAAAGGCATTTACGGTAAACGAAGCACAGGCGAGAGAGGTGTTCCGTCTTGCGAAGGAGAAGAATGTTTTCATTACGGAGGCAATCTGGACAAGATATATGCCGTTTGTCCGGACAATGAAGGAGGTTCTGGCAAGCGGCGTCATCGGAAAGCCTGTCTGCCTGTCGGCAAACCTCGGATATGCGATCAAGGGCAAGGAGCGCATGGTGGAGCCTGCACTTGCCGGAGGATCCTTGCTTGATCTTGGCGTATATCCGCTGAACTTTGCCTCGATGATGTTCGGAGATGACCTTTTACGCGTGGAGGCTTCCTGCACGTATACGAGCAAGCATCTGGATGAGCAGGACAATCTGACACTGATTTACAAGGACGGACGGATGGCTGCATTGACCGCAACGATGCTCGGGACGACGGATCGAAAGGGCACCATTGTCGGAACAGAAGGCTATCTTGTGATCGATAACATCAATAATTTCGAGAGGATGACGGTCTATGACGGGAAGTATAAGAAGATCGCTTCCTACAAGAGACCCAGACAAATCACGGGCTACGAATATGAGCTGCAGGCCTGCCGCATGGCTCTTGAGAACGGATGGCTGGAGTGTCCGGAGATGACGCACGATGAGACCATCCGGATGATGCGGATTTGTGACGTAATCCGAAGACAGATCGGTGTGATCTATCCGTTTGAGAACGGATCGGTTCCGGATCCGGTCAAGGTGGAAGAAGGTGCAACCTCACAGGTTGAGGAAGTGATCGAGATTTCGCCGGAGCTTCAGATTGCTCCGCAGGAGGATGCGACGCTTTTCATGGAAGGACCGGTGGCAGATGCGGAGGATGCGCAGGTGATTGCGGACGAACCGGAAGCCCAGGCTGACGAAAACGTATGCACACCTCTGGAAACTGCAGAAGCTGACGGCAGCATGATCGCGGACGAGCCCAATGCTGCAGCGGATGCGAGTGCTGGCTCAGAGCAGACAGGCCCCGATATGACAGAGGAAGCTCCTGCGGCGTCGGAGGAACCCGGTGAGTCAGAAACACCGACAGAAGTACTGTCAGAAGCACCGACAGAAGCACCGGCAGAAGCACTGACAGAAACACCGGCAGAAGCGCTGACAGAAACACCGGTAGAAGTACCGGCGGCTGCAGACTGAGGAATGTGATGGCAGAACGAGTGGTTGTAGGTATGTCCGGCGGAGTAGATTCCTCCGTCGCGGCATACCTTTTGAAATTACAGGGATATGAAGTGATCGGCGTCACCATGCAAGTGTGGGATGCGGCCTGCTCCTTACAGATGGAGCGGGAGGGCGGCTGCTGCGGGCAGAGCGCCGTGGATGATGCAAGGCGAGTCTGCGGACTTCTTGGAATTCCGTATTACGTGATGAATTTCCGTGATGTTTTTCAGGAAAAGGTGATCGATTACTTCATTGATGAATATTTGCAGGGGAGGACACCGAACCCATGCCTTGCCTGCAATCGGTTTGTGAAGTGGGAGGCACTTCGGATCAAGGCGGGTGAGATTGGAGCACGGTACCTTTCAACGGGACATTATGCCCGGGTGGAGCAGCTCCCCAATGGACGCTATACGATCCGGAATTCCGTGACCGCAGCGAAGGATCAGACCTATGCGTTGTACCGCCTGACACAGGAGCAGCTTGCACACACGCTGATGCCTGTGGGAGATTATCATAAGGATGAGGTCCGGAGAATGGCAGAGGAAGCGGGAATTCCGGTTGCGAAGAAGCCGGACAGCGAAGAAATCTGCTTTGTCACGGACGATGATTATGCCGGCTATCTGGAGCGAAATGCTGCGGAACGGATTCCGCCCGCAGGACGCTTTGTCTATCGGGACGGAACGGATCTTGGACCGAACAAGGGCATCATCCATTATACCGTGGGGCAGAGAAAGCGCCTTGGGATTGCACTCGGACATCCGGTTTTTGTGACCGGGATCGACGCAGGGACCAATACGGTGTATATCGGCGAGAACGAGGATGTTTTTGCGGATACGCTGACCTGCCGGGAGCTGAACTTTATGGCGATTTCGGAGAAGGAGCTTCCGATCGGAGAAAGCCGGCGCGCAGAAGGGAAAATCCGCTATGGAGCAAAAGCTGTGCCATGCACCATCACAAGGACCGGCGAGGATGAGCTGACGGCGCGGTTTGACAGTAAGGTCCGGGCGATTACGCCGGGACAGGCGGCGGTGTTTTATGAGGGAGAGCACATCCTGTGCGGAGGCAGCATCTGCGGATAACGCACATGCAAAAAAACATCTGCAGATAAATCATCTGCAGATAATGCATCTGCGGGATGGACGATGAGAGGAAATGATGAAACGGGCACTGGTAATCGGAGCAAATGAAGAAGCGGTTTTTTCCATCCGGACGGCGCAGCGGCATGGCCTTTGGGTGGATGCCATGGACGGCAATGAGAAGGCAAAAGGTCTGCCGGAAGCAGATGAGGCTTATCCGGTGGACATCAATGATCTGACCGGGGTCTTTAAGATTACGGATCGGCTGCAGCCGTGCGTGGTGGTGCCTGCGCCCATCGGTCACTGCCTGACCACCATCGGAGCCGTCAACGACAGATATCATCTGGCTGGAGTTTCACAGGCAGCCGCAGAGAAGTGCACGGACAAATACCGGTTCCACCAGGCGATGAGAGAAGCAGGACTTCGGAATGCGGAGCTTGTTTTGCTGAAAGAGGGGCAGAAGGTCCGGGAAGAAGAGCTTTCCGGGATGACCCGGTTTCCCGTGATTGTAAAGCCTCGCTTTGGCTCCGGAAGCCGCGGTGTGGAAATCTGCGGAAACCGGCAGGAGCTTTTATGCTTCCTTCAATATGAGCTCGGAAAAGACACCGGACTTCCGGAGGATTACATCGCGGAAACCTGCATTCCGGGACCGGAGTACGGCGTGGACGGAGCCTATGTGGACGGAGAATTCCGGATGGTTTTGCTTCGCCGCAAGAAGAATACGCCGCCGCCTTACCGGCAGTGTGTGGGATACTATGCGCAGCTTCCGGAGGAAGAGCCTGCTTTCTATGAGAAATGCTGCCGGCTGATGCAGAAAACCGGCGAGGCCATGGGCTTTCGAAACTGCGTGGTGCATGCGGATCTGATTCGGGAAAGAAGAGAGGACGGAACGCTCACGGATGAGCCGTTTGTCATTGAAACCTCGGCAAGACCCTCCGGACATAACCTCTCGAATCTGTTCACCCCTCTCTCGACCGGTGTGACGCTGGTGGAGGATTTTCTGAAGCTGGCACTCCCGGAGCTGATGGACAGCCGGAATGAGAATGCAGAAGGGCTGTTCCGGCCGGAGAAGACAAGAAAGCTGCTGATCCGATATTTTGACCTTGCAAAGGGAACGGTCCTGTCTGTGCCGGATCCCGTGGAATTGAAGGAGCGTTATCCTCTGCTGGACTACGTCTGCCATATCAGGCCCGGAGATCAGCTGGCGGAGGTAAGAGACGGCGCCTCGGTGATGGGCCGCGGCTATTATATCCTGGAAGGGGAAAATGACGCACAGCTGGATGCGGCGGATGAGAAGCTCCGCGCGGAATTCTGTGTGCAGGCATAAGGACAGATGGTGGGAAGAGATGAGAAATCTGGCGATGATTACCGCGCGGGGCGGCAGCAAGAGAATCCCCGGGAAAAATATCAAGGAGTTCTGCGGAAAGCCGATTCTGGCCTATTCCATAGAAGCGGCGCTGAAAAGCGGCGTGTTTGATGAGGTGATGGTTTCCACGGATGACGACAGGATTGCAGAGATCGCAATCCGATACGGCGCAGCGGTGCCGTTTCGGAGATCAGAAAAGACGGCGGGAGACTATGCGACGACGGACGAAGTCATCGCGGAGGTTCTGGAAACCTATGCAGAGCTGGGAAATCCTGCGGAGCGCTTCTGCTGCATCTATCCGACGGCCCCGTTTCTTACGCCGGAGCGTCTGAAGGCCGCGATGGAAATGCTGGATGAGCATGAGTCGGTTCTGCCTGTGGTTGGATTCTCCTATCCGCCGCAGCGGGGCTTTGTCGTGCGAAACGGCTGTGTGGTGAGGTGGATGCCGCAGTATGAGACGGCAAGATCGCAGGACCTGGATAAAATCTATCACGACGCCGGTCAGTTCTATGCGTGCAGAAGCGATGCCTTTTTCCGCGGCCGGACAACGGATGTGGAGGACATGGTTCCGCTGGTTCTGCAGGAGAAGGAAGTGCAGGACATTGATACAATGGAGGACTGGGAGCTCGCAGAACAGAAATACATTCAAATGAATGCGCAGACAAAAGCCAATCCATTGAGAGAAAAGAAGGTAGAGAACGCCTGATGCAAACCCCTTATTATGAAATTGAAGAACAGAAACTGAATGAGGACATTGCGCTTCTTAAGGGCGCTCTGGAGTCGGGATGGGGAAAACACTCGGTTGCAGCCTGCTCGGTGAAAACCAATTCGCTCCCGTGGCTTTTGAATCATTTCCGGCAGAACGGCTTCTGGGCGGAGGTGGTTTCCGCAGAGGAATATGATCTGGCGATGCGAATCGGTTTTGCCCCGGATAAGGTGATTTACAACGGTCCCATCAAGGACAGATGCGTTTTTGAAAAGGTGCTTTCGGATGGGGGACTTGTCAATCTGGATTCTTCTGCGGAGCCGGAATGGCTTTCGGAAATGGCGCAGGAACGCGAAGGATTCGGCAGACCCCTCCGCGTCGGTCTTCGGGTCAATGTGGATTTCCGGAAACTGGTGCCGTCCGAGGTTCCCGCAGAGGAAGAAGGCAGCAGGTTTGGCTACTGCGAGGAGAACGGAAGCCTTGCGGCTGTGATCGAAAAGCTTCGCAGCATACCCGGAGCCGAGGTGGCGGGACTTCATCTTCATTCGTCGACCAAGTCGCGCTCGGTGAAGACATATGCGGCGGTTGCGGCTTTTGCGGTGTCTCTTGCGAAAAAGTACGATCTGAAGGAGCTTTCCTACATTGATATGGGCGGCGGCTATTACGGCGGCGTGAAGGGAAAGCCGGATTTCCGTGATTACGTCCCTGCAATCGCCGGGGAATTGAAGAAGTATTTTGACCCGGAGAAAACAGCACTGATCCTGGAGCCGGGAGTTTCGATGGTGTCATCTTCTTTTACCTTTGTGACCTCCGTGCGCGATGTGAAACGGATCGGAGAGCACGTGTACGTGGTGACGGACGGGAGCCGCGTGAACCTGAATCCGCAGGTGACGAGAAGATGGTACCCGCATCATCTGGAATATAAGACAGCAGGCGACGGGAAGGCAGGAGCAAGAAAAACGCTTCCCTCGCAGATGATCTGCGGAGCAACCTGCATGGAGTATGACCGCCTGTTTGAGGAGGAAAATGCGCCGGAGCTGAAGGAAGGGGATCTTGTGATCTATGACCTTGCCGGCGGATACACCATCTGTCTGACGCCTCTTTTCATCCACTATTTTCCGGCTGTGCTGGTAAAAAAAGAGAATGGAACTCTCTATACGGCGCGGGAGCCATGGACAAACGACGAGTTTCTTGCAGGGAATCATTGGACGTAATGGATGCAGGGAAAAGCACCTGCAAGGGAACAGATACGAGGAAAACGAAATGGAACAGCTTGCAATTGACGGGAGAAAAATAGGACCGGGAGAGAAGACCTATATTGTGGCGGAGATGTCCGCCAACCACCTGCAGGATTTTCACAGAGCTGTGGAGATCGTACATGCGGCGGCAGAGGCCGGAGCGGATGCGCTGAAGCTCCAGACCTACACGGCGGATACGATCACCATAGAGAGCGATAAGCCTTATTTCCGCATTACGGGCGGAACGCTCTGGGACGGGCAGACGCTGCACGGCCTGTATGAGGAGGCGTATACGCCATGGGACTGGCAGCCGAGGCTGAAGGAGGAAGCGGAGAAGCTTGGAATGGCCTGTTTTTCCTCTCCGTTTGATCCCACTGCGGTGGAATTTATGGAAGAGATGAAGATGCCGGCGTATAAGATTGCGTCGTATGAAATCACGGACATTCCGTTGATCCGCCAGTGCGCGCGAACGATGAAGCCGGTGATTCTGGCGACAGGCGTGGCGCATAAGGAAGAAATCGAGGCTGCGGTGCAGGCCTGCCGTGAGGAAGGAAACCAGCAGATTCTCCTCCTTAAATGCGTGTCTGCGTACCCGACGCCGTATGAGGATGTTAATCTCAGAATGATGCCGGAGCTCGGGAAGACCTACGGAACGCTGTGCGGCCTGTCCGATCACACGATGGGCTCTGCGGTTCCGGTGGCAGCGGTGGCTCTGGGAGCCTGCATGGTGGAGAAGCACATGACACTCAGGAGGAGCGACGGCGGTCCGGACGGCGCTTTTTCCATGGAGCCGGAGGAATTTGCGGCGATGGTTCGTGACATTCGCTGTGTGGAGAAGGCACTTGGCGTGTCGGATTATCATCTGACGCCGCAGCAGGAGGAGGAGCACAGCGGTGTCCGTTCTCTGTTTGTGGTAAAGGATGTGGCGGAGGGAGAGCTTCTGACGTCCGACAATATCCGGTCCATCCGGCCGGGGGACGGACTTTCGCCTGCCCGCATTGACGAGATCCTCGGCAAAAGAGCGGCGCACCGCCTGGAGCGCGGAGAGCCGCTTCGTGAAGGAGATTTTGTTTCGTAAGCTGTCGGTGACCGGCAGGGAAGAGAGAGCAGATAATGAGAATTTGGATCCGCGCGGACGCAAATGAAGAGATCGCATCCGGACATCTGGCCCGCACGCTGTCCGTCGCGGGCGAGCTTCGAAGGCTTGGCGCGAGGGTGCGTTTTGTTCTTGCGGAGGAGGAGAGCAGAAGCTGGCTGCAGAGGCTTTCCGGAAACCCGGATGAATGGGAGGTGTCCGTTCTGGGACTTCCCTACGGGAAGCCGGACGAAGAGCTTCCGCTGCTTGCAAAGCTGGAGGAAAGGGAGCAGCCGGATTGGATTCTGGTGGACTCCTATGCGGTTTCCGGAGATTGGTTCGAACAGCTTCGGAGCACTCTTGCAGCTTCCTTGCAGGAAAAACAGAGAGAGAAAAATCCGGCACCGGGGCTTGCCTTTCTCGATGATGAAAGAGCCTTTGATCCGGCGGTGGATCTTGTGATCAATTATGATCCGGACGCTGAGAGCCTGCAAAGCTTCTATCAAAAAGCGCCATTCCGGCTTCTGGGACCGAAATATGCGCCTCTTCGGGAGCAGTTTGCGGATCTGAGGCCGGCAGTCCGGCCTTCTGTCAGGAAAATTCTGATTTCCACGGGTGGAACGGATCCCTATGGCATGGCAAAGCGCCTTCAGAAACTGGTGCAGTGCGTGCCGGAAACGGCAGTGATGGCACCGGGGTATCCTCGTGTGGAGAAGGTTGCAGAGCTTTTGCTTGGCTGTGATCTTGCAATTTCGGCAGCAGGGACAACCTTGTATGAGCTCTGTGCGGCCGGAGTGCCGACGCTTGCTTTTTCCATGTCGGACAATCAGGAGCTTTTTGCGAAGCAGATGGCAGAGGCAGGCGCGGTCACTTATCTGGGCGATATCCGGAGCCAGGAGGTTCTGGCAGAGCTGGAATACGAAGGCAGCAAATATCTGGCGCTTGTCCCCGTTCACGCTCTCGAGCACGGCGCGGCGGAAGAGCACGGCCTGCCGGAAGCACGGAAGCGCAGTGCGGACAAGGCTCTGCTCCTGAGACAGCAGGAATCCGCCCGCATGCATGCACTGACAGATGGGCTCGGAAGCAGGAGAATTGCACAGAAGCTGATACAGATTTCGGACAGAGCGTGCTCCGGAAGGAAGGACAGGCTGCAGTAAATATTTCGGAAACAGAAAAGGGATCCCCTCCAAACGGATACCAGTCATATGGGGATTCGCCTGGAGGGGATCCTGATTTTTTATTTTACGGCATCAATCATATCCGTGACGGCCTGAATCATATCCCGGACTGCCTTTGCGGAAACAGCCGGATCGGAATTCACGGCGTAGTAGTAGAACTTGATCTTGGGCTCTGTTCCGGACGGGCGGAGAGCAAACCAGCTGCCGTCTGTCATCGTAAACCGAAGGACATTGCTTGCGGGGATGTCCTGATAACCGTGCAGATAGTCGATGGTTTCCTTAACGGAAAAGCGTCCGAAGCTCTGCGGCTTTCCTGCGCGGAAGGCGTCCATGATGCGTCCGATGCGAGCTGCGCCCTCCTGTCCCTTCAGAACAATGGAAATCTGATTCTCTGCAAAATATCCGTATCTTTGATAGAGCTGCTCCAGCGCATCTGCGAGCGTAAGGCCCTGTTTGCGGTACCATGCCGCCATTTCTGCAATCAGCATTCCGGCAAGGATTCCGTCCTTGTCGCGAACCTGCTCGCCGGGAGCACAGCCGATGCTCTCCTCGTAGCCGAAGAAATAGGAATAGCCCTCTTTTTCAAGCTGCGGGATGCGGCCGCAGATATTCTTAAAGCCTGTCAGCGCCTCGAAGACATGAATGCCGTAGGATTCGCAGATGACGCGTCCGAAGTCTCCGGTCACAATGGATTTGATCATCGCGGCTTTCGCGGGAAGTCTGCCCTCTGCCTTCTGGCTTTCTGCCATGTAAGCAATGAGAAGGGCACCGGTCTGATTGCCGTTTAAGGGGAGATAGCCGCCCCTTCCGTCCGGGATTTCGATTGCCATGCGGTCACTGTCAGGATCTGTTGCAATGAGAACCTCAGCGCCGGTCTTTTTCCCAAGCTCCTCCGCAAGACGGAAGGCCTTCGGATCCTCGGGATTCGGATAGCCGACTGTGGTAAATTCCGGATCCGGGTCTTTCTGCTCCGGAACGAGAAGAAAGCTTGCAAAACCGCGCTCTGCCATGACCTGCGAGAAGGGAAGGCTCCCTGCTCCGTTGAGCGGTGTATAGACAACGGGAACGGTTTTGTCGAGCTCAGAATCCGGGCGCTGTGCCATGGATTTTACATAGTCCAGATAGTCACGGTCCATCGGCTCGCCGAGCATGGTAAGAAGCCCCTTTTCCTTTGCTTCGTCCAGAGAAAGGCTGCCAAAGGAATCGAACAGGTCGAGCTTCTGAATTTCTGCGAGCATGCCGTCAGACACGGCACCGGAAATCTGTGCGCCGTCTGCCCAGTAGACCTTGTAGCCGTTGTATTCCTTCGGGTTGTGGCTGGCCGTCATGTTGATGCCTGCCACGGCGCCGAGCTTCCGGATGGCATAGGACAGCTCGGGAGTCGGGCGAAGAGAAGGAAACAGGAACACCTTGATGCCGTTTCCGGTGAGAATCTGCGCGCTCAGCTCGGAAAACTCTCTGGAGTGATAGCGGCAGTCATAGGCAATGACTACGCCGCGGGAAATCTCCTCGCCGGAGTGAAGAATGTAGTTGGCGATGCCCTGCGTGGCGCGTCCAACGGTGAGCGTGTTCATGCGGTTGGTTCCTGCGCCGCAGATGCCGCGAAGTCCTGCGGTTCCAAAAACTATTTCCTGATAGAAGCGGTCTGTGATCGCTGCCTCGTCTCCCCCGATGGAAGCAAGCTCCTCATGCATCGGGTCCGCAGGATCCAGGCGGTCCAGCCAGAGTTTATATAATGATTGAATTTCGGGTGTCATCTGCATCCTCCTTCCAGAAGGCATCTCTTTAGAAATGCTCTTTTCTGATGTCCTGATTTTCTGACGATGTATTCATACGGTTATTTTACCACAGGAAGAGGAAAAGCATTCCTTTGGCATCAGAACGTGGTATGATCACGAGGTACAAGGAAATAAAAAGAAACTGCCGGTGACCGGCAAAAATTATTTAAAGAGGGAATGACGGAATGAAAATTTATTTTTACGCGTTGAGAAAATTCGATGAGCTTTCGTTTGCGCGCGAGTATGCTGAGAAGTACGGGATCGAATTTGATTTTACAACGGATTATCCGGATGAAGAGAACTATCTTCTGGCAAAAGGAGCCGATGCCGTCAGCATGACGCCCTGCGACATGTCGGCAGCAATGGTGGAGAGATTTGCGTCCATCGGAGTGAAGGATATCCTCTGCCGGTCCATCGGCTATGACCATGTGGACCTTGCAAAGGCCCGGGAATGCGGCATGCGCGTTTCCAACGTCAGCTACCCGCCCTCAGGCGTTGCCAACTATGCCATTATGCTGGCAATGATGCTGCAGCGAAGAATTGTCAGCATTCTGAAGCGGGCCGAGCTGCAGGACTATTCTCTGAAGGAGAAGATCGGAGAGGACATCAGCTTCCAGACCGTCGGCGTCATCGGAACGGGTAAAATCGGAAGAACGGTCATCGAGCATCTCTCTGGCTTTGGCTGCAAAATTCTGTGCTACGATCCCTACCAGAATGAAGCGGTGAAGAAATATGCTGAGTATGTATCCCTTGAGGAGCTTTTTGAAAAATCGGATGTCATCACGCTTCACACCAACGCGACGGAGGAAAACTACCACCTTCTGAACAGGGAAGCCTTTGCGCGGATGAAGGACGGTGTCCGGATTGTCAACACGGCAAGAGGAAAGCTCATTGACACCGATGCACTGGTGGAGGCACTGGAGAGCGGAAAGGTCGGCGGCGCAGCACTGGATGTACTGGAGAAGGAGGACGGACTCTATTATTACAACCGGATTGGCGACGTGATCGCAAACAGGGATATGGCGCTTCTTCGCTCCTTCCCGAATGTCATTCTGAGCCCGCACACCGCCTTTTATACCACGCAGGCGGTCGGTCACATGGTGGAGGGCTGCTTTGAAGCTGCGGATGCTTTTGCTAGGGGCGTTCAGACGGAGCATGAGGTGAAGCTTCCGGAGGCATAGAGAAGTCTTTTAAGAGGAGTCTTTTAAGAGGAGTCTTTTAACAGGAGTTTTTAACAGGGGGATTTTACAAGGGGGATTGCAATGAAGGACAGGAAGGATAAGAGAGAACGGAAGGCACCGCTTTATAAGAGCTTTGGCTATGCGTTTGAGGGAATCTATAACACGATCCGGAGGGAGAGGAACATGCAGATTCACTGCGCGGCGGTGGTTCTTGTCATCCTGCTTGGCTGCCTTCTGCATATTTCGAAGGCGGAGTGGATCGTCTGTCTGATTCTGTTCGGGATGGTGATGGGTCTTGAATGCGTGAACACAGCGGTGGAGGCCGTGGTGGACCTTGTGACCAGAGAGCGCAGACCCCTTGCGAAGAAGGCCAAGGATGCGGCAGCAGGTGCGGTTCTGATTGCGGCAATTATGTCGGCAATCATTGGAGGTATCATCTTCCTGCCGAAGATCATGGGTGTTATAATGTAATTGTTCAGCACAGTCCGAGGGCTGCTGAACGGTTGGGGATCATCATTCAGTAGACAGAAAAGTCATCATGGGAGGTACGTTATGGAACTTGGAGACGGAATTAAGAAATTCTTTCTGCTTGGAATTGGTGCTGCAGCTACGTCGGTAGAGAAGTCGAGTGAGATTCTTGGCGATCTTGTGAAGAAGGGCGAGCTCACTGTGGAGCAGGGCAAGGCTCTGAATCAGGAGCTGAAGCATAACGCAGAGGAGAAGAAGAAACAGGCTGAGGCTCAGAAGAAGGAGAAGAACATCTCCGATCTTGTTGCCGGACTTTCTGCAGAGGATCTTGAGAAGCTGAAGGCGCAGATCGCAAAGGCTGAGGAAGAAATGGCAGAGAAACCGGAGGAGACGGCGGAATAAGCTGCCGCAGAATCCGCAGGGATTTCGGAAAGAGCCGCAGAATGGTCTGCGGCTCTTTTTTTGGCAGATTGAGGAAAGGGTACGTGCATATGCCTCAGAACGCAGAAGAAATGAAACAGAAAGAGCAGAGCAGTAAGAAAGCGGAGGAAGCCGCGGACAACCGCTCCAGAATGAGGGAAATCCGTCAGGTGCTGTCGAAGAACAAGATTACGAGAGGGATTTCGCCGGAAAAGCTTCGGATCATTCTGGAGGAACTGGGGCCGACCTATATCAAGCTTGGTCAGATCATGTCCCTCCACTCGGACATTCTCCCGAAGCGCTACTGCGACGAACTGATGAAGCTGAATTCTGAGGTTGCGCCAATGCCGTTTGAGATGGTGGAGGAGGTCATCAACCGCTCCTATCGCCAGAGCTGGCGCGAGGTTTTTGACTCCATCGATCCGACGCCGCTCGGGTCTGCGTCCATTGCGCAGGTGCACAAGGCGGTGCTGAAAACCGGTGAGGACGTTGTCGTCAAGGTGCAGAGAAAGGGCATCTATGATGTCATGGCAAGAGACATCAGTCTGCTGCACAGGCTGGTGCATCTGATGCCCCCTGTCGGCGATCTGAAGAATCTGGTCGATCTGAACATGGTCCTGGATGAGCTCTGGAGCGTTGCCCAGGAGGAGATGGATTTCCTGAAGGAAGCCGCCAACATGGAGGAGTTTGCCAGAAACAACAAGGGCATCGCCTATGTGACCTGCCCGAGACTCTACCACGAGTATACGACGAGCCGTGTTCTTGTGATGGAATATGTGGAAGGCGTAGCCATCAATGACCGGGAAGCTCTGACGGAGGGCGGCTACGATCTTCATGAGATCGGGACCAAGTACGTCAACAACTTCATCAAGCAGGTGATGGATGACGGCTTTTTCCATGCGGATCCTCATCCAGGAAACGTGAAGGTCAGCGGCGGCAGGATCGTCTGGATTGACATGGGCATGATGGGACGGCTTTCGGAGAAGGACCGCCGCGTCATGGTCAAGGGCGTGCAGGGAATTGCACTGCATGACATCAGCATGGTGGAGAATGCAGTCCTTGAAATCGGCGAGTTTCGAGGGAAGCCGGACCGGGCGAAGCTCTGGGAGGACCTCCGGAAATTCCTGGATGATTATGGCTCTGCCGCGATGGGCGGCATCGATATCGCACAGGTTCTTGCGGATCTCATGGAGATCATGAAGGAGAACGGGATCAGTCTCCCGCACGGCGTCACCATGCTCTGCCGGGGACTTGCGCATGTGGAGGGAGTGCTTGCGCAGATCAGTCCGGACATCAACATGTTCCAGATTGCAGTCACCCGGTTTACGGAGGATTCGGTCCGCCGGCTTGACTGGAAAAAGGAGCTGGAGAAGAGTGGCCGTCTTCTGTATCGCACGGCGAGAAAGGGAGCGGAGATCCCCTCTCTTACGGCGGATTCTCTGAATGAGTTTCTGAATGGCAGATCGAAGGTGAACATCATTCTGGGAGCTCAGGACGAATTTACGGTAGTCGCGTATGCTCTTGTGCGAAATCTTGTCATCGGTGTGTGCATCGCAGCGCTTCTTATGGCCTCGGCAATCATCTGCACGACCGACATGAAGCCGAAGGTGATGGGAATTCCGGTGCTGGGGGCGGCCGGCTTTGTGTTTGCGCTTGGCGCCAGCATGTTCCTTGTCGTGCGCAACATTTATTATCGTTACCGGAAGCCGAAAAGGGATCGAAAGAGGAAAAAAAAATAAGACAGCAGAAATTGTATTTTTCTATAGAAGCAAGGGGAGTGTATTTGTTATGAAGAAGAGCAAACTGATCGGAACGAAGGATTTCTACCACCGCGTTCTTATGGTGGCGGTTCCGATTATGATTCAGAACGGAATTACGAATTTTGTCGGTATGCTGGACAACATCATGGTGGGACAGGTGGGAACCGACCAGATGTCCGGCGTTGCCATTGTCAATCAGCTGATGTTTGTGTATAACCTGATGGTTTTCGGAGGTCTGGCGGGCATCGGGATTTTTACGGCCCAGTTTGCGGGAAAGGGCGATGAAAAAGGCCTTCGCTATACGATGCGAATCAAAATCGTGATGGCACTGGTGCTGACGGCAGGCGCGACGATCCTGTTCTTCAATG
>OIXL01000581.1_pt1 | contig 17453 bp, 11 predicted proteins | sample 1587761 | NCBI WGS metagenome assembly OIXL01 (sample SAMN03283246) | human gut metagenome | biome: human-associated habitat; material: feces | host: Homo sapiens | place: Peru | collected 2012 | reverse complement strand
GCCCACGGTACCGAGATTACGTGCATAACCTAAGAAAAGCGATGCCTTGTATTTCTTACCGTAAGAGAATGATGCCCAAGAAGAAGTGGTAAGGGTAGGAGTATACTCATAGTGTCCGTCCTCCCCCGCTGCGGTAAACTTTTTTGAAATGCCATAGCCGCCGAGCATATTCATATGTTCTCCTCCCTGTGCGAGAACGCTCTTCGCCTTCGCACTGAAAAGGCCATGCTTGTACTGCAGGAACATAAATGCGCTAAACGTCGTCATCCTGTCAGACACAAACGCACTCTCTCCTTCGACAAGTCCCATATATCGAGGCTTTATCGTACTTTCGTGCACGCCTATGCGTCCCAGAAATCCTCCTTTGTGGTAGGTCGCCCCTATGTAGCACTCCGGCAGAATGAAGCCTGTGTACTTGGCATAATTGGCCGAATTACCCTCAGGTCCGGCAGACGTGTACTGCATCTGGGTAAGCAGGGAGACTGTGGTGTAGAAGCAATCCGTGCCCCAGTCGGTGTTCACCGTAAGCTGCGGAGTCCTGCTGAAAGGCCCGAATGGCACACCTACCTCCAGAGCTATTACGTCCGGCATGTCTGCTGCCATAGGATGCCAAGCCTGCCCCATGCGAATGTCGGAATATGGGGTCAGGATGTCGAAATAGGCTTGTCTTAGCCTAAACGCCGCCGTTCCCGTAATGCCGCTAAGTCCGCTGTAGAAATCGGCCTCTATCTTGCCCTTGACGCTTATCGAGCCGCTTTTCCACGAAGTGTTTATGCCCAAACGGGAAGTCAGAGCGGCAGTCTTGGCCGTGGTGAGGGCATTCAAGTCCTCGCCGTTTGCGTTCGATAAGGTCGGCCTGTTCCAGTTCCCGGAATAACTTGACCGCCTTGTGTTGTCAGAAAAAAGACAGGTGCTTCAGGCAATGTGCCAGTCGCTGGTCATCAACCTGGATGAGTTCAACCAGATATCTCCTCAGGTGCAGCAGGGATTCCTGAAAAACATCATCCAGTTGCCAAGTGTCAAGATGAAGCCACCGTATGGCAGTCATGTACAGGAGTTTCCGAGAATGGCGTCTTTTATTGCTACGAGCAATATGGAGGATATTCTTTCCGATCCTTCCGGTAATCGCCGTTTTCTGGGTGTAGAGCTTACGGGACCTATCAATGTGAGTCAGCGTCCGAATTATGAACAGCTCTATGCGCAGGCTCTCTCTGCTTTACGGGCAGGCGAGAAGACTTATTTTGATGCGGAGCAGACTCGGCTGATCATGGCGAACAACAGGAAGTTTGAGGTGTTTTCTCCGGTAGACCAGTATTTCAATCTCTATTTCGACTTGACCGATGATGTCAAGCAGGGTGAGTATCTTACGGCTGCCGAGATTTTCCAGGAGCTGAAGAGTCACATCGGTTCATCGGTGAAGTTGAGCAATCTCATCAGCTTCGGTCGCAAGCTTTCGCAGATGCCATCTATCCATCGCAAGCGTTTTAATGACGGCATGCGATACCTGGTGGTGCGAAAATCGTGATGGATAACGCCAAATCGTGATGGATAGCGTGATGGATACTTCCGCTTTTCGGAGTATCTATCACGCTATTTAAATATCTGTATATGAGTATGTTGTAGTCTGTAATGTGTGTAAATCGTGATGGGTGATAGATGGGTTGCAAACTTTGTTCTACGTATGCGGGTGCAGATGTTCTTTATTAATAATAGAATAATTCACTCGAAGCCTGATTCCATTCTCCGTTTTTAATGTTGGCAGGGTTCATGAAGATGTAGTACATGCCGCAATCGTAGAAGCGGAGTCCCCAATCATCGCTCTCGTCTATCTGTAAAAGACAGATATCACCGCTATGAGATTCCAGCACTTCATCCTGGTATGGTTTTCCTAACATGATGATGCCATCTCCTTGGATATGGTCTGCCAGGGAGAAGTCCATTTTTTCTGCAGGGCGAAAGATGCTCTCGTTGGTTCCTTCCCAGCATATTTTATAGGGTTCTAAATTGCTGCAGTCTTCCGCATAAATTATCTTTGGGGGAATATGGTAATCTAGCGGACTATCATATTCGCCAAGGAAGTAATCTAGTGGTGCGAAAAAATATAGCATTCCTTTATGCGGAATAAGTCCTTCGGCATCGAATTCTGCAATGTCCTCGCAGTTGATCTGACAAATGAATGTGAGCGGTTCGTCAAAATCTCCTTCTGGGTCTTGGATTGTAACATATGGGTATGGGGTTCCTTTTGGCAGGTCAGGAGCTCCCCACCAATGACTTTTTCCTACTAGTAATTCAGCCGTTTTTTGGGTGTTGATTTTTATTGCCATATTTCTAAGATCATATAATTGTTGTAATTTTGGGGCAAATATACGACTTTAATAAGTATAGTAGTGGATATAGATAGTTAAATAGCTTTAAACGGTGATGATTTTCTGAAATTATTACTTGATGTGGTCTTTTTCTTGTTATATTTGCAGAACTTATTAGTTATCATAAACACAGCTAAAGAAATATGGAAAAAATTCAGATATTTATCAGTAGTACTTTTAAGGACATGGATGCAGAACGAGATATGGTGAATCATTTCGTTAAGCAAAGAATAGAAAAAGAACTGGCTCGTTATAGCATATTTAAGTCGATAGAAATTGTTGATTTGCGTTGGGGGGTCAATACCCAAGACCTTCCAGAGGACGAGCGTGAGAACAAGGTTTTGAGGCAGTGTGTTGACAATATCCGTTCTTCAAGACCTTATTTTATTGCTTTTATTGGCGACAGATATGGTTGGATTCCTCCAAAGAACAGATGGCAAAAAGTGATGGATGAATTATCTGACGATGAACTTGAAATGTTAGGTGATGAAATCAACGAAGTAAAGAGTGTAACTGAATTGGAAATTCTTTTTGGAGCTTTGAAAAATCGGAAGTCGTTGCCTAACAGCTTCTTTCTGTTCAGAAATACAGATGCTTATGCCTCTATGGATTTTACGGATCGCAGTAAATTCTGTGATTCTGACCCTGTTTTGCGTAGTAAATTAGGATTGTTGAAAAAGAAAATCTATAAAGCTTTTCAATCTACCGGATATGAGAAGAATATCATGCAGTATGATTGTGAGTGGGATGGACAGCGTATGCATGTGGATGAAACTGCAATGAAAAAAGTTGCAGATACTATCGTTCATTCTATACTCTTTACTGAAAGACAAGAGCATTCGATGGAGACAGAGTTAGATCAGTTGGCTTCGCTTGAGATGAAAAAGGTTGATGAATTGATTCCACGTTTTGCTGGCCGACAAGATTATCTGCAAGGACTTCTTTATCATATAGACCATGATGGAGAACCTATTCTCATTGTAGCCCCTGAAGGTTATGGAAAAACATCCATAGCTTCTGCCTTATATGCTGTCTTGTCACAATATGGGGATGAATATGTGCCATTTATCCATCTTACGGAATATACCGGTCCGATGGCTTTTGCAGAGATCATGCTCAAAAAATGGTTGTGGAAGACGGAAGGGGTGCCAGAAGGCAAACGCCACATGAATATGGAGGCCAATCTGACCTGTTTGTTGGGTAACTTTATTCAGAGTTTTCATCTTTTTGAAGGGAAAAAGATCGTACTGATTATGGATAATGTCCAATATCTGAAAGGCTTGGATGAGATTCTTTCCTATCCGGAAATATTTGAGCATGTATGCTTGGTTATGACTTCTGACAGGGAAATCAACCTGAAGAATTTCTGCGCGAAAGGAAAACTCTTTGGCTTGCCTCTGTTAAACCAGGAAGAGTCTCTGGAACTGATAGATAAATATACGAATTATTACAATAAGTCTTTGCCTAGCAAGGTAATGGAGGCTATTGCTGCAAAAACTGATATCAATGGCAATTCTGCCATGACGAATCCTCTATGGAGCATTCTGCTACTTCATCATTTAATTAATATTGATGTGGAGGATTATGAGGAGATGCGTAATGGGGATGCTTGCGATGAAGGCGATAAGATAACCCGATTCTTTATGGATAGGGTACGTACCATTCCTGCAGAAGTGCAGAGATTGGTTTACTGGTTAGACTATCAGTTTGCTCCAGAGGGTCAATATAATGCAGCCCATGAAGTTATCCTGGCAGCAGAAGAAGGCATGGATATTCATCAATTGCAAAAGAAACTTTCTGAAAAGTCAGCCTACGGTGAATTGACATTGCGTTCTGTTCTCAAGGAATTCTCGCCATTGCTTTATGTCGATGTCTTTACAGACAAGTTGCTCATGAATTATCCGTATCTGTTCGCAGAACAGGTTGAGCCTATAACTTTGTCGCAAGTTCCGTTTGAACAATCGGTTGCTCAGATTCTTGATATGGGAAATCGCCTGATGCAGGCATCTTTAATCTTGAAAGAGCATCATGAAGATGAGGCAGCGTCGCTTTGTTTTCACGAAGCGCAGCTGGCTATTTCATGTTTTAAGTTTGAGGAAGTGGAAGAGTTGATAGGTGGAGATGAGAAACTTGTTCCTCATCTTTCGGGGCTTTCTTTGGATCGTAATCAGAATTTCCCGGAAACATTTGTAAAATTGCTTGATGCTTACAGGGCTGAGCCTTCTTGGGATAATAAAATGTGTCTGGAAGTTGGATATTATCTGTGGTGTAGCCAGGTGGAATACTTAAAGCATCATATGGATATGCATGGGGCTGATAAGAACAGGATGGATGTCTTGGAGAGTATGGTCAATATGTTGTCAAGCGCTACCGTCAGAATTTGCGGCTTAACATCTCGAAATCTGGTCAGTTATGAAGGTGAGGCTTTGTATTTGTCGGCCAAGGAATATCTGGCAAGGATGCTATATAAGAATGATGAACTGAGTCAGACGTGTCTGGCAAAGATAGAGCGCATCTATCGTAGTATGTGGAATGCTTGTCCGTTCAGCCATTCTATAACCCGTCGTCTTGCAATAGCTTTGGATGATACCACGATGTTCTGTCCTGGTTTGATGGAGCTTAGAAATCAGAAGGCAATCCAGTTGTTTGATTTACTTTACAAGGATAAGGAATGTGCCATCGAGGATTTGTTTATGGCTTTAGAGCGGGGTATGGTGGTGTCTAGAATGCAGCATAAATATGATGAAGTCATCCAGAAGAGTGATGATATCATAGGGAAATATCTGCAAGGAGTAGATGATGATCCGAAATTGGTGAGGTTCTATGCCATTGCCCTTGATTACAAGGCTGAGGCTTATGCCCTGAAGCATGATATAGATCGTGCCCTGGAGACCATCAAGAGTGCATATTCATATTTTGCCAGGGATTATGAGAATGAACCTGATGATGCGCAGAGACTCCACAGTTTGGTTATCAATTTGGAGAAGCAGGTGAGATACGGATTCTATTCTGGCATGATTCCGCAAATAGAGATACTCCTTTATCTGAAATTCTGCCATGTCGCCATCGATAAGAATCCTGGCGATGCCTTTGCCTATAAGCAACTGGCGGTGGGTGAAGTTATGGCTCTTTATGTTTCTGCGTTGCGGGATGACTGCGATTATATAGAGCGCCATTCTAGGCAAACATTCGATTTGGTGAAAGAGGTTATCTTCTCTTGCCGGGATTGGAGAATTGCCAATGCTGAGATAATGCGAGCCACGATTTCTATGTTGTCTGATAATGGGCATGCAGATTTAGCCAATAGCATGGATCTGATGTATCAGTCGTTGGCGACTGAGGTTCTGGGAAAACGCTTGGCGCCTTCTGCCTATTTCTATCCGCAGGGAATCTGAAAACTTGGTATGAAAATAAAGAGGATGCATCGTCATTTACTTTCGTAATTGATGATACATCCTCTTTTTATGGAGCATCTCCTGGCTTCAGCAAACAGGGATGTCGCATTCTTTAATGAAGTACTTCAAACTTGAAACCACCCTTCGATGGATCAACTTTTTCTTCTTTTACGTCTTGTTCTGCCGGCTTGCTCTCAGGCTGCTTTTCCTTATTTATATTTTTGTTCTTTTCCTTTGTTCTCTTTTTTGAGGAAGAACGCTTGCTGGTTGATTTTGTAGCAGTCTTTCCGCCGTATGATATCTCGAAGCTTGAGCTGGAGATTTTATGGATAGAAGCCAAACCTCCATCTTTTGGAGCATTCTCTGTATAGAGACATTCGTATTGTCCGCTGTCTGACTTGCCGAATACCAATGTTTTCCGCTCTCCGGTAATTGGGCTTTGAACAATGATTCCCACGATGTCATTGGCAGAATGGAGCACGTTTCCTCGCTTTGAATTACCGGTTGTCCTAAGAATCATCCATTGATTCTGGTTGTTTGGTTCAAAATCAAAGCCTGCTTCCTTGGCAGTTTCCTGACTCATTCTTCCCAAATATTTCTGGGAGATATAGAATTGAATCAATGCTCTTCTGAGTCCGATTTCAGAAATCATCTGACGGGCAACGGCCATCGTATCGTTCATCTCCTGACCTCCGAAGATACTGTTGAACAGCATGAATTCTTTCTTCGTCATTAAGAGGATGGAAGAGATGTAACCATCTTGTTTCGAGTTGCTGATGGATGCCCACATTTCATTCTTCTGCTTTTTGAATGTTACCTCTTGACCATAATCGAAGGTGCCGATCTCGTTGTTCTTGTTGATGAAAGGAGCACTTCTGAATTTGGATGATTCGGCTATCGTGTAGCGGCTCTCAGAAGAATCGAACATCGCAAACATGAGAGGTATCATCGGTATCAACTTGAATGCCATATAGATGCCAAAGGCAATCAACAGCCATTTCTTCCAGTTTCTCGACTTCTTTCCAATGCGAATTCTGGTAGATTTTTTTATGATGTTCTTTCCAGAGAACTCAATTCTCCAAAAACTACCTTCATTGTAGGCTGTACCCTTTTCGTTTCCGTAACCAGATATAGTATACTGGCCTGAACCGTCAATGTATATGGTGTCGGAAAAGCTGTGAACGGTTCCCTTGGAAGAAATGATGGAAACATTGACTTCCTGCTCTCCTCTGAATTCCGTCTCAAAAGTCAGTCTGGTTCCTAAATACTGTGTATTAATAGGCAGTGGTTCATCGTAATCATTGATGATATTTCCTTTTGAGTCTTGATTGGCAAAATCAATCTTCACAATCTTTATGGGTGCACTGGCTCTTTTAGAAGGAATCAGTTTCAATGGAGCTTTGGTCAGAATTTGCCTGTTGTAGGAAATGATGACCGTATAATTACCTGGCTCTGGTAAGAAATTACCACTTGTATTTCCATATCCTGGCAGAGTATATGTACCGGAACCATTGACAATGGTGTCTAAATCATATTCCTTGATTACTTTGCCTGTCCTGTTTTGGATGATGAAATGAAAATCTATCTTGGTTTGGTATATGTTCGTATCAATGGTCAGGCGGGTATCAAGATAATATAATCCTGCTTCTATTTGCGTTCCAAACGCATTCAGTACTTCATTTTTATCAGATGTCTGTCCGAATTCCACTTCGGTAATGGAGAGGTGTGGCTTATTGCTTTCCAGCTTTTTGTTTAACTCTGCTTTCTTGGAATTAAAAGCCTTGGCGAAAGCTATGAAGATTTCGATGTGCCCCAATCCCACTTCGCGTGCCACCCCTGAGAGTTGCTTGCTCTGTGTCTTTATGTTTAGATTGTTAGGGTGAAAGTTCTCATATCTTTTCAGAATCTCAATGGCATTCTCCAAAGTGCGTATGTCGCTGCTGCTTCTTTGAGTTGCCATCAGGATACGGCCAATACAGTCAATAGCCTGCTGCTCCTCATCTGATAATGCTGCCTTGATTTCGTTGCTGTTCAGAAAGGCATATGCATTGATGAAGTTTTGTACATGTCGGTTGATCATGATAAGATCGATGGTAGGCTTGTGCCCGGAATCTTTCTGTGGGATAGGCGTCTCCTTCTTCTTGGTGTCAGGACGCTTCTTTCCTGTTTTCTTATACATGATGTTTTGGAAACTCTCAAAGGTCTGCTTGTCGGTCAAGAACATATCGCGTGCCACTCCTGAGAGCTGTTTGCTGTAAGTTTTGATGTCCAGGTTGTTGGTATGCAGGTTTTCGCATTCCTTTAATATAGAAATCAAATCTTCTGCGTTCTCTTTCACTCTTCCCCTTTCATATGGCTTGCTCCACAGTTCGCTTAGCCCCTCAACGGCAGTCCATTCGCTGGCATCGAGTTGCGGCTTGATTTCGGCACTTTTCAAAAACTGGCATGCCTCAATCCATTTCTCTGCATTTCTATTCAGTATTATTTGATCCATTCAATGAATATTTTCAAGATATTTTTTATCTGTTGGAAAAATGATAAAGAGGGCTATCTGCGTCATAGCCCTCTTTTATGTTTATCAGTAGAGATTCACTTACTCAATGTTTACCTTACTCAACAAAGTCTGAGCCTGTTTCAGCTCCTCTTCATTCTTGACACCCGTTACTTTCAGCTGGAAATCAATGTTGTCATGTTCTACAGAAGCATGAACGGAGAGCATACCTTCGTTGTCGATGTTGAAAGTTACTTCTACAGGGGTTCCTTCTGGCCAGTCCTTGGTGATGTTCAGCTCTGAAGGTTCGGTGGTAACCAGACGGCAGAACTTGTCCTGTACGGTTTCATCTGTTTCAGGATTGGTGAAATCACTCTCAAAGATAGGAAGACTGAGAATCTTCTGGTTGTCATAACTCGTTGCAAATGTGCGGCTGAATGAAATCGGCAAGCTGGAATTGGCGAAAATCATGTTACCTACTTCATTGTTGATAAGTCCTAAACCATAAGTCTTACTTGTAACATTCATGACGTTGGTGCGGCCACAGCGAAGTGGCTTTGGACGACTATCTGAAACGCCTTCTTCTACGTCTTTCATGGCTTGAGCGTATGCCTCGTTCATGGCATAGATGGCGGCTCCCTTGGCAACCACTTCGTCTACTTCGCCAATCTTGGCATCTACACCGAATTCCTGGTCAATGCGTGCCTTGATTTGTGGCATGCGGCTACTTCCACCTACCAGGAGGAATTCGTCAATCTTCTCAAAACCTTTCTGGTGTGCAATCTCTAAACTTGCCTTGGTTGCATCAATTGTCTCGTTCAGCTTGCTGGCTGTTAAGCTGTCGAACAGTTCACGTGTGATTTCGAAACGTGCCGACTGACCTTCCCAGTTGATGTTGACGTTTACCTTCGATTTTGCGGTGAGCAATTTCTTCTTGGTCTCGGCCAAGTTCAATAATGTATTTTTCAACATCATGTCGTCATCAAGCTTATAGCTTGTACCATTTTGGCTGTTGAAGGAATCCAGCATATAAGATGCCAATTCTGTATCCCAATCTACACCGCCAAGATGGTGGTCTCCACCTGTGGCAATAACTTTGATGGCTCCTTTATTGACAAGAATGATAGTCACGTCGAATGTACCACCACCCAGGTCGTAAACCAGGATAGTCTTGCGCTCGTCAACTTTTAAGCCATACGCTATGGCAGCGGCAGTAGGCTCGTTGATGATGGCCAATACGTTAAGACCGGCAATGATACCAGCCTGCTTGGTCTGCATGCGCTCTTTGTTGCCAAAATAAGCAGGGCAGGTGATAACCACATCCTTCACTGGTTCTGGGTAGCCATTGGCATCATTAGCATCTTTTACCAATTTCTTCAAGATGGCTGCCGAGATTTCTGAAGGGTCAAAATGGTAAGGATACTGGTTGTTGGTCTTATCGAATGCTGCATCATTACCCATTTCTCGTTTTACAAAGGCAACGGTCTTGTCTGGCTCAGACTCAAGCATAGTCTTTGCTTCCTTGCCAACGATGATGGTATTCTCGTCCTCAAAATAGACTACTGATGGTGTGGTGGCATCGCCTTCGAAGTTGCGAAGCACTACAGCCTGGTCAAACTGGTCTACTTGTGAAATACAACTATAGGTGGTACCAAGATCGATACCATATACTGCACGACTTTTATCCATGGTTATTTATTTTTAAATTAAACAATTGTTTTGTTATTTCTGATATTTATAGATGTCGACGATAGCAGGACGGAAGGTAGCTTCTCGTTCAATGCCCTTGGCAGGGTCGAATGCTATGTAAGAGAATCCACATTGACATACTTTGGCTATCGTGTTGTTTTTGGCTTCTTCGTCAGTTGGAATCACTTTGTTGATTCTATGTTGTCCGCGAGAGAACTCGCTTCCAATTTCTGGTGTGAAGCTTACCAAATCGTATTCGTCATTCAGGCAGTCTGTTATTGACAGCATGAAATGATGAATTTGTTCTAAGAGCTTGTCGTAGGCACCGTCTTCGGTTTTCTTCGTCTCGTCCTGATAATAATTATAGGTGCGTGAGATGCTGTCATACAATGTAACAATCGTATTCTTGTATGGTTTCAACATCTTGTTGAAGAGTTCGCCTTTGTACTTTTCCAGTTCGCTGTGCATACTCTTCATGGTGTCATCTCGCATCTCAATCATTTTGCAGGATTCGGCAATTTTGCTGATTTCCTGTCGGGTGCTTGTCAATTGTTTCTTGATTTCTGCAATTTCTTTAGCATCAATGTTTGCTGAAGGCTCAGCGTCCTTAGTTACAGGCTTTTTTTCCTCGTTAATAACAGGAGGCGTTGGTGCCTGTTGTCGCTTTTCAGACCATTTGGCCTGAAGTTCAGTGAAGTCTTTTTTAAGTTTCTCTAATTCTGTATTGACAGAATCTAGGGATTGTTGGAGATGAGCCATTTCGCTTTCAGTCTTTTCCAGCTTTTTGGTAGCTTCTTCAAGCTCTTGTTCTTTTTTTTCGAGCTTTTGCTTGCTCTCTGCTATCTCTTTGTCGTTGACTTCGAGTAGTTGAGATTTCATATTGACTGAGTCATTTAGCTCCTCGATTCGTTTTTTCAAACCGATAATCTCTTCGTAGTTGCTAGTTCCAAATAGACCCATGGTACTTAAAGTTTTTGTTAATATTCTTAGAATGCAGACAGATAGGTAAATAGTTTTCTAATCTATCATTGATTCTTTATCAAATGCAAATATATGATTTTAAATCGTAGTTTACAAGCGATTAAGAATCTTTAACTCGAAGAGAAATGTTTGGAACGATTTTTTTGCTATATTTGTACCAAATTTTTAACTTTTTAGAGTGAATCAACCAAAAATAACAACTTAACATACGATAAATAAATAAGATGAGAATAAACAGTTTGAATAATGGAGTGAAAAGGAGAAATCTTTCTGAACTTTGGGAAGATTGGTGTGAGAAGCCTTATTTGGGGTATTTGATAGGTTTGTTGCTACTCGTTCTTATCGGCATTGGTGTCAATGCTGCCTGGCAGTCTGCGCTCTTTACTCAATCTTATGATTATAAAGGTATGGTGCAAGGAGATTGGAATGGAGAAATGAATGGGATGCCAACTACCTTGTCCTTAGATACCATGGCCCAGGATTCTGTGAGGGGTACTATTTATGTTAAGAGCAAAAAAGGTTTGCTGTCTCATAAAGTCTCAGGATTCCTGTCATATAAGAATGAGGGCTGTTATGTCTTATTGGAAGACTTGGAGGCCTCCAGTGGGGATGCCCTTAACGGTAATTATCGTCTTTTCTTAGCTGAAGAAGGTCATCTGCTGAAAGGTAATTATATTGATTACTTTTCTGGAATAACTCATGTGATTGCTTTGCAGAATGGTAAGGGTAAGCCGGGGAGCAAACTTTGTGGGCATGTAAGGAATGGAGCCAATGTGCGCCAGTTCATAGTAGAACCTCTTTTTGCCGATAGTGTGAAGTGTTATCCGGTAACCTTTAAGGATACCTGTTGGGTTGAGAAAAAGAAGACTCGTGCTTTAAATCTCGCCAAGGGAGAGTTGATTGATTCCTGTGGCAGATATTCCTCGGAAACTTATGTTGTGTTTGCACATGATGGCAAGCATTACCGAATTCAGCAATCTTCATTGCTTTGGAGTGAGACGAATCCTGAACATGTGACTAATTCTCTTCATAATGCCGTTGTTCGATATCATACAGATTGGGGACGTTTCCTAACCACATTATGGCCTTGTTGGCTTGTTATTGGATTTATCGTTCTGGCTATCCTTATTTGTTACATTAGTGTTTGGTTTGACATCAAACCTTTGCGCCAGGCAGGTATCATAGTGGTTCCTCTTCTTCTTTTGGCTGTTGCCGGAATAGAAGTGATGGCTTATCAGCTGTTTGGCGGTGATGCCTTTTGGTGGTGTGATGTTGACAGATATGGCTTTTGGAGGTCTGCCTTGCGTATCCTTCCTTTTATTCTGGTTGTTTTTGCCCAGATTGCAAGCATTTGGTGGTATGAGGCCATATTGTTTTATGATGAGCCGGGAAGGAGTAAGGAGATTCATCTTAAACCTGCGGTTATTGGTTTTTTGGTGAGTATTCCTGCTGTTATCGTATTTTATTTGGTGGCTCAAATGGGCTTTAAGTGGAAAGGAAGTGGTTGTGAATTAACTGCTGGATTATTGTTCTTGGGAATCATACTCGTCGGTGTAGGTATTACGCTTAAGCAGAACATAGGAGAATTGGGCTTTTGGAAAGGAATTGCCATTACTTTGTTTGCTCTGGTTTATATCCTGGGTACTATTGTGGCTGTAGGTGCCTTGGTTGTGGCTATCCTGCAATTGATTTTCCAGATTCTGTGTGTTCTTTTCGGACTTGCTATCCTCTGTGGTGCTGGTGCTGGCGCAGGTAAAACCATTTATCAGGACCGGAGTGGTAATCTTTATGAAAAAGACAGCTTCGGCAACTTGATTAAACTAAAAAAATATTAAAACTTGGGTGTATTTAAATTGAATGACTATATGAAACGATGGTTAGATAGAATCATTTCGCAGGGTACGGGCAAACAATTGTACTTGCTTACACTTTTGTGTAGTATCTTGTTTTCTGCTCTTTTTGCCTTGGCTTATGTCGTTTATGGTGACATGAGCTGGCAGGAGACGGTAGCTTTGTTTATGGATGCAGGTTGTTTTGGTGGTGATGAAGGTCATCACGACCTGTTCCGCCTTCTTATAGCATTGGTAGGTATGTTTACCCTCAATGCCTTGTTGGTGTCTGTGTTCAGTAATATCATAGACAATATAAGTGAAAAATGGACGAATGGTGAAGTCCGTTACCGTCATCGTAATCATATTCTTATTATCGGTGCTCATAGACACTTGTTTAATATGTTGCAGGATTTATCTGTTATCGGCGAAAGGGATATTGTGATTTTAACAGATTGCGATGTGGAAGAATTGCGCAAGGAAATGAGGCAATTGGGACTTTCTGCGCATTTGTTAAATAGAATTACGCTTTATCGTGGGCGACGCATCAATAAAAGTGACCTTATAGATACTTATCCGCAATTGGCTCATATAATATATGTATTAGGAGAAGATGGAGAGGATAATCATGATTCTCTTTCTATCCGTTGTGTCAATATGTTGTATGAGTTGTGTTTGGGCATGGAAACCCGTATTCCTGCTTATGTGATGCTTACTGATGATGCTACTACCGAAGTGATGGCTAGAAGTGTACGTAATACTAATCAGGAGAGTCTTCTATGTGTTGATTATATCAACTTGTATGATTATGAAGCTGAACAGTTTTTTACTTATGAAGATAAGAGCGATTTTATGCCAGTAATCAAGAAGGAGGATAAGGAGCATTTGGAAGTTGTGATATTTGGCGCTAATTCCATGGGACGAGCTGTGGCTCGCATTTTAGCTCATGTGGCCCATTATCCAAACTGTCAGAATGCCAATCACCGAAGTCGGATTACTATAGTCTCTGAAAATGTAGAGGAATGGGCTAGGGAGTTTATGGCTTCACATAGAGGATTGTTCTGTCTTTCGAATTGGATGTTGACTGATGCCAATGGTGTGACAGAATTGCATAGTCCTGTCGAGGAGTATGGTGACTATTTGGATATAGAGTGGCATTTTGTTTATGGTACTTCTACGAGCATTGATCTTGAAAGTTTATTCTGTGAGAATAGTGTAAAACGCATCGTGGTTTGTGAGGATAGTGACACTCAGTCTATTCACACCACCCTGCATCTTCCTACTACTTTTAAGGATGTTAAGGTGGCAGTTTACCAGAAGGGGTGTGCTGATATTTTACAATGGGCAGAATGTACTCATTTGTATCATGATATATGTATTTGGGGACCAGGTGCGAGTATGCAGGATGCGTGGTTCTTGAAGCGAGCTCATTATGGCAAGAATGTGAATTATCTGTATGATAGGGCATATAATAATCCTTCGGCTAAGGATGCGGATGAGGCGTGGTATAGGATTCCGGAGGCTCATAAGCTCTCCAGCATTTATTGTGCTATGGCGCTTGGCTTGCGCAGAAAATGTAGTAAGACTGCTACGATGCTAGAGTTATGCGAAATGGAGCATCGTCGCTGGATGATGTCTTGTTTGTTGATGGGGTATTTGCCGATGAAGCTAAAGGAGTCTGCTGACGTGAGGGAAAATAAAGAATTGTTTAAGAAATATAAGAAAAAGTATATTCACGCAGATATAACTCCTTTCGAAATGCTCGATGAGGAAGAAAAGGGTAAAGATCTGCTTCTTGTTGAAAATATGAATCAGATTCTGTAGAATCAGGAGCCGCTGGATAATTCATGTGTGATTGAAAATGCAGTGCACTGCAAAAATTACCTAAAAATGAAAGAAAAATGCAGCGCGCTGCAAATTTCTAAGAAAAGTTTCGTATATTTGCAGCGCAATGCATTTTTTATTGGCTAATATACGATTTGAAATATGATAGAGCGCAAGGAATATATGGCTCTTTTGGAAAAATGGAGAGACAAGAAAGTGATAAAGGTGGTTACTGGCATCAGGCGATGCGGCAAATCTTCTTTGTTGAGGATGTTTCGGGAGAAGCTTCTGGCTGAAGGTGTGTCTGAGAGTCAGGTGCTGGAACTCAATTTCGAGGATTTGGATAATGAACAATATCTAGATTATAAGGTACTGTATGCTTATGTCAAGAAACATCTCGTGAAAGGCAGGATGAACTATCTTTTCTTTGATGAGATCCTGATGGTGGATAACTTCCAGAAAGTGATAGACAGTTTGTTCTTGCTGGATGATGTAGATATCTACGTAACGGGTTCTAATGCCTATCTTCTTTCTGGAGAGATAGCAACAATGTTAACTGGCAGATATGTGGAAATCAAACTATTCCCGTTTTCCTTCAAGGAATATCTGACGGCGCAGCCTGATGATATAAATCTGGAAAGGGCATATCGCCGATACATTGAGGACGGATCTTTTCCATATATATTGCAGATTAACCACGACCGTGAGATGGTACGTGAATACCTTTTGGGGTTATATAATACCATTGTGTTGAAGGATGTGGTGAGCCGAAGGAAGATTACGGATGTGATGATGTTGCAGAGTGTGGTTCGTTTCCTGGCGGATAATATCGGCAATATCTCTGTTATCAAGCGTATCAGTGATACGATGACTTCTCTGGGGCGCAAGATTACCTCGCATACTGTAGAGAATTATGTTTCAGCATTGATAGATAGCTATATCTTCTATTCCGTCTCCCGATTTGACACCAAAGGAAAGCAGCCGTTGAAGACAGGTCAGAAACTTTATCTGGCTGATATCGGTTTACGCAATGTAATCAACGGTACCAAAGGAGGCGATTTAGGGCATATCCTGGAGAATGTAGTTTATCAGGAGTTGGCCCGTCGTGGCGGAGAAATCTATGTAGGTAAAGTGGGTGATGCCGAAATAGATTTTGTAGTGATAAAAGGTGAGTACAAGGAGTATTACCAGGTGTCGCTGAGTGTGAGGGATGAGAATACGATGAAGCGTGAACTGGCTCCCCTGCAAGCCATTCTGGATCATTATCCTAAATATCTCCTTACGATGGACAATGACCCTGAAGTGCTGCATGATGGAATCAGGCAGATATATGTGCTCGACTGGCTGGTAAAGGGGGATTAATTTGATATTGGCAAGGAAAAGGGAGGAAAAATATCTTCAAAAGCTTGCTAGTTTGAAAATAAAGTCGTAACTTTGCGGTAGCGAATTTTAAAATAGATGGTTATGAAGTACTTAGACCCTAAGGCAGACCTTACGTTCAAGAAGATATTCGGCAATCATCCTGCAAGACTGATCAGTCTTCTGAATGCACTCCTGCCACTCAGCGAAGAAGAGCAGATACACGAAATCAAGTATCTGCCAACAGAACTTGTGCCCGAACTCGAAGGGGGCAAGAATACCATTGTGGATGTTCTCTGCACAGATGTCAGAGGCAGGAAGTTCTGTGTGGAAATGCAAATGGAATGGTCTGAAGCCTTCCAGCAGCGAGTACTGTTCAATGCATCCAAACTCTATGTGAGCCAGGCTAAAAAGGGAGGAAAATACAGCGAACTGCAACCTGTGTATTCTCTCAACCTGATAAATGATATCTTTGCGCATGATACTCAGGATTTCATCCACAACTACCGCATCGTGCACGATAAGGATAGCAATAAGGTGATTGAAGGTTTGCATTTCACCTTCATAGAACTCCCTAAGTTCACGCCACATTCCATTGCTGACAAGCGCATGATGGTCTTGTGGCTCCGTTTCCTCACGGAAATCAATTCCAACACGAAGAAGGTCCCTTCCGACCTACTCAATGACCCGGAGATTGGAAAAGCCGTAGAGGAGTTGGAGATTTCCGGCTTTACAGATGCCGAACTCAGAGCCTACGATAAGTTCTGGGATTCCGTAAGCGTTGAAAGAACCCTCATAGATGACAGCTACCAGAAAGGTAAGGTAGATGGTATGGAGAAAGGCATGAAGCAAGGAATTGCTGAAGGCATGGAAATGGGCATGAAGCAAGGCATGGAAAAGGGTAAGGCTGAAGGCAAACATGAGGCCAACACAGAAACAGCACAACGTTTGCTGGCAATGGGACTTTCTGCTGAAGAAGTTGCCAAAGCTACACAGCTACCTTTGGAAATCATTAAGAAACTGAGCAATTTATAAAAAATATAATAACGGAAATGTTGACGGCTATCGGTATGGGTAGTGTTGTGGGCACTGCCATGTCAATCATGGAAAGAGTTGTGGAAAGTTTCAAACTCTATCCTCATCTTCTGCTCATTCAATCTGATGCCGTCCCGATTGATGAATCTCGATAGCGATCCATCGGCAGCCAACTCTCTTGGGGTGCCGATGGAGAGACGGTTTTCTTCCATCAGCCAGAGACGGTCGGACAGTTGGAGGGCCAGCTCTACATCATGGGTAGATAACAGAATAGACTTATGCTGCTCGTGTGCCAGTCGCTGGTCATCAACCTGGATGAGTTCAACCAGATTTCTCCTCAGGTGCAGCAGGGATTCCTGAAAAACATCATCCAGTTGCCGAGTGTCAAGATGAAGCCACCGTATGGAAGTCATGTACAGGAGTTTCCGAGAATGGCGTCTTTTATTGCTACGAGCAATATGGAGGATATTCTTTCCGATCCTTC
>OIXL01000578.1_pt1 | contig 17565 bp, 9 predicted proteins | sample 1587761 | NCBI WGS metagenome assembly OIXL01 (sample SAMN03283246) | human gut metagenome | biome: human-associated habitat; material: feces | host: Homo sapiens | place: Peru | collected 2012 | reverse complement strand
AAAAACCTTAACAAGCCTGTAAAAATCATTTCACTGATTTTTCAGATAATTTTTCTTATCGGTTCAGTCGCCATGCTGGCCGCCGTAATAGCGTCTTTTGCGGCTGCAGACAGCTTCGGCAATTTTCTGTTAAAACAGACAGGAAACGGACAGATTGCAACAAACGGTTTTGAAATAACGCTTGCCGACGGAAACGGAAATGTAATCCCGGCCGCGGTAAGAATATTTTCGTTTGCAGGACTTTTTTCAATGCTGTGCATGACTATGATTTTCCGAAACATCTATCTGATATTAAAAACTTCAGAGGGAAAAACATGGTTCAGCAAAGGCGCAACACCATTCCAGAAAGACAACACAAGAATGGTAAGGGAGACAGGCATATTCAGCATAATGATTCCAGTTATTGAACTTATTATAAGTTCTCTTGCAAAACTTATAATAGGCGTAGACAACGTTGAAACAAGCGTGCAGATTACCGGAATTGCAATGGGACTTGCAATGCTCTGTTTTTCGCAGATTTTTGCTTACGGACAGAAACTGGAAGAAGACACAGAAGGTCTTATATAAATGAAAAAAATCGTGCTGCACCTAGACCGCATAATGGTAGAAAGAAAAATGTCGCTTGGCGAACTTGCAGAAAAAGTTGGAATAACAAACGCAAACCTTTCCAAAATAAAAAACAACAAGGTGAACGCAATTCGTTTTTCAACATTGGAAGCAATTTGCCGCGAACTAAACTGCGTTCCCGGCGACATTCTTAAATACGAAGAAGAATAAACGCATAAAACAACAGCGTCCGCAGAATATAAAAAAAACGGACGACCCTTCCAACTGAAAGAGCCGTCCGTGACTGAAAGGCATTGCCGCCGGGTGCATTCCTTATTCCGGCATAAGCGTCATGAAACCTCCGGACAAATCACGAACCTGAAGGATGATATTCAACAAATGCACCGACATTATAAGTTGTAGTTCCTTTTACAAAAGTAACATCAGGGCTTTTGTTATAAATGCGTCCGGCACTGTCGCCTGTTGCCTTCCAATCCGGTTGTGTAGTTCCGGCAGGACATCTTGCAAAATTAAAGCCGGCTATGTCGTCGTAAATTGAAAGATTAATTGTCGTGCCGGAACCGGTCGTTTCTACCCACTGACCGCCTCCGTAAGAACCGCCCCAAACCCAGGCAAAAATCAAAACATCGCCGCTCCAAATCCAACTGTCGCTTGACGCTGCATTTACTGTAACATCTACTGTTGTTGGTGCAATCCCAGCTTCGCCTTTTTGCCAAATTTTGAAGTTTCCGCCCTGATAAACAGGGAAGTTTCCGTCATAGCCTTCACCAGTCGGAGACCAGACTTCACCGCCGATTGCCACAACGATTTCTCCACTTGTTCCTTTGATTTTTGCAGCGTAAAGCGTTGATGTGCTATTTAAAACTTCTACAGTGTCGTCGTATTCAATGCCAACAGATTTTCTAAGATCGATTAAGTAGTCGATGTGCTGCTTAAATGTATTTGTTGTTCCGTAAACAGTTTCGCCGCCTCTGTACTGCCAGCCGTCGCCAGTAAAGTAATGCTGCCATGCTACGCAAGGATACCCCGGATGTGTCAAAATAAACGCATACGCCGCAGGAACGTTATCCCACTCCAATTCCCAGTGCTGCTGCGTGCTTCCTGTGTCGTGGTTGTCTACAAAAGTAACGGCGGTTGCCGGCGCAGAACGCATTAAAGTAGTAGAATCGGCAAGCAAACTCATGTTCCATAAAGAGTTATATGAGTTATCGGGAGTTCCGTCCACAACTTTGTACCAACCGAATGCATTGTTAAGATTCTGCTTCAGGACAAAATCGAACGCGCGCGATTTCTTTCCGGCCACTGAATTTACAGTTGTTTCAGTTTTGTTCACCCACTCGTTCAAAAGAGCGCTCCAGTTACTATCGCCGTCCGGCCAGTACTCGCCTACAGAAAAAGCGGTGTCGGTCATAGCGTTGTAATAGCCGACATACTCTCCGCCAAAACCTTTTACAAAGTCGTAACGCCAGCCGACAAATCCGGCACGCCTTAGGACAGTGTTCATCCAGCTGTAAATTCCCTGCTGAACCGAAAGATTTGTGTGGTCAAGGTCGCGGTAAGCCGCATAACCCATTCCGCTGTCCGCCCCGCCTTTTTTAGATGAACCGAACATAGGGCTGCTGGAATTTGAAAATCCTTCGTCATCGCTGCAGATTGAATAGTAATCATCCGTCCATCGCGGATTTGTAAAGTCGCCCCAGGAAGTTGTTCCGGCGCGATGGTTTACAACAATATCCGCAATCGCCTTGGCAGGCTTAATTGCCTGAACCACGCTTTTAAGCTCAGCTTCCGTTCCGTAGCAGCTGTTCAAATCGTTAAGCTGAGTCGGAGCGTAACCTTCGGAACTTGCAGTGTCTGTCTTGCTTGCCGGCGGAAACCAAACGTATTCAAACGTGTCTTTTATGTAATTTGCCGAAGCGAGCATTGTTCCGTACCACTTGTACCATTTTGGATTAGGATTTTCGATTGTGTAGCCGTTGCCGCGAGGCGCGCTGTCCCAGTTAAAGCCCTGGAGCATTACTCCGCTCTTGTTTTCCGTGTAAGGCTGGACAGTTTTTTTTGTATATACCGCACTAACAACCTGCGAATTTTCCATTCCAGATTTTGCCGCAACAACTTTTAAAGTTGTTGTTCCGTCTATTTTGATTCCACCATCTGTGTAAAGCGTGCTTGATTTTGTAGGGTCAGAACCGTTTGTTGTGTAGTAGATTTCCGCGCCGGCAGTGTCGGTAAAAGGGAAAACTGTAATTGTGTTCCAGAAATCGCCTTCTGGAACAGAAAGAACAGGCGCTTCCACCACTGCGGTATTTGTAAATTTCTTTATTACAACCGCAGAAGAAGCCGCCCCATTCTTTACGGCGATTGCCCTTATCGTAACAGTTCCTGAAATTGCGAATTGCGCAGTATATTTTGTTCCGGTTGTAGCGCTTGGCTCAGAACCATCAGTCGTGTAGTAAATTTCCGAGCCGGCCGTTGAACAAGAAATTGTTACGTTCGCAGAACCGTTAAAGTTTCCGCCTGAGTCAGCATCTGTAGAAGAAATTACAGGCTCTGCAACTTTTTCGCCTTCCGCAACCTGCTTTAAGATTACAACCGACCATGGAGCGACACCGTACGGAGTAGAAACCACCGCAGCATCAATTGCGTTATCATTCCAGCAGTTAAAGTCTGTTTCAAAATGATATTGAGTATCCGCAATACGTACCCAGGATTTTCCGGAAGCAGCGGCTGGAATTGTAAAGTCAACTTCCGCAGTGTACATATTCATAAACACAAGGTAGTCGCTTCCGCCGGAAACCGTGCTTCCGTTTATGCGAACCCAAACGCAGCGGTCGCCGTCTGTCAATGTACCAGCGCCGTCCTCTTTCTTAAAGTCATACAAAACACTGCTGTAATCTGTCTGCTGGAATGCAGGCTCGCTTGCACGCAGTTTCAGCATATAGTTCATAAACTTAAAGTTGCCGTTTACCTTTGCAGTATTGTTGAAAGTTCCAAAGTTGTTGTGGTAAGCGCCGCTTCCGCCGGTCGCAACTTCATGAGGCGAAGAAGAGTTTATCATGTTGTAGTTGCTCCAGGTCGCAACGCTGTCTATGTTGTAAGGATTGTTGTTTCCGTTCTGCGTTCTGCTGAACTCGTCGCCCCAGACAATCATAGGAACACCGCGGCTCATCATCTGGATTGCGATGTAGTTTCTGGCAGCCTGGCGTTTGTCTTTTGCTTCTGTTCCAAAACCAAGCGTGTTGTAGTCGCCGTTGCCGCCGTCGCTTGGTCCGAATGGCCAAGTCAAAGTGTTGTTCATCGCATTGCCTGCACCTTGATAGCTGCACAAATCGGCAAGAGTAAAGCCGTCGTGCGCAACCACAAAGTTCACGGACTTGTGCGGACCGCCCTGGTCGGCGAAGTTGTCGTAATCTCCGTAGATAAAATCGTTTATACCGTTGCGGTTTCCAGTTCCAACATAAGAGCGGATTGCATTGCGGAATCGTCCGTTCCATTCGCCCCAGCCGTCCGGGAAGTTTCCAACTTGATAAGTTCCAATGTCCCAGGCTTCGGCAATCATTTCCGCATCTTTTTTCTGTCCCAAAGCGATAATGTCTTTAATCGTCTTAGCATCTTTATTGTATGCCCAAGTGCCAGATCCTTCGCGTCCCAAAACAGGCGCAAGGTCAAAGCGGTAGCCGTCAACGCCCATCTCGTCAATCCAGTAAGTAAGGGAATCCAGAATAAGTTTGCGAACCACAGGATTATCGCACTGCAAGTTGTTTCCGCAGCCGGTAGTTTGCCAGTAAGCACCAACATTACCATTATCAAGAGAATAATAAGTGCTGTTGTCCAAGCCGCGCATAAACGTAAGTTCGGCAGTTTTATAGTTATCAAATTTAGGATTTTCTGGATTTCCGTACCAAGTTCCGCCTTCTCCGGAATGATTGAACACAACGTCAAGGTAAACTTCCATTCCAGCGTCATGGAACGCTTTTACCATTTCCTTGAATTCGCGCGTTGGACCGCCGTAGGATTTATCGCTTGAATAACGTCTGTCCGGCGCAAAGTAGCCGTAAGTCATGTACGCCCAGTAGTTTCCGCCCGGCGCATCGTCAGGGTTTGCGTCGTTGTCGCTTTCGTGAACCGGCAAAAGCTCGATTGTGTTCACTCCCAACGCCTTAAGGTACGGAGCCAACATTCCCGCGCCTTTGTACGTTCCCTGATATTCAGAAGGAATGTCCACAACGCTCTCAAAGCCATCAATTCCACTTAATATAGAAGAAAGTTGCGCAGAAGAAGGATGTTTTGTTATTCCGCGCGCGTGAGCCTCGTAAATAATCGCTTTTTCCTGCGGAATTTTTGGCTTTGTTCCAAAACCTGTGCTGTCTTTTACAACAACAGATTTTGAGGCATAAATGCCAGTGTCAAAGTTTCTTCGTGCCGCGCCTTCAAATACTTCCTCGCCAGTTCCGTACATTCCGCCATTCAGGCTGCCAAGCGCAACCGGGTTTGACTTGTCGTGGCTTATTTCCTTTGAATACGGATCGAACAGAAGCTTATTAGGATTAAAGCGGTTTCCTGCTGCATCAAAATCCGCGACAAAACCAGCGGAACTTCCGCCGCGCTTCCATTTTTCGTCAAAAGTCCAGTTCGGTCCCCAGGCGCGGAACGCATACAAAGTGCCGGAATCAATCCCGCCTATTTTTGCGCGCCATACGTCATCAGACCCCTTTTCCATCCAGTAATCATAGGCAAATTCTTTGCCGTACGCTTCGGTATAAATCTCCAGAAGAATCTTTGTGGCATTTTTTGAATAAACCGCAAAAGTTCCGTTTCCGTCCGTGTCAATGTCCGCGCCCAAAGCGTAAGATGCGCTCGCCCAGCTTGCCTGATCTACCGGCGAATATTTTCCGGTGTAAGGATGCCTCATGCCAAGCTCATCGCTAAGCGATCCAAACTGAATTTTTTCTAAAACAACAGTTTCGCCGCTTTTTACAGAAACAGGCGACGGACTTTTATACAGAATCGCGCCATTTTCAGTTATATAAAAATTCCATGTTCCCGGCGCAACATTTTCAATAACCTGCTCGCTGCCGTTCACCCCGGAAACAATTTTTGAAACAGGGTCGCAAACCTGAACTTTTACATCAGAATTTTGTCCTTCCGTAGAAAATTTTACAACTCCGCTTTCCAGCCTATAGCTTTCCCTGTCTTTTGTTTCGTTTTTTTGAATATCCAGCGCAATCTGCTTAGTATCAACCAGCGCCGCATGAGCGTTCAGCGGAATCAAATTTTCAACAGTGGAAGTTCCTAAAGAAGATACCTTATCGTAGTTACTTTTTATAAGATTGTAATAAACCGAACCAACCGCCGTACTAGCCCACGTTACGTTTACATTATTAAGAACATCCGGTTTTATATCCATTACGGAATAAATAGTCACGCCATCAAGCTTTGTATCATTTGAATAAGCCTGAACGGCAACAACGCGGTTTTTTCCAACTGGAATCTTGTCAATTTCAATCGGACCAGAGTTTTTTCCTGAAGAAACGGCAACATTGCGAACAACATCTTCCATTCCGCTGCCGCAGACTGTTACAGTAGCCTTTGTAATTTCTTTAATATAAAGAGCGCGGTCCTGATTCGACAGAGTTACGGCAACTATGCCAAACCGTGAATCAGAACTGCGTTCTTCAAGCTTGCAGGAAAATACAAAAAGACATAAAAAAGCCAGACAACTACAAAAAAATTTCTTCATATCAGCCTCCAAAGAGTTAAAATCTTCAAAACATCTCTAAGTAAGGCAAGAAGTGTTTATAATTCCGTCTAGGGAATTATAAATGCAGAAAATTGATTTGTAAAATTATTTTTTGCTTTTTTCAAAAATAACGAAAAGAAACAAAAGGAGCTATAGTTATTGAGTAAACTACTGGCGAGAAGGCAATAATAAAGTTGATTTTGTAATTTCAAATGCAAACGAAATTTGCGCAATAGAAGTAAAAAGCGGAGCCCGCTCTTCAAATTTGGGAATGAAGCTTTTTAAGGAAAAATATCCATCCGCAAAAGTCTATGTTGTTTCTTACAAGGATTTTTTAAACGCCGGTTGTATTTTATTACAAGACTTTTTGAATCTCTCTCCAAATGAACTTTTTTAGATGTAAAAAAATAGCTTGTGCCCTAAATAATTTTTTCAAGCATTTTATCATCCAAAAGAAAATCAATAATATTTATAAAATAATAGCCTTTTTCTGTCTGATAAGGATTTATTTCATCAGCAGTTACAATTATTTTTTTAAATGAATCATTAACTCTATCCAGAGAAGCGGTTTCTTGTTTTAATTTTTCTGCGGAAGGAATCGAATATGCACTTTGAATATAACAACGGCTACTTGCAAAATTACAGACAAAATCGATTTCAAGTTGATTGTGGCTCTGTTTACCATTCTGGTCAACTGAATATTTTTCAACAACACCAACATCCACATTATAACCACGAAATAAAAGCTCATTATACAAAATATTTTCCATAAGATGAGAAAGTTCCTGCTCACGAAAATTCAAAAGAGAATTCCTTAATCCGTTATCACAAAAATAATATTTTCGTTTAGAATTTATATATTTTTTTCCTTTAATATCATAGCGTTCGGCTTTTTCAATCAAAAAAGAATCTTCAAGATAACCAATATATGAAGAAATCGTTTTGTCGTTTGCCTTTATTCCATTAGAAACAAATGTATTCGCAAGTTTTACAGGATTTGTAAGAGAACCAACAGAGGAAGCTAATACTTCCACAAGATTTTCCATTATAACATCACCTTTTAACCGATTACGTTCTATAATGTCCTTGATATAAACATTTTTAAACAAATCCATAAGATATTTACTTTTTTGCTCGTCACTTTTACAACTTAGAATACGAGGTAAACCACCGTAAGTAATGTAATCTTTCCAGGCAGATTTTCTTTCACCGTTGTAAGCACTAAAAAATTCTGAAAAAGAAAAAGGTCTGACTCTTATTTCATCTCCTCGTCCCCTAAATTCAGTTAAAATATCAGAAGAAAGAAATTTCGAATTACTACCTGTCACATAAATATCAAGATTCTCATGCCTCAAAAGCCCATTTAAAACGCCCTCAAAACCTTCACAAAATTGAACCTCGTCTAAAAAAATGTAATAGTTTTTATTAAAATCCGACGTATGTTCTTTTATAAAACAAGATAATGCTTTTCTATCTCTTAAAGCTTCAAAATCATCATCATCTAAAGGAATTTCTATAATATCATCACTAGCAACTCCATTTTCAAGCAAGTATTTTTTATAAAGATGAAACAAAAGATAAGATTTACCGCAACGCCTGATTCCTGTAATAACTTTTATTGCACCATTCTGTCGCCTTTCAACAAGTCTTTTTAGGTATAAATCACGTTTTATTTCCATATTACATTCTGCCTCAAAATTTATTTCTAAAAAAAATATATAACTACCTTTTTCCGAAATATACAACAATAACATGAAATAAGCAAGAATTTATCATCATAAAACAAAGAATGTGGTCATTTGACTTAGCTCAAGCATTGTTCCAATTGAAGTTGGAACATTTATTTCCAACGCCAGTTTTTTTTCCTTAAAAAATTGGCTTTTCTAAAAAACAAAAAAAAAAAACAGCACGAAGCAGAACTTTTGTCCTATCTCGTGCTGTTTTTTTTAGCATTACGCAAATGCGATTTTAGAACGTTACACCGTAGTCAGCTGGATTTCTGTCACTTACAAGAATTGGCTGGCTTGTAGTTCCGCCAGTAAAATCAACTTTTCCGCCGCTTACAGTCGCAGACGCTCCGTCGTACCAGTTGTAAACCGTAGTTCCGTCGGTGAACAAATCTTTTACATCAACGCTAGATCCGCTGATTCCGATTGCAACCTTGCTTTCGCCGGCAGGGCCGCTGTAAGTTCGTTTTGTAGCCGAACCGGTTCCAGCGCCAACCGCAGGATTGAACTTACGGAATGTTCCGACTTTGCCCCAGTGTTTTGAAGTTTCGCCAGCAGCGGCTGACCAGTTGAAATCCGAACGTGTTCCTTGGTTTGGATCAGAACCGGTATCACCAAACGGACGAGCTGTTTCATCACCATAATAAATCTGAACTAAGCCCGGCATTAAAACAAATGATGTTCCAAGTTCTGTCTGATTAGAAGCACGTCCTAAACCTGTATCGTGGCTTGAAATATAAAGCAATGCCTGAGAATCACCTAGACGACCATCCCAACCAGGAAGATTTGGAGAATAACTTTTCATTCCGCTAGCTCCTGCAATAGTAAAGTCAATCATAGAATCAAAACCATTGCTAAACCAAGAGGAATTGCCACCTTTTTTCCAGCCGAAAGCTTCACCTGTCATCCAGAAATCTTCATCCCAATCTTTTGCATATTCATCGGCACGTGAAGAATTTCTCCAATTTGCAAGTGCTGTTTTACAAAGATCTTTTAGTTCATTCCAACGATACATATCAACATGTTTTGCTGTATCACATCGGAAACCGTCAATTCCAAATTCTTCTACCCAAGCAGCAAGCCATTTTTCAATCCAGACAACAGGCGCATTTGTAGATGATGTTGAACGCAATGATTTAGCAGCCGGAATAATCCAGTTATCATAACCGCTTGATTCTTTTTCCCATTTTGTCTTCAGAATAGGAGCAACAGTTTGAGCTGTTGTACTTTCGGTTTTTACATCCGGTAGGTTATCAAGATTTTTTGTCAACTCATCACCACCGCCGGCAGTATATCCCGGAACGCCTGCACGAACCCAAGAAGAACCCCACCATTTAGCCCAACCATCATTGTGTCCGTCATAATCAATTTTATCATGATGTTTATGATATGTATCACCGTCAGAACCTATCTTAAATCCCATATCAGTTAATTTTCCGCCGGAGAATGAACGTTTAAATATATCCAATCCATAATCCTGACAATCTTGCAACGTCAAATATCCAGTATGGTTCATTACAACATCCATTACAACACGGATTCCACGTTTATGACATTCAGTTACAAAAGTACGGAATTCTTCCACAGTTCCCATATTTTTATCCATCATCGTGTAGTCAAGTGGATAATATCCATGGTATGCATAATGTGCAAAATCTCCATTAGAACCACCGCCACACCAACCGTGAGCCTGTTCATAAGGTGCTGTAATCCAAATTGCGTTTACACCCAAACCGTTAATATACTCAAGTTTTTCTGTAAGACCTTTTATATCGCCGCCATGAAATGTTCCGATTGAACTTCCTAAATCGTCTTTAGACATACGACCATAACTATTATTATTTGAAGAATCTCCATCATAGAAGCGGTCTTGAATAACAAAATAGATAAGCGCATTTTTCCAAGTAAACGTATCCGGAACTGTAGGAATGTCCGCAGTTGTTAATGTTGCGCTTGCAGTTCCTGTGCCTTCGCCGTTTGTTACTGTTGCAGAAACTGTGATAGATTTTCCTGCGGCAGTAATTCCTAAATCATTTACAGATTTTGTGAATGTTCCGGCAGTTGTTCCCATGTCATAAGAAGTTCCGTTAATTGTAACTTTTGCTGATGAAATTGTATCGTTTCCGTCTGTGAAAGTAACTTTTATTGAACCGCTTAATGAAATATTTCCACCGGCTGGAGTAATAGTTACTGTTGGAGGAACAGGGGCAGTAATTGTTTCGGATTCTACTGTTGCAGAGAGAGTACCGCCTGAGTATGAACCCTTTAACTCCCATTTTCCAGTTGCACCTACAGAACCATCTCCTTTCCCACCCCATTGACCGTCATCAATAGTAAAAGTATCCTTATCAGTTGGAATACTTTGCTGAGCAACTCTATTCCATTCATTACTCCAAGAATTTGCCGTTCCAGAAGGATTACATCTAAGGAATATAATATTTGTATATTTAGAACGATCACAATCTGCAACATATTTATCACCATCTTTTGTCATAACAACAAAATTATTTACAGAGCCATTCCACATATAAGCTTCAAATGTTGCATTTGCTTGTTTCCAATTTGAGTTTGGAACTAAATAAACCTTATCAATCGTTCCGCTCTGCGAAGTTACTGTAACAGTCTGTTTTGCACCGATTTTTGTAACACCGCCAAAAATGTGGCTTGCGCTTATAACAGTTTTTCCTGCCACAACAAGAGTTACTTTTCCGCCACTTACAGTTGCCACAGTAGTTTCTGTTGAATTCCAGGTTGCAGAACTTGTTACATCTTCATTTGTTCCGTCTGAATAGTATGCTGTCGCAGTAAATGCAGGCGCAGATTCTGTAGAAGAAGCAGCTTTTTCAACAGTCAAACGCTTTAAAATTTTTTCTACGCTAAGAATATATGCGGAAGAATCCTGTAATTTGTCATAACCTTTTTTAAAATCTTCCACAAAAAGGGGAAAATTGATATTCGTTGCGTCACAGCTAGGCGTCGCGGCATCAACAGCAGCCATTTCCACACTAGAAAGAGTGCTGATATTTACGCCATTTTCAAAAAGCTCATTATAAACGTAACCTTTTCGGCTGACATCCCAGTCAATCAAAGGAAGAGTATTTACACCAGGATTGATATCAATAACAGCACGTAAAACCGCATCCACAACTTCTGCCGTCGCATTTGGATCCGAATAGCCCTGAACTGTAACAATGCGGTTCTTTCCAACAGGAATTTTTTCAATTGTTACAGAACCACGACCTTTTTCAACTTTTGTTGCTTCAGAAGTCAATGGCGATGTGATTCCGTTTCCTGTAACAAAGACTTTTGCAGTTTTTACAGAATCAACATTTACCGCACGAATGTCTTCCCCATAAATCAAAGTTCCATATTCAGAACTTTGTTCCGTATTTTCTTCTACAAGATTGCTACACCCAGTAAATAGAAGTGCAATTCCTAATGCAAACGCACTTATAATCTTAGTGAATTTTATCATATTAAACTCCAACTTTACAAACAGAATAGCCACATAAAACTAACTATAATCAAGAACCAAAATTAAAATCAACAGAAGCTGAGCCAGAACCACTTCCGCCACCATCCCCATCTGTTACAGTGATTTTTACAGATGCAGTTTTCGTAACTTCATCTTCTGTATAAGTAGCAGTAATATTTACAGTTCCAGCAGAGATTCCTTTCAAAATATAACCATATTGAACTACCGCAATTTCAGTGTTATCCAAACTATACACAGGGAAAACCTCAGCAGAAGTTCCATCTTCATAAGTCGCCCTGACAGTCAAGGGTAAAGTCTCACCATTCTTAACACTCGTTCCAGAAATAAACTCAATTTTAGACAGTTTACTTTGTTCTCCAAAGTTAAAGCCAAGGTTACCTGTACCATCCGTTGGTTTTCCTGTTATTGTTACAACACATTCATTGGATTTTTGGCTGGCGGAAGAACCATTTAACGTATTAATTGCCATTATGTAATATGTACCTGACGTGTTTACAGTAAAAGAACCAGAATTCTGTTCAGAACCAAAAGGTAAATTATTTTTATAAAGTCTATACGTAAGTGTGCCAGCATCGACAGTCGCCTCTACAGCAAGACTCGCAGACTCTTCAGCATTAATAGCAGACTTTAAATTTTTACTAAACACAGGTGTCACAGGTTGCTGTACCGATTTTGGCTCTACAGTAATCGTCACTTCCACTGATTTTGTAGTAGCCGTTTTTTTATCACCTGTCGCTGTCACCGTGCAGTCATTTGTAACTTCACAATAGTATTTGTATTCCTTTACTTCACTAACTTCCGGTGCAGTTGCAAAAGGCTGGTAACTTGCCGATGTCGCAGAAGCAATCTTTTCGTCATCTTTATACCACTGGTATTTAATATCTCCTTTCAATGCGTTCCCTTCGGCTTTAACCTCCGCAGTAACCTTTAACGCGCTTACGACCGCTCCGCTTTTATATGTTGTGTTAGCAGGATTTTCCGTTATCGAAGGAACTGCCGCATAAGTCTTTTCAACATTTTGATTAGATATAACAGAAATTGTTACGCGTTCAGATTCTGTAGAAGCTGTCGACTTTCCCAAAGTATTTGTTACAGCACAGTAATAAACAAAGTTTCCAACAGTAGAAACATCCGGTTCAACACTATTTTTTATTGCTCCTTCAATTGCATTTTCATTACAATACCATTGATAAGATAAAGTTCCTCCATCAGTTAACTCTTGAACATTTATTTTAAGAAAGTTTACCTTATCAGCACCTTTTTGATATGTCGCAGCCTGAGGCTGTTCAGTTATCACGGGCTTAGAGGCAACTTTATCATTACCGCCTCCACCACTAGAACTATCAACCTTGCATGACAAAAGAGCAACTGCCGCAAACAAGGCAACAATCACACCGTGGCTTTTTTTCATTTTTTTCCTCCAAACTTTTTTTATAAAAAGCAAATTGGTTATAAGAATCCGGCTTTTCCCTTACCGGATTTTATACAGATTAGATAAACACTTTTTGAAATCCAAAATACTCCATCGGCAATTTTAAAGTCAAATTTCTATATGTCAAATTAAAGATTTGTTATTTTTAAATAACTGAAAAGACGTTCAAGCACGGCTAAAGATTCTTTGAAGTAATTTTATATGGTTGATTTTCCAGCAGACAAACCTTTATGAAATTTCGTACTGGCCGAGCAAAAACAAAAGGGTTTCGCAATTTATTACGCCAAAAGATTTGCAAATCTTGGACATTTCTTTTTTTACGGTCGACTTGCTTGTGGAAAAAGCTTCTGCAAGTTTTTTGTAACTCATGTCGCCCTTTTTATATTCCTTTAAAAGATTTATCTGTCTTTCTGAAAGTCCAAAATCCGCAAGTTTTATGATTTCGCCTGGCTCCGGCAATTTTGCATCTGAAATTCTATGCGCATGAAAAGGAAAGAATTTAGACAGCTTGCTTTTTATTATTACATAAATATGAAAATACGAAAAAAGAATGAAAAACAAATACGCGGTCGCCATAAAAAACATAAAAACATTCTTAAACAAAATCGGTAGAAAGGATATTAACAAGGAAAATATGCAGATAGCGACTTTAACATTCTTTTTTGAATTTAAATAATCGTAGCAGAACAAAAGTATGATTCCAAGACTGTATAAAAAAACGCCTAGAAATATAAGGCTGTTCAGCGTCATAACAATTCCCTGGACAAAAAGAACCATTGAGTGCAAGATACGGATTTTAGGAAACGCAAGAAGAAAAAAGCAGATTGCCGCACAGGAAATATTTGCGACAGGAACAATGATATTAAAATAAGGAAGATAAGACTTTGAAAAATCTTCTATATTAATACTGATAAAGAAACCGATAAGCTGAACCAGACCCGCGAAAAAAATCATCAGCCGTTCATAATAAACTTTTTTAATATTCATAAAAAAAATTATATAACGGGAAAAACATAAATAAAAGAAAAATATCTGACATTTCACAAAAAAAACATTCAGAACAAAAATAACCAGGGACAAATTCTTAAGTAACCCGGTTATTTTTAAATAACTTTGGTTAATTTTTAATAACTTCGGTTATTTCGTATTCCAGCAGGTTTACAATACCGTTTATAAAAATATAATTTTTATATCAAGCTTGAAAAGTTTTCGCATGAAGACTTAAACAAACTTAAAGGAAAAAAGTATGTTAAAAAAAAGTACAATTATTTTATTTACCACGCTGGGAATAATTTTCACAAGCTGCTCAGAACATCAGGAAACAAAAAATGCATCACAAAACAACGGTAATATTGAAAAAGAGTTTGAACTTTTATCAAGTGAAGCAGAGCTCAACTCATTATTAACCAGAGGGAATGAAGGCATTGTAGACTGGGAACTTTCAAAAGAAATTGCACAGATGCAACTTGACAGTTTTATCGAAGATGGAGATTATCCGGAAACTTCTGAACTTTGGAAATTTCCAATCGGAATTTACAACCAGAACGGAGAAATTCGTTATTATGAATTCCGGGTTCTAAACGACGGTTATTGCCGCCATTACAATCAATGCACAAGAAAGTCTTGGTGGTCCAGTTGCCTATGTATTTTCCATGAAAGGATATTTTGACTCCCTTATGGAACTTTACAACAATGGAGCGCTTTCTGAAAATGAAATTCCACGCATAATTGATAATGTTTATCCGAATTATGCAGTAGCGGCATCACAAGTAACAAAAAGTGGAAGCATAACTTTTGAAAAATTGCTTTCTCCAGAAAATGGCGAAGAAGTTCAGGAATTAAACAGCATTATTTCAACCGAAGAATTTATAAGCGAAAATCCGAATGTTTTCACAGAAGAAGAAAAATCTGAAAAACTGGAAGAAATTTCAAATTATAGACAGGAAATGAACGAGTTTTGGAAAACTGCAAAAGAAAACAAAGGCAACCTAGGAAACATGGTATTTCGCGGTGGTAGCAAGAAACAAAGAAAAGCGGTAGATTCAAGGAAAATTCAAAATGCAATCAATCATTGCGGAGAGAGAATAGGCTGGAACAAAAAAAGCCATTCAAGACCACTTGGCTATGGTGCATGCGGAGCAACAGCGTCAGGATTTATTTTGGATTATTTTGATGCAAATTTTGAAAATGTTCCAAACTGGAATAAAATAGAATCACATGACGAACGCATTGATGCATTAAGATCCGCTTTATCAATAAGAGACAACAGTTCTATAACTTGGCCATGGAATCTTACTGGCGCAGTTTCAAAATATTCAAACTACAAAATAGAAAGCTGTTCTTTCTGGCCAAAAGCAAGCATTAATAACAATATTCCAGGAATCAACCTAAGGGCTCTAAAATTCACAAGCCGGGATGATTTTACAGGTGGTTTTCACTACAGAAATGTAGTCGCCTATAAAGAAGAGGGCTGGTGGATTTTTAAATGGAAATACATAAAAATCCTTGACGGAAACAACTGCGAGGATGGCTGGGAAGGCTACAACCCATTCTGGCACGTTTCTTCTTATGATGTTGTAAAAAAATAAGTTCATAAGCAAAGTGCAGTATTATACTACACTTTGCTTTTATTCAAGTAGTCATTCATGGCCCGCCGCAAGTTTTGTAAAAACTTGGCAGTTTTACGTACTAACGCGGAGTTTTATAAGGAAAACTTTATGTTAAAAAAAATTTCAATACTCATATTAACCTGTATGTTATTTACTTTTATTTCCTGCCCGCACGACTGCATCCCAGAAGAATATAAGGTGCAAGGAAAATATATTAAAAATTTTCCAGAGTGGACAAAAGACACATTGGCTTCAGAATGGAAACCTTGGAACACAGCAGAAACTGCTGAATTCAAAAAACTATTCAAACAAAAAGAAATCCTGAATTCAGGAGATATAAACTACAGGCTGTTTGTTACAAGACAGAATCTAGTTTTATTTTTTGATGATAAAGAACGAACCGTTTGCAATCCTCTGTGGATTTGGGTTGCAGAATATGAAATAGATGACTCAATTTCTATTCCGCAAAAAAAAGATGATGAATTTGTTTTTGAAGGACACGCAAAAAGTAATACATTTGAAAAAAACACAGAGCAAAACAAAGCTTATGTAAAAATCGAACTTCTAAACAAAGAAACAGACGAATGCAATTATATATTAAAAGTTAATGGCATAGAAATTATAAATGAAAAAATGACCGCTTGTTTTTCAAAACACTCTAAAATTTATTACAAAGAACTTATGGACACATTCAATTACTCAGACAACAAGGAAATTGATGCCTATAAAAGTTTTTCAGCACCTTATTGCATTCGTTTCTTCGGAGACGATGATGACAGATTTATGGAAAATATGTTCTTGTATTTTGAAGGCCTTTCTAAAGAAAAAACTTATGATAAAACCTTGACCTACAAACTCCTTGGCGGAACAGAAAATATGTGCCGCTACATGGATATACAGTTTGTTAGCAAGGATGAAATAAACTGCCTATTCTACGATCTAATTGATGGTAAAAAGGAAATTCGGTACACAAAACCATTTAATTAAGGAAAATACAGCACCATGAAAAGAATTTTATTTTTAGTCGCGATTTTTTCATTTCTTTTTATAAACTGCAAAAATACAGAAACGGAAAATGATGTTGATTCAGAATATTATAATATCTTAAATCAAAACACGCTTTCTGTTGAGGAAAAATGCAATAACATAACAGAACTTTTTATAAAAAAATACAATGTAAAAACCGCTTTAAGTATTTCTGTACAAAATAAAAATATCAGGTTTTACAAGAACTATGGACTATCAAGCCTTAGTACAAAAAATATTTGCGATTCAGAAACGCTGCACTATATCTACAGCATAACAAAAACATTCACAAGCGCTTTAACTTTGACTTTATGCGAAAAGAACATCTTAGACCTTGAATATAAAATTGAATATCATTTACCGGAACTTTTTACAGAAAGTTACGCAGGTGAAAAAGATTTAAATCTCTACATAAATAGAAACGCAACTATAAAACAACTTTTAAATCATACAAGCGGAATTTATGATTTTGCAAAAAATTCAAAACTTTATAATACAAGAAACCGAATTTTTACAGAATCATGGAATCCTGAACTTATACTAGATTACATAGAACATCCAAAAAAAAAAGCCGGAACTTATTTATATTCAAGCACAAATTATGTAATTTTAGGACTTATAATTCAAAAAGCAACTGGAAAAAATCTGAATATTCTGTTCAATGAATATTTTTACGAGCCTTTAGAATTGTCAGATATTTTTTTAGCTCCACAAGACGAAATAAATTATGACAGCATTTCACATCCGCACGTATACCCAAACACAGATTTCAATCTGACAGGAGATGGAGTTACACCAATCGACCTGATAGATATTTTAAAGCCATTGTCTTATCTGGTCGGAAAAGCCAGTTGGACTAGCGGAGGAATGATAAGCAATGCAGACACAATAAGCAAATGGGGCTACGAATTATACAGCGATCAAGGAAATGCAATTTCTCAAGATATAAGAAATCAGCTTTACAAAAG
>OIXL01000570.1_pt1 | contig 17689 bp, 9 predicted proteins | sample 1587761 | NCBI WGS metagenome assembly OIXL01 (sample SAMN03283246) | human gut metagenome | biome: human-associated habitat; material: feces | host: Homo sapiens | place: Peru | collected 2012 | reverse complement strand
TCTGCCCCCTTCTCCACCATCGGGAAAAGACTAGGAATGATAACCATCGTAAAGACATTGGCTATCACCGTATAAGTTGTCAACGAGCCGATGCTTCCACCCAACTTCTCCGTCACCACAGCCACGGCAGCCGCCGTAGGACAGATAAAACAGATGAAAGCACCTTCGAGCACCAGCTTGGTTTCATAATTATCTCCGAATTCGAAGATAAGCACCACCATCATCAGTGCCAGACTGGTTCGGATGAGCTGCAGGATAAAATGCCAAGCCTTCGGTTTCATCTCCTTGATCTCAATCTTACAGAAGGTAACATAGAGCAAGGCAAAGAGCACCACCGGCATCATATCCACCAGTTTCGGTCCCACCGCATCGCCCAAAGGTTCCAGAAAAGGAACATTGGCAAAAATCAGATAGCCCACGGCTCCCAATACCAGAGAACAGGGCAAAGAAAACTTTCTAAAGAATTTCCACAACCACATACGCATACATTAAAAAAGAATCCCCTGCAAGCAGACTGCCTAGGCAATCGGCAAGAGGGGAATTCTCACGGATCCATTTATATATAAGCTATAGCTTAATCCTTATTACTACGCTTGCGCTCCAAGTGATCGAGAATCACCTTGCGCATACGCATACTCTTAGGAGTTACCTCTACGTACTCATCCTCGCGGATATACTCCAGACACTCCTCAAGGCTCATCACGGTCTTTGGAATCACGCGAGCCTTATCATCAGAACCGGAAGCACGCACATTGGTCAGCTGCTTTGCCTTGGTTACATTAACCACCAGGTCGTTTTCGTGAACATGCTCACCGACAACCTCGCCGCCGTAAACCTCCTCACCTGGGTCGATGAAGAACTTACCGCGATCCTGCAGCTTATCGATGGCGTAAGCATAGGCAGTACCTGTCTCCAGCGCAATCATGCTACCGTTGGAACGGCGGGTAATCTCGCCCTTGTATGGCTGATACTCCTTAAAGCGGTGAGCCATAATAGCCTCACCCTGAGAAGCAGTGAGCACATTGGTACGAAGACCGATGATACCACGTGAAGGAATATCGAACTCGATATCCACACGGTCGCCCATGTTCAACATAGAGGTCATATCACCCTTACGACGGGTAACCATATCAATCATCTTAGAAGCGAACTCCTCTGGTACGTTGATGGTCAACTCCTCGATAGGCTCACACTTCACACCATCAATCTCCTTGTAGATAACCTGTGGCTGGCCTACCTGAAGCTCATAGCCCTCACGACGCATGGTCTCGATGAGCACAGAGAGATGGAGCACACCACGGCCCGAAACAATCCACTTATCAGTGGTATCCTCGTAAGGCTGAACACGAAGAGCCAAGTTCTTCTCCAACTCCTTGTTCAGGCGCTCCTGGATATGACGTGAAGTACAGAACTTACCCTCCTTACCGAAGAAAGGAGAATCGTTGATGGTGAAGAGCATACTCATGGTAGGCTCATCAACAGCGATTGGAGGAAGTGGTTCTGGGTTCTCGTAGTCGCAGATGGTATCACCAATCTCGAACTTCTCCAAGCCGACAACGGCACAGATGTCGCCAGAATCCACATGGTCTGTCTTCTTATGACCCATACCCTCGAAGGTATGGAGTTCCTTGATCTTAGTCTTCTCCTGGGTACCGTCACGATGGCAGATAGTGATGTTCATGCCATCCTTCAAAGTACCACGGTGTACACGACCTACGGCGATGCGACCGGTGTAAGAGCTATAATCAAGAGATGTAATCAAGAGCTGAGGAGTACCCTCCAGCTGCTTAGGAGCAGGGATAATCTCCACAATCTTGTCGAGCAGATAATCGATGTTGTCTGTTGGCTTGTTGTAGTCATCGCTCATCCAGCCATTCTTGGCAGAACCGTAAACTACAGTAAAGTCAAGCTGATCCTCAGTAGCATCGAGGTCGCACATCAAGTCGAACACCATCTCGTACACCTCTTCAGGGCGACAGTTAGGCTTATCTACCTTATTAACGACAACGATAGGCTTCAGTCCGAGCTGCAAAGCCTTCTGCAGCACGAAACGAGTCTGAGGCATAGGACCCTCGAAAGCATCGACGAGGAGGAGGCAACCGTCTGCCATGTTGAGCACGCGCTCAACCTCACCACCGAAGTCAGAGTGTCCTGGAGTATCGAGAATATTAATCTTAGTACCTTTCCAATTGATAGACACATTCTTTGAGAGAATGGTTATACCACGCTCGCGCTCCAAGTCGTTGGAATCGAGCACCTCGCCGCTGTTATCCTGGCCGTCACGGAACAGCTTACCAGCGAGCATCATCTTGTCAACCAAGGTAGTCTTACCATGGTCAACGTGTGCAATAACTGCAATGTTTCTAATGTCTTGCATTTCCTTTACCTTAAATACTTTATGAATTTGGGTGCAAAATTACAAAAAATTCCCGAAAAATTTGCATAATTCACTGAAAAGTTGTACCTTTGCACCGCATTTTAACGGAAACCACCGTGAGGAAGGTCCAAAAGATGCATAACATTCATTCATAATAATTAAATTTTAAGTATCACAGCTATGTATTTAGACAAAGCAAAAAAAGAAGAGATCTTTAGCAAGTACGGAAAGTCTAACTCTGATACTGGTTCAGCTGAGAGCCAGATAGCATTGTTCTCATACCGTATTGCTCATTTGACGGAGCACGTTAAGAAGAACCGTAAAGATTATACTACAACACGTGCGTTGACACAGCTTGTAGGAAAGCGTCGTGCATTGCTCGATTACTTGTATGATCGCGACATCAATCGCTATCGTGCTATCATCAAGGCCCTCGGTCTTCGTAAGTAATCAGCGAAAGCAGACACATTGCTTAACAGAATTAAAAATCCCATCGCTCGCAAGAACGATGGGATTTTTCTTTTTCTACTCTTATTTCTGCTTTCTTTTTATTTTTTCTCAGCTTTTATATCGCCATTTCATTTTTTATTGCTAACTTTGCAACATATATACAATAAGGTGTAATTATGACTAGAGGAAAGTTACCATTAGGAATACAGAATTTCGAAGAACTGCGCAAAGGTGGTTACCTTTACGCAGACAAGACTGATATGGTTTGGCAAATCGCCAATGGTGACAAGTATAACTTTCTAAGTCGCCCACGACGCTTCGGTAAATCGCTTCTGGTATCCACACTCCAATGCTACTTCGAAGGCAAGAAAGAACTTTTCGAAGGACTTAAGATCATGGAACTGGAGAAAGATTGGATCAAGCGCCCTGTCATCCATTTCAGCATGAACCTTGGAGGTTCAGATGCAGAATCATTATACCATTATCTGGATGATACTTTAACCAAATATGAAGAGATCTACGGCAAACGCACCACTGAAGCTACGCTCAGCAACCGATTTACGGGTATCATAGAAAGAGCTTACCAGCAGTCGGGGCTTCAGATTGCTGTATTGGTTGATGAATATGATGCACCCTTACAGCACTCATACCTTACAGAGAAGCATGATAAATGCCGTAATCTTTACCGGGACTTCTTCACGGGTCTGAAAGACTACGGCTATTGCATCAAGTGTGTCTTCCTTACAGGCATTACCAAGTTCACGCAGATAAGTCTGTTTAGCGTACTCAACACTTTGAGCAACATCAGCTTTTACAACAGTTATTCCACCATTTGCGGATTAACCAAAGAAGAAATCCTGGAAAATCTGAAAGATGAAATCCAGGCATTGGCTGCCCAAAAGAAGTGGGATATCAACCAGACCATGCATGAACTGAAAGATATGTATGATGGTTATCATTTCTCAGAAAGCATGCAGGGAGTTTACAATCCGTATAGTGTTATCTGCGCCTTAAAAGAAAAGCGCCTACGCCCCTATTGGATTGCCAGCGGTGCTACAGAAATGCTACCCAAAATACTCACCAACTTTGAGAAAGACGTAGAAACACTGGATGGCAGCCTCATCGACATGGATTACATCGAAACGGCAGACATCAGCAAAGACAATCCAAAGTTATTTCTTTACCAATCAGGCTATCTGACGATCAAAGGGGTGGTTGGAGAAACCTACAGACTGGGATTTCCAAACAGGGAAGTAAAGAAAGCACTCCTAGAGCTGGTGGTACCAAATATGCTGAATGCAAATAAGGAAGAAACAGAGAATGCTATTCAAGACTTGAAGCAGCATTTCATTCTTGGCAATTTAGAGGATGGTGTAACCTGTCTGAAGCAACTCATCGCCAGCACTCCTTACAGTACTCAGAAGAAAGAGCAGTTTGTCTTTGAAGAGCACTTCCGATTCATCATCAAGAACCTCTTCTACATCTGCGGTTTTAACGTTGAAGAAGAAAAGCAGGTAGCTGGTGGACGTATCGACCTCGCCATAGAGACGCCAGAAATCATCTATATAATAGAACTGAAGATGGCAGACAATGGCGGAACCCAAGCGGCTGTGGAGCAAATTGCATCCCGCCACTACGCTGATGCTTATGCTGCCAGCAAGAAGAAACGAATCTGCCTGGCTTTGGCATTCGACAAAGAAAATAGAGGATTGATAGATTGGCAAGAAGCAGATAAGTAAATAGCTTTGGATTGCTGATTGACTGGTCACATAACTAAAGCAAACGCAAAATCCCATCGCTCGCAAGAACGATGGGATTTTTCTTTTTTTCTCAGTTTAACACCAAAAAGCTTTCTCTCAACGGAGAGAAAGCTTTCTAGTTATTGTAGCTTGGGTATCCTGCATAGATACCTTAATAATATATACTTTCTGAGAAGAAGCCGTGGAGATTACAGGAATGCTGACAGATGCTGCACCTTCAGCCTTTCTCGTAGCCACCAGTCTTCCATCAAGGGTATAAACCTCCACCTTATTTAATAGAGCCCCCCCAACCTTGGATACTACTATCAATCCCCTGGCAGGAGAATAGATCTTCACGTCACTCTCGCCCATCTCGGCATTTTCGATGCCAGTGGTACTGCGAGTCTGGGTCAGGAAGTATCTGCCGTGCTCGTTTGCCTGCACCTTCACTTCTTCGCCATCTTTTATCTCCTGATACTTCCGGGTGGCAGCATCATAGAGGTAAAGAGGTGAAGAGAGACGATTGACGCCTTCTATCTTCAACTCTACGGAAGAAGCCCCAACCACTCCTAATGGCATCCAATTGATATTCGGCAGGGAATTCAGCGCCACAGCTTCATCGCCTGCCACCGTATAAACCACCGGAACTTCCTTCAGCTGGGCATCATAGAGCAGCTGGGCATCCTCAGCATCATCATAATCTTCCGAAGCTGATGCATCAAGAACAATCCTCGAACGGCTGCGATAACCCGATGCAGATGCTGCAGTGAGGGTTAAAGCGATGTTGTCCTCACCCTGCTCCTCATCCGATGCCGACTTCACACCGCCAAACACTTCTCTATCTACCGTCATCGCCGACGTAAAATTAAGCAGCGATGCACTCTGTCCATCCTTCAGACGGACAAAGAACGACTGCATCGGCGAAATCTTCACATCGTTCTTCGACTCATACGTGGTGGTTGACATATCCAGCTTATCATAGAGCTTCAACACGCCATTCTCATAGACATAGAAGCTGGACTGTAGCGATGGATTTGCCTTCAGGAACTTATACATGCTGAGCGTAGCCATATAAGGATTACCCACCAGATAATAATTGTTGCCATCCGACAACTGTACCAGCGAATAGTTCATCTTGCCCAAAGCATTCTCCTGGGCATCGGCATTCACCACCAGGCGATAGGCGTTCGACTTATCCACAGAAGCGGATAGAGAACTCTGCTGCGAAGCTGATACATAAGTATATTGCGTATCTGCCTTCGGCAATCGGAGCAATACTTCGGATGCATTGCCGGATGCACCCACCGTATATTTATCTCCCATCCTGATAGCCACGCCCTCCAGCGGCTGATATTTTCTATCCACCTGATTATATACGTGGCTCCAGTGGGCTGAAAGCGCATTGAGATTCTGATTCTCAAATGTGATGCCGGTGCCGGCATAGTCGTAGGCATCGTAGCTGCCGCCCAAGGTTACTTCCTTGGCAGAAGCATCATCCCAGCTTCGCTGATATACAGGACTGGTAATGCGATTGTTTACCGAAGCGGAGAACGTGATTGGCTCGAACGCCTCCGTCTCCTGTCTGCCCGATGCTGCCGGCACATAGATGTCGCCCGCATAGGTATCCTGCAAAGGCGAAGTGAGGGCATACCAGGTATTTGGCTTCATCTGCTTCTCCACCCACGCCTTGTTGTATATCAGATAGCACTGGTTGAGCAGTTCGCCTCCCGGCTTGAAGTAAATCTGGTCGCAGGTGTTGCCATAGAAGGGTTCAAACTCCAGATTGCCGTCGGCATTCAACCCGTGGCTTTCGGTATTGGTATCCCATTTGGCAAGCATATCATACTGGATGTTCGTGGTAGCCGCATCGCCCTTGGCATTGCTCAGACGGGTGGCGATGCCCGTGGATTTCTGATAGGCGATATAGCCCAGGGAAGGGAAATACAATCCGCTCAAATTTGGAATCGTTACCTTGGTAAACTTCATCGGCACGTATCCGCCGCTGCTGTAATCCGTATATTCATCAGTCCCCTTATAGAGCTCGCCATGGCCAGAGCGGCGCCAGTTCTTATCATTGTTCCATGCCGCACTCATCCTGCTGTTGGCAGTAGGATTCCAGGTAGCGTATTCCGGTACCACCGCAAAGCGGATGTATGCCTCGCCCGAACAGAGTACCGTGGTTCCCGTGGTTCCATTCTCACGGAATATCAATACACCTTCGTACCAATATCCCTCGTGCAACTGCACATTCTTTGACTCAGAAGATGCATCCCCCGACTGCGGCGTAAACTTCAGCTTCAGCTGTCTGGTATTACGTTCGATGTAATTATCCTGAAGCGTAGCCAGCGTCAGGCTCTCCCCTATCCTGTTCTTATAGGCAGGGTCGTTGGTATCCGAAAGATACATCACGTTGGTATACTGCGAAGGATCCAGCTGATCTTTTCCACCAGCCTTCACGAAATAGAGATGGGTGGAATTATTCGCCACAAAGTTCTTGCCGCTAACCGGAATACAGAAGTATCCACCCTTGCCCTTGGTTTCCTGTTGAGCCAAAAGGGCTACCTGCGGCAAACCGATGCGAACCGTGCGAACATAATTGTTAGGATATACCACGCCGGAAACTCCCAGATCCAACTGCGGTCCGTTCTTCACGACACGAAGCTTGAACGACATCTCATCGAGACAAATCTGATAATCCACGCCGCCCTGGTTGATGGTGCCAGATGTTTTGGTAGGAATCACACGAATGGTATGTTCGCCCACACTCAGTGGGATGTTGCTGAACTCGGCACTGTTTTCCAATATCGGAATCTTAGCATCATCCACAAACCAATTATAAAGCACACCATTCAGCTGGATGCTGCCGCCATTGTTCTGGTCTACGGTCTGCAACTGCGCCTTGATGTTATATTCCGGGATAGCGTTGTCATCGCAGGGAATGGTGACGGTGGTGGTGATGCTTCCGTTGGCATCGGTAACCAGCACCTTCTGCTGCACCATCTGGAAGTTGGTGCTATAGAGCGAGCACACATCCGAAGGCTTTCCCCACGAAAGCTGGTTCTTATTCTCTACCGCCTCATCCTCGAAGGCGAAACTAACATAGTAAGTCTGGTTCGACTGCAGATTGAAGTATCTGTTGGCAAGCACCACATGCCATTCACCGTTGATTTTCTCGTACATCGGCTTTCCATCCACCGTTTGCTTATCATCCACATAATTATATATAGTGGTGGTTCCCCAATTGTAGTTCGGGCTTTCTGTCGTTCCATAGTTCACGCTCGTCACCGGATTTCCATCTGCATCAACAAAGCGGAAGTAGAGTTTCTTTTGTGTATTGTCGGCAAGCGCCGCCATAGTTTCCTGCAAAGCCCTCAACTTGATAAGGATGGAGGTGGAAAGAGAAGCATCCTTTGCAGTATTCTTGTCAGGGCAGATAGGCGAACTCTGGATAACATCCACCTTGGAGGCCTTGGTATAGATGCGAAGATCATCGAAGGCATAGTCGGCACCTTGAGTAGATTTACACATATTATCTACCACGAGTTTGAAGTCGGTAAAGCTATTCACACCGCTCTCCTTCTGCAGCACCATTTTTCCGTAAACCTGATACCATTTACCAACATTAGCACCATCATCAGTACCTTCACGGTTGCCCGAGAAATTACCGGATGAGAACGAGTGCAGCAACCTGCGATCCGTTTCCTGGTTGTTCTCATCGTAATTCACGCCATAGAGTTTGAACAGCAACTGCGGGCGCTGTGAACCGGTGGTCATATCGGCAATGGCTGCACTGAAGATAACCTGCGAACCTACACAGAGATCAGCACTGAAATCTGCCTCGGCAATCTGACGACTCTCATCGGCTGCATCGATATAGAGGAAATGACCGTATTGAGCCCCATTCGTATTTTCGTAGGTACGATCGTAAAGCTGGGCAGTAGGCCACCACAGGTAGTTATCTGTACCAGAGGTTCCACTACCAGACCATCCACTCACATTTGCCGATTTATAGAGTCCATATTCTCCATGCAGCGGTGAATGCTTAGGATTTACATACATATTGCCTGCCGGAGCGAAATTCATCAATTCACGATAGACAAAGCCATAGCTTCGCCTGCTCCATTTAGAAGGCAAGCGGTCTTGGTTATCATCCGGGCTTGTAGGAGCCAGAAGGGTCTGTTCATTATCATCATTATCAAAAGAGACGGTATTGACTGAGCGATAATGATCGTCTAGATAGGAATTTAAACGGGTATTCTGACCTGCCGTCTTCAGTTCGTCCGTGGTCATCGGATACTGGTTGAACAGCTGGCAGGTGAAATTGGCGATAGGGCACATCTGTCCGCCGCTGGAAGCGGCTAGCGCCACCACATAAATGCGGTCGCCATACTTAAAGGTCTGCTTATTGCTAACTCCTTTATTGTCCAGGTCACGCCATACGCTAATACCCGCACCATTCAATTTTTCCAGGCTTAAATCAAAGAAACGGGGCGTAACACCAGTACTACTAGAATGAGTATAATATATCCATTGGGTTCTTTCAGAATTATAGACACGCCATTGCACGTAACTTGCCTGAACAACCTGAGAACTGAAATCCGACTCCTTAATCTGATGCGCCTCATCCTCTGCAAAGACATGATGCGTATTGATATTATTCATTGGATGGAAATAATAGTTTGACGCATCATTCTGGTTGAGGCGGAGTGTCATAGAGGCAGAGGCATCCTTCAATCCTGCCGAAACGCCCTTTCCGTCTTCATAAGAATAATCCCTGGCTTTTCCTGTTTCCAGAAGTTTCTGCTTGATATCATCCGCCATCTTTTCTGCCGGCATAATATGGAAGATATATCGGATAGAAAGGGTTGGTTCATGCTCGAAGCTTGTTCCGCTGCAGCCATCCACATATCTGCTCACATCGCAGGCTATGGTCTCCCCTGTCCAGGAAGTATCAGAGGGACGGGTGTATATTACGCCCACCAATTTGCGATTTGGCTTGGATGAAAGATTATAGGCAACCAAACCTTTATCTACACCACGGGAATCCTTCATACTTTTCAACTTGCTACTGTAAGAATTAGAATATTTCTTCAACCGAGCAGAAGCCTTATCAGTATCGTAATTATACCATCTGAAATATCCTCTAGGTTCCAAATCTGCACCATCGCCCGAATAGCCGGAAAATGGCAAAGACAATTCCTTGGAACCGCCACTAGGGATAGCGATATAATAATCATACACATGCGTCTTCTGGCGAAGACAGTCTGTTGAAGCATCTATCACCTCGTAATCGCCGGTTTTATTGGCGATACCTTCATAATGCTTGAAGGTTTGGGCACAAATCACCCCAGGCGTCAAGTAGATGATGCCCAGGATGAACCAAATGTATTTAGAAAATAAGCTATTTTCCTTCATAGCCAAAAGTCTTTGTATTTAATACTATTTTTTCTGTATTCTTTCCTGCCCGGGTCAGGTCCACTTGCTTCATGGTAAAGCGAACCTTGCGGGAGATGATAGGATACGTACCCAAGCCATTCTGTTCCTTCACCTTAATCTTCATTGTATAGATGGCAGAACCGGTACGGTTGCCCATTTCTCCTTCCAGACGATAAGCGGATGGTATCCAAGAAGGCGAAGCATCGAAGATGTTTACACCATCTTCTCCCTTCGGATTCTGCTCCTGCAGCTTCCAGCCATCAGAACCTGTTGCATCCGTTCCCATCTGCCATTCACTCACTGACAGGGTCTGAGAACCAGTACGGCTCAACTTGATGACCTCGGGCTTGATATGAAACTCTCCATAATAACCGAAGTCAAGCGAAAGGTTTTCACCATCATCCGCTACCTTCGGCAACACACCGATTGGCGAGAATGCCTCCACCTTCCATTTAATCTGATAATCCTCCAGCTTGATAGGAATCTTCAGATAATCATTGCGCCGGATTTCATTCCATGATAGCATGGCATAACGATGGTTACTGGTAGTGCCCGTAGCCGCATCAACCGTAGTAAGCGAAAGGATAAAATACTGGTTGCCACCATCTGTGCCCTTATCTACCAAACTCTCGTTCATATAGAAACAAGCCGTTTGCGAGTTTCTCGGCTCAATGGTCATACCATTGTTTTCGTCAGCCGTCAGCGTGATAGTTCCCTTTGCCACACCATCAACTAAATTCACACCCTTCAATTCATTTGCCGAATCCACATTTGGCAAAAGCTTGATATTCTGTTTACCGTTCAGGGTAACATCCGAAAGGGTGATGGTCTTCAGATTGATGGCATGATCCGTGGCATTGGTAATGGAGAGCTGTACCTTGGCCATCATACGGATGACCTCCAGATTGATGACTTGCTGGTTATCAACCACATCCACTGTCTGCTTATTACTCATCGGATAACCGTTCTGAAAGTCAGGCGTCATCAACTGATGGAAGAGTTGACAGTTGCCATCCATCTGATAAGTCTTTTCATCAAAATCAGCTGGCAGCGGTTGTCCAACAGATGTGCTGGCATCAAGCCCTATCTCTTCTGGCTTGATATTGGCAAAGGAATAGAAGGTTGTCTCGCCCTTATTCAGCTCCACAAAGACCTGGTCTTTCTCTACCTCAGTAACACCCAGAGATTTCAAATCGGAAGTGATAATCTTCTCAATCTTTCCATTCTGTACCACCACCACAAACCAGCTTTTCATCATTTCTCCAGGCATAGCTTCGGTATCCGTCTCCCAAGCCGCCCTGGTCAGAGAAGACCGGGAAGACTGCGAAGTCTGGGAAGATAAGGCAGATAGCTGCAACGTCACCCCTACCTGGTTCTCGGCATCAGCCTGACCGGGAAAGGAAGTTGCATCATCACCGGCAGAACAAGCCGCCAGCAAGCATACTGCCCAAATACATATATAATAGTATATCTTCTTTGCCATATTTATATTTTGAAAAGCCTAAGGCTTTTTCTATTTATTATTTTCTCGTTTTATAATTCACAATTACATCACAATCTCTTCGTGATCTCGAACGTTCCATTTCCTCACCGTCAGCTTCACCAGATTCTGACCGTTGCTGCCCTTATATACCTCGAAGGTATAATAATGGTCGCGCACGATATCATTGGTGGTTGTACCTTCCGTTCCCTGGTCTGTATAATCAATGAAGCGCAGGGTATATTCCTTATCCGATTCAACGGTTCCATTTCTAGCCAATTTCAACTTGATGACACATTTATCCGCATCTTTCTGACCATTATTCTGATATTCAGGCAGATAGATAGGAACATCATCTGTCATCGTGATACCACTGGTTTGTCTGGAATTGAAAAAGTGCTCAAACTCCTCGTGAGTAAGCGATGCCGTCTGTTCACAATTTGTATATTTACCAGGCATACAATAGCCCTTATTATTATAGTTGAAGAGTTGCATACTATATATGCTCCATCCATTATTCTTCATATCGTTACTCAGATTCACCTTTACCTTGGCTACCGCCCTCAGCAGGTCGATATCCGAGAAATCCTGACGCTTGCCGGCAGCAAGTGTAAAGTCAACTTTCTGGACGCCCCACATGGGCAGATACTTAGGATTTGCTTCGTAATTAAACGACTTCTGGGCGATATCCGTATGGTTGTAGTCTTTCTGCAAGTCTTCCGAACTCATATCGAAATTTGCATAAACCACCATTTTTCCTACAAAATGATTGCCCACAAGTACCTTATTGCTCACTGGCAAAGAGCCTGTCAACCGGTAGATATTACCGCCCACATGAATGAGCACCATGTTTTGCAGGATTCCAGCCATACGATGATTTGCATCATAGAAAACGACGTGGAATCTGCTAAAGTCGATACTGTTTTCCATCTCCGTTCCCGGTTCATCAGTCTCGTCGTCTTCACTTCTTGAAGCAATCTGCTTTCCCCCCGACTGTCCTATTCTTGTATAGTTATCAGTATCCGTACCTTTCATGCAAAGGGTAAGCGTGATATGGGCTTCGGTATTCTCTGCCCCTGTATCTCCCTGGTCGCATGAGACCAAAGCAATACAGCCTAGCCAAGCCATAGCAGTAGCCAAGAGAAATCTGAACAGTCCCTCAGCATATCTTATTCCTTTCATCTCATACATCATGATTCAATATTATAATCAGAAAAACTCCTAACTTCTATTTTTTAACTTCTACTTATTACATATCGGCCTTGCTCAGCACCACTCTCCACGAGTTGATGATGACTGAGGCAGACTGCCACTTATGGTTTTCGTCGATGAAGAATACAAGGTCGTAGGAATCCTGTCGATCCAGATATTCCTGGTCGCTCATACTCTTGTTATAATTGCCTTTCACCATCAAGGCATAGTCTATCAATGGAATATTGATGATGCTTGCACCCGTTGCTTTATTATATACACGCAGGCGCATGTCATGTCCCTTTACCAACCGGTTGGTTGTCAGCTCAGCAATGGCACATGCCACAGATGTCTGCTCGCTGGTACCTGAACTGACACCGGCAGTACCGGAGTAAGCTGACCAAGCATGATAGGTAAGCATCTCATCCTCCATCAAACTGTTGTCGTAATCCATCTTACCATTGTTATCGGTAATCTGGAAGATGAAGTCATCGGCATTAAGATTTGCTCCCGACAGGTTTTGCAAAACCACCTTGAAATGATTGGTGTTCTTGGTAAGCGAAACCTTGACGGTTCTCGTTCCCCCCTTCTCCATCTTAGTGAGATTGGCTTTAGCCAACTGTCCATGGAAGAGCGGAGTCAAATCATGGTCGATGATTCCTTTATCGGCACGATTCACCGTAGCTTTGAGCACATCACAGGCTGAAGAGCCTACGCTGGCCTGCCCAAAAGTATAGGAGCCAGCATAACGCTCTTCGCCCTGTGCCCATACAAGAAGATCATAGACACCAGGAGTCAGGTCGTTGATGTTCATCCCCTCTTCGGCGATAATCTTCTCGGCAGCCTCGGTCTTGACATAAGCCAATTTTCCCTGCTGGTCGAAAGCATAAAGTGTAACGTTCTTCACCTCATGAGGGAAAGCGTCGGCAAACTTCATGTTCATATCGTAGATGAACTGCACCTTCAGATGAGTCTTCAGCAGTTCCTCACATCCCTCATAGCTATCGTGCCAGTAATCACAGGATGCAAGCAGCAAGCCGAGGATGGTGCAGCAAGAGAGCATCATCAGCCTTCCCTTCTCTTTGATATCATTTATAATCTTCTTCATTATTATTTTGTTATTAATATTCTAACTCTTCAATCATACGATAGAAATGATACTGCAACTGTAAAATTACTTACTTTGTTGCATCCAGATCTACCTTAGATGGAACAACGCGCCAAGAAAGTACATTGATACGTGCAGCAAGATACGTCAAATCGTCACTTGGAACAACCGGATCAATATCCTTATTTGGATCATAAACAGGAGTACCAAAGCCCTTGATAGAATTGAGTTCTACCTGATAAGAGTGGTTGCGAACTATACCATATTCTGCAATACTTCCTTTTTTGCCCAAGTGTTTGATTGGAGTATAATAATATGTTCTACCTCCGTTATGAATCTCTACAGGAACAGCCTGTAAGTCTTTCTTTACAACAGCCATATCTGCTGCTACATAAGAACCGCCCGACAAACGATAGAGTCCTGTTATGCTAGACTTCAATTTAGCAACAACCTGATAGTCCTGCAATTTGAGAGAACCTTCTGTAGTAGTTGAAAATTCAATATCAGTTGGTTCAATCTTGTCATAAGATGTACCTGCATCTGAAGTTGTCATCTTATAATAAGTATCGAGTTCGCCAGCAATAACCTTTTTAACGTTATCCTGTCCCAAGAACTTCTGTCCCTTGTATGTACAGATTTCTGCTGGCAAAATATTGCCAGAAGCATCAGTATAAGCCAAACGTGCTGTCACTAAGAACTTTGTAAGTTCACTCTTCATCGGATTATCATAAGCTTTACCAGTTGTTCCTAAATAATTTGTTGGCGTATTAGGCAATGTATATAATGCATCTCCTAACTTTGCCTTGTATTCACTGAAAGGATGATTCACAGGAAGATGTGCAGGAACTCCACCAAAAGCAATACCCTTTGACCAGAAGCAGCGATGGTAATCTCGCGAAGACCAAGGGGAACCAGTACCATCAAAGCCAAGTGTCGCATCTGTCCAATTCTGAACATCAATCTGCTTATAATAAGTTGCCTGATCATTCTCATCGGCAACTCCCCACGCCTCAATATATGCAAAAACTGGAATATCCTCGGTAGAACCATCTGACTTTGTGACAGTAAGGTCTCCAACTTTTTCCTTTGTTTTATATTTTCCATTAAAGTTGACACCATCCAATTTCACATCAGTAGCAACTTTCTCAAAGTTTGTATTATCTGCAGCAATTGAAGCCTTGACTTTTGCATTAATGCGCTCCACATATACATCAACAGGATTACCGAGCGCTTTATCTTTAGTAGAATATGTTCTACCTGCCAACAGAGTTGTACACAAATCTTTACCACCATCTTCATAAGTAGAATTAGTCATGACAAAACCGTTTTCGTCATGGAAAGTTTGTCCTGTCAATTCCGTACGCATTTTCGACCAACGGCTAACCATATTTCCATCAAGTTGAGAACTTCCAACTTCAGGGTTAACAACAGCCAACATTGAAGCAGGTGACACATTACTCTCACCATTCAATACCAAAACGGCCTGAGTCTTACCTGAAACTGTAACAGACGGATCTCCATTTTCGGTTGTAACAGTCTGGTCTATCCAGTTCTGAGCACCACCATTTGTTCCAGTATTCTGCAACTTATAGGCAGTACCATCTGCATTATAAAAATAGAAACGAACCGTTTTGATTTGGTTCTCTAAAGTTTCTCCATCATCATACCAACCACCACCTTGTTCATATGCACGACTAGCAGGAGCATTACCCACACTATTCAAGTTGATAACAAGATAAGAAGTTGAGCCTTCTGCATTCTCGCCACCATTACCTCCGGTTATGTCATCACTGCTAGAGCAGGATGCAACCGTCAGCATCAGTGCTGAAGCCAGCACTGATGAAAGCATCGTAAATTTCTTCATAATTCTATAGTTTTAATTTTACTTATAATTATCTTTACCTATTAATCAATATTGATTTCTTAATCGTAATAATCGCTTATCTTTTACATCTATTTTTACTTATCACCACAGCTCCGTTCTATTGAATCTTCATCATTTCATACGCCTTTCTTGCGGCATCGGCTTCCTTTGAATCGCCTGCTCTATCCAAATATGGCTTGGCAGCATCGGCATCTCCGTTGTTCAGACGGATAATAGCAGCATTCAGGTTGGCGGTTTCATCCGTTGGATACATGCGAACAGCCAACTCCATTACCTTGTTGAACTCCTTGGAACCTACCTCGTAGGTCTGCGCCACCATGAACAACTCGTTGAGCGACAACTGCTGAGGCTTGGTCTTCATAATCTCCTTTGCCTCCTCCACATCAAATGGCTTAATCTTATAAGTAATGTGGTAGTCGCTATGACGTAGAGCCGGATAACAGTTGGTAAGCAAGATGCGGTACTGCTCCGGATATAGCTTCTTCAGCTTCACATCACGGGCATCAGGGCTCAGGGTCTCATCCTGTGCTATAGCCAGGAGCACCTCCTTCTTCTCCAAATCGCTTGCCTGGATATACTCACGCAAGCCGTCCCAATCCTCAGCGGTAGATGATACTTTAAAGATGCTGTCAGGCAACTCTACCATCTTGCGAACATACTCCGTAAGAGCACGGGCACGATTCTTTGCCAAATAGTCGTTATGCTGATACGAACCCTCTGGCGAAGCAAATCCATGAATGTTGATGGCCATCACCTGCAGATTCTTATCAGCCTTCAAGGCATTGATGGTAGTGATGATACTATCCAACTGCTCAGGATTGCGACGATAATCGGCACGCAACTCTATCTTGTTCACTGGGAAATCGATATAAGCCCGCTTATCTAAATGGCGAATCTTAGGTGCTTCTGCAATGACAGCCTGCAACTGCAGAACAGGTTTCAGAACATTCTGTTTAGGCTGCTGAATAGTCTCGATAATCAGAGGCGCAACGATTTCACGCTTTTCTTCAGTCTTGCCTGGAATCAGATAAATCAGGGAAAGAGCCATCTTGGTGGGTCCCACATAATTTTTATGGGCAGATTTGAGTTTTTCACCACAAGTACCACATTCGAATTTATCATATTTGGTATGGATATAGCCCAATCCGAGCGAAGCCTCCAGATTCCAGTGCTTAGAAAGATTCCATTGTTTTCCAGCAGTGATGCCGCCTCCGGCATACCAACCTTCATAGCGATGGTTGCGCAGTCCTTTCAATAACCCGAAAGGAAACTTCACGCCACCTACATTATACTGTCCTCCTAAAGCATGAGCACCGAGGAACCAACCATCGAAGTTCTGATTGAACCAGTAGCGATATTCCGGCATCACCATCCAATGACGAAGACTGGAATGGTCACCGCCACTTTGCTTCCAGGGATTCAAGCCCAGAAATACCTGAGCCGTATGCTTCTTGCCTACTTCCATTTCCATTCCCATATTAGGGGTGGTAGTAGCCCAATAAAGCGCATTAGTCTTGAAGCCTATCTGCTGTGCTTGCATTGATTGGATACAAAGGCACATCAGAATGGTTACAGCCATTAACTTACTTACTTTCATATTCAATTATACCTCCTGATATACAATTATCTTTGTCTTTTACTTTTATTTATTATATTAATGTTATCTAACTGCAGAATCATTAAGCTATAGTACTGCTATTTTATAATTCGGGTGCAAAAATAACAAAAAATCTACAAAAACACCCATAATATTATTTAAAATAAGCAAAACATATATAAAAAGCAGAAGGTTCTCTCCTTCTGCCTGACTTATAGCAAATTACATAAGTATCTCTTTCAGCGGTTTCATCACGAAATCGCGCTCTTCCATCAAAGGATGAGGAATCTTGAAATCGGGCTCATCAATGACCAGATCATCTATCATCAGAATGTCGATGTCGATGATACGGTCGAAATACTCTCCATCCACCGACTTCATCGTACGCCCCATCTCTCGCTCTATCTTCTGAGTGGCTTCCAATAC
>OIXL01000569.1_pt1 | contig 17704 bp, 16 predicted proteins | sample 1587761 | NCBI WGS metagenome assembly OIXL01 (sample SAMN03283246) | human gut metagenome | biome: human-associated habitat; material: feces | host: Homo sapiens | place: Peru | collected 2012 | reverse complement strand
CACGCAGGCCTTGCAGCCTTCGTAGGTGCCGTGATCCAGATGCAGGGCAACAGGAACGGTGATGCCCATGGAATCGACCATGGCGCTGACCATGGCTGCAACGGTCTTGAAACCGGTCATGTACTTGCCGGCGCCTTCGGAGACACCCAGAATGACGGGGCTCTTCATCTCTTCGCAGGCGGTCAGGACTGCCTTGGTCCACTCCAGGTTATTGATGTTGAACTGAGGCACACCATAGTGGCCGTCACGAGCCTTGATCAGCATTTCGGTTGCATTTACCAACATTATTCATTACCTCCACAAAATCATTGGGGTTTTGGCCGCGCCATGCCCACATTGTGCATGACTTAACGAACCTACAAGGTTAGTATACCCCAAACAGCGCCTAAAATCAATCCAAACAGGCACTTTTCCTTTGAAGCTGACAAAGCAGCCGGATGAATGATGAAATTCTGGCAGACAAAAGAACAGCGATAAAACAGAAAAAACAACAATAATCCAGAAAAAGTGCAACAACTTCCCGCAGGACAGGAAAATGCAAAAGGCTTTGTTTTTCAACAGAAATCCACATTCGTCAAAATGATATTGGAGGATCTTGCAAAAGAGGACGGATTCAGAACCGAAAAACCGTCAGATTTCCGACTTGAACTTTACAAATTGTACGCAATCTGGGCAGAGATGTCGAACCTAAAAGTGGAAAACCCTGTGGAAAGTGTGGAATTCCACACCAAAAAAAGGCTCTGAAGCTTGACTTTTGAACGTTCTCCACAGAGTTTTCAACATGTGGAAAAAACAGGGACGTTTTACGGAGTGTATATCACAATTTTTGTTGAAAACTTTCCCGTCCGGCAAAACGTCGGAATTTGTATTTTGACGGATATGAAAAGGATTTGCCGGGGGAAGACAATCCTGCAGATACAGAATCACAACAGGTCATGAACAGCGTGTGAAAACTTTGCCGCAGCGGAAACAAAAAAGTCTTTTTTGCTGGCAAAGGCAGGCAGCTTATGCTATACTTCAATATGAGTTATCAGCAATGTTCATAACGGCGCGCTGCCGAAGGCGTGCGCGCCTTGCGGAAAAGCCTCCGCGGCTGTCCGCGATACAGCAAAAGGAGAAACAACATGGAAGAGAAGAATCAGCCCCGCCGTCCGCGCCGGAACCCGGAAGAGAACCAGCCGAAAAACGAGAGCCTCGTCTACGGCAAGAACCCTGTGACCGAGCTGCTGAAGAGCGGCTCCGGCGTGGATACGGTGCTCATCGCCGAGGGCATGGCCCCGGCTGTGGCCGCTTATTATACGGCGCTGGCCAAAGAGGCAGGCGCAACGGTAAAGCGGGTGCACCCCAATAAGCTGCGCCTGATGACTGGTACCGAGAGCCATCAGGGCGTGGCTGCCTTTGCCAGCGAGATCGAGTATGTCAGCGTTGACGACCTGCTGGCAGCGGCAAAGGCAAAGGGCGAGGCGCCTTTTCTGGTGCTGAGCGACGGTATCGAGGATCCCCACAATCTGGGCGCAGTGATGCGCAGCGCACTGCTGTGCGGTGCCCACGGCATCGTGATCCCCAAGCGGGGCGGCGCATCGGTCACCCCCACGGTCATCAAGTCCAGCGCCGGTGCGGCAGAGCGCCTGCCGGTGGCCCGGGTGGCCAACATCGGGGAGACGATCCGCCGTCTGAAGGATCAGGGCGTGTTTGTTTACTGCGCCGACATGGACGGCGTTTCTCTGCGGAAAAACAACCTCACCGGCCCCATCGCTCTGGTGCTGGGCAGCGAGGGCAGCGGCGTTTCGCAGCTGGTGAAAAAACTGTGCGACGGCGTGGTGCGGCTGGATATGGCAGCACCCGGCACCGGCGTGGACAGCTACAATGTGTCGGTGGCAGCCGGCATCATTCTGTACGAGATCCAGTCTCAGCGCGGGGCGCAGCAGGCATAACGGGTGCGGCCCGGAACTCCAATCATTATTACAGGAGGGACAAGAATGCCGAATGATACCAAGGACCGCCGGGACCTGACCCCGGAAGAACTTGCAGCAAAAGAGGAGCGGTTCCGCTCATTTTTTTCCACGACTGCGGTGAACCTGCCGGAGGAGATGACCCGGCGCGACAGCGACTTGCCGGAAGAAAAGCAGAAACGGAAATTCGGCCTTTTCGGCCGCGGACGGGCAAAGACCCCGGAAAAAGAGGAAACGAAACCGCTGGAGATGCCTACGGGCGAAGTGCTGCTGGGAGCAGATGCTGAGCCGGAAGAAGAGACGGATCTGGAGCTGGTGCTGAAACTGACGGCGGAACCGGAGGCTGCACCGATGCTGCACCAGCAGGCCCGGCAGGAGCCGACGGCGCCGCAGCCGGCGCAGGAACTGCCCCCAAAAACTGTGCCGGAGGCAGGAGCAATGAAAAAAAGCCTGCCGGAGCCGCCGCTGCATCAGCCGGAACCTCCTTTGAAAAATCCGAAGAATGCACCGGAGATTCTTCTGCCGCAGGAACAGCAGGAGCAGCAGGAAATGGCCCGGCTCAAGGCGATGATCAACGATATGAGCGGCGTGAAGCCGGAAAAAAAGCCGGCGGCGAAAAAGGAAACGCCCAAACAGGAGGCGGCAAAGCTGGGCGCTGTGTTTGCGGCAGTCCGGGAGACTCCGGTAGAAGCAGCTGAAAAGGCGGCGGCACCGGCTGCAGCACCGCAGGCTGCCAAGCCGGACCCGGAGCCGCCTGTAAAAACAAAAGCGCCGGCATTTTTCGGGACTCCGGAGGACGAAAAAAAGCCGGAAGCGCCGGCTGCACCGGCCGGGGAAGCGGACAGCAAAGAGGACACCATGAGCCTGCCGCTGCTGCCTGTGGACGATGAGGCAGCCGAGGCACCGGAGGCAGAGGAGCCTGCACCGCCGGAGGTACCGGCCGCGGCCACGCCGGCGGAAAACACAGCGCCTGCAGAGAGTGAAACGGCGCCGGAAAGCGCACCGGCAGAAGAACAGACACCGGAGCCTCCCATGGATCGGCTGCGCCGGATGGGTGCAGAGCTGACCCTGCGGTGTGCGCTGGCCGGCATTCTGGCTGTGGTGCTGCTGCACCTTGGTCTTGTGTCCGACGGGCTGCTGCCGGCGATGGCTTCGCTGGATCCGGATGCAGCGCCGGCGGCATTCTATGGGGCCAATCTGTTGCTGTTTGCGGCGGCGCTGGCCGTGAGCTTCCCGGTGCTGCGGGATGGATTTCTGGGACTGAAACGGCAGGGACGCCCCACGGCAGACACGATGCCTGCGCTGGCAGCGGCTGCGGCCCTGCTGCAGGCGGTGACTGCCATGCTCAACGCCAATGTCTACCGCGGCACCATCGGAATCTCGCTGCTCAGCGGCGTTGCGGCGCTGGGGCTGTTCCTTGCATTGCTGGGCAGCCGCGTGATGCTGGCCGCTGTAAAGGGCGGCTACGAGCTTGCCCTGCAGCAGCCGGAACCCAAAGGCGCATACCGCGCAAGGGACAAAGATCTGCTACGGGCGCTGGCACGGGATCTGGAACAGAAAGATCCGTGGGTCCTTCTGAGCCGCCCACTGAAGGAAAACGGCGGCTTTGTGGAGCAGAGCCTGGGCGAGCGCGCCAGTGAGCGCCGCATCCGCAAAACTTCGTATATCCTGCTGGGCATCGCATTGCTCAGCGGCGTGCTGTTCCTGCTGGCGGGCGCCGGCTGGAACAAGGCAACGGCAGCCATGGCAGCCGTGCTGTGCATGGGTGCACCGCTTTCCTCCACGCTGGTGGCGGGCGTTGCGGCGCTGCGGCTGCAGAAAGCGGCGGCTGCCGTGGGCGCTGTTGTGCCCGGCTGGGCGGCCATTGAACAGCTGGGCGGGATCGACACGCTGCAGGTGGACACCGATGAACTGTTCGCGCCGGGCAGCACGACGCTGGAGGATATCCGCATTTTCAAGGGCGGGCGGATCGACCGCGCCATCCTGTATGCGGCCAGCATCCTGAGCGACAGCTGCGGCACCCTGCGGGGCATGTTCGGCCAGATCATCGAGGAACGCACCGACTTCCTGTTCCCGGTCAAGGATCTGGAAAAGCACATCGGTCTTGGCTTTTCCGGCTGGTGCGACAATAACCGCGTGCTCATCGGCACGCGGCAGTATATGGAGCAGGAGGGCGTGCCTCTGCCGGATGAAGATTACGAGGCGCAGCACTCCCGCAACGGGGAGCTGCAGGTGCTGTATCTGGCGGTGTCCGGCGCACTGCACGCCATGTTTGTACTGAAAACGGTGGGCGGACGCAATGCGGCCCGCAGCCTTGCCGTTCTGCAGAAGGAAAACATCCGCCTGCTGGTGGTCAGCCGGGATCCCAGCCTGACGGTGCGCCATATCAATGCGGCATACCACCTGCCGGAGGGCATGATCACGATGCTGGATCAGGAACAGTGCAATGCCCTTGCGGCAGCTCCGCAGGAGCAGGAAAGCCCGGAGGATATCTGCTGCATGATCCACACCGGGAACTTTACCAGCGTGACCGGCGGTCTGCAGGCGGCCGATCAGGCCCAGAACGCCGAGACCTTTGCCACGACAGTGCAGCTGGTGTCGGTGGGCTTCTCGGTGGCGATCGCGGTACTGCTGACCAGCGCAGGCAGCATCTGGCAGCTTTCGGTAGCAACGGTGCTGATGTATCAGGCCGCGTGGAGCGCATTGAGCATTGCCGTGTGCGCATTGAAACAGCATGGATGAAATAAGAATAGTTCTTAAAATAAATAGGAATAATTCTTGATTTTGCAGAACGAATGTGGTATACTCTTTTCAGAGCCAAAGCCCCGGCGGAAGACGCCGGGCTGGATGATACAGCCGGGAACCGGTCGCTCCCGGAGCACGTCTTTATCTTGAAAGGAGAACAGGAACATGGAACTGAAGGGCACCAAGACAGAGAAAAACCTGTGGGAAGCATTTGCAGGCGAGAGCCAGGCGCGCAACAAGTACACCTACTTTGCCAGCATGGCCAAGAAGGAAGGCTACGAGCAGCTGGCTGCGATCTTTGAAGAGACTGCAGGAAACGAGAAGGAGCATGCCAAGATCTGGTTCAAGCTGCTGTGCGGCGGCGCCATCCCCGATACTCTGACCTGCCTGGACATGGCAGCCGGCGGCGAGCACGACGAGTGGACCGAGATGTACCCCCGCATGGCCAAGGAAGCCAAGGAAGAGGGCTTCAACCAGATCGCAGCCCTGTTTACCATGGTGGCGCAGATCGAGAAGGAACACGAGGAACGCTACCGTGCACTGGCTGAGAACCTGAAGAATCAGAAGGTCTTTGCCCGTGAGGAACAGCAGGTCTGGCAGTGCCGGAACTGCGGCTATACCTATATCGGCAAGTCTGCGCCGCTCAAGTGCCCCGTGTGCGCACATCCCCAGAGCTACTTTGAACTGAAGAAGATCAACTACTGATCTGCAGCATACAACGCCGCTGCCTCCGGTTTCTGCCGGGAGCAGCGGCGTTTTGTACAAAAAGAAAAGCCGGATTTTGTATTCCCGCACAAAATCCGTTTCTGAACGGGCCGGGAACGGGCAAAAAACTTGACCCCTCTTTTTCATCCGTGTAAAATAATACGAAGACAGGAAGATTCCGGCAGAGTCAAAAAGATGCGAAGAAAGGGTAGACGCCTATGAAACACAAGTTCTGGCTCCGGTGCTGCGCGGCAGTGCTGGCAGCGGGCGCACTGCTGGCGGGCGGGCGCACTGCTCCGGCGGCACGGGCGGCGCAGCTTCAGACGGAGCAGGACAGCGGTATGACGCTGGACACCGCCGAGCTGACGCTGGAGCTGACCGAGGGCGAATCTTTGCCGGTGGCGTATCTGGATGTGCAGGCACCGAACGATTATTTCTTTCTCATCTGGTCCTCCAGCGACCCTTCGGTGGCATCGGTGGACGGGACCGGAAAGGTAACGGGCCGCGCCGAGGGTACGGCGGTCATCATGGCCTGCAGCGAGCGGGGCGAAAAAGCCGGCTGTACCGTCACGGTGAAAAAAGGCGCAGCAGCCCGGCCGGTGCTGAGCGAAAGCGCGTTCACCCTGACCATCACCGAAAAAACGCCCCGCCCGTCCCGGAAACTGAAGCTGGAACAGGACAACGGCGGCTTTGTCTATGTGCGCAAGTGGCTCAGCAGCAACCCGGCTGCGGCGTCGGTCAGCAGCGATGGCACCGTCACGGCAGAAGGCTCCGGCAAAGCGGTCATCAGTGCTGTGACGACGGCGGGGCAGGTGCTGCGCTGCACAGTGACGGTCACATCCGAGGTGGGCCGGGTGACGCTGAGCAAAAATGCCATGCTGCTGCAGTCGGTGGGCGCCAGCCAGAAACTGACTGCACAGGTGGCCGGGCAGGCGGCGAAAAAGAAAAACGCGGGCCTGACGTGGCTCAGCAGCAACCCCGATGTAGCAAAGGTGAGCGCCGACGGTCTTGTGACGGCGGTGGGCGACGGGGAAACCATGATCCTTGCCATTACGCCGGAGGGCAGGGCGGACGCCTGCTATGCGGCGGTGGGCGCTGCGGCGTGGCGGTTCCGCTCGGAGGAAGAGCTTGCCGAGACGCTGACTCTGGCCGGGCAGCTGCCTTATTCAGACGGAAAGTAAAACACACAGGAGGCACCCCGCCCGGGATGCCTCCTGTTTTGCTGTCAGAAGCTGCTGCCCGAAGGCAGAAAGATCATGGTGCCGCGGGCAGACCAGACCATCCGCTGCGCCATGCAGCCGGGTGCTCCTGCCAGCAGAAACAGCGCCAGCACAGCCAGCAGGCAGACCCATGCCAGAAGACTGCTGTGCCCGCCGGAAAAAGAACTGCCCTTTCTGCGCCGCATCCTGCCGCCCTCCTTTTGATGATACTGCGCCATCCTATGCGCTGCGGGAAGCGATTGTGAAACGCGGCGGGCTGTGGTACAATATTCTCTGAAAAAACACTGTACCGGGAGAGAACGCTTATGCTGACCATCACACTGCTGGGAACGGCGGCCACCATGCCGCTGCCGGACCGTGCTCTTTCTGCTGCTTATGCAGAGTGCGGGGGACACGGCCTTCTGCTGGACTGCGGCGAAGGCACGCAGGCAGCGGCCCGCCGTGCTGGGGTCAATTTGATGCGGGCGGATGCCATCTGCCTGACCCACTACCACGGCGACCACATTTTCGGTCTGCCGGGCCTGCTGCAGACGCTGGGGGCGCAGGGGCGCACCCGCCCGCTGGCGCTGTTTGGCCCGGCTGGATTGATGGAAGTATGGGCGGCGGTGCGCGCCCTCACCGGGCCGCTGCCGTACCCGGTGCAGCCCCGGGAACTGGCTGCGAATATGCTGCCGCTTCCGCTGGCCTGGCTTTCGGATGGCTGGCCGGCCGGGGCAGTGCTGCAGCCCTTTGCCACGAAGCACCGGGTGCGCAGCCTCGGCTACCGGCTGGAGCTGCCCCGGGCAGGAAAATTCCTGCCGGAACGCGCCGGAGCACTGGGTGTTCCGGTGCAGCAGTGGAAACTTTTGCAGCGGGGCGAAGCAGTGGAGCTGAACGGCAGAACGATCCTGCCTGCCGAGGTGCTCGGCCCGGCCCGCAAAGGGCTGCGTGCAGTCTTCTCGGGAGATACCTCGCCCTGCCCGGGGCTTTTGCAGGCGGCGCAGGGGGCAGACCTGCTGGTCTGCGATGCTACCTATGCCCTGCCGGAGCAGGAAGAGCAGGCAAAGCAGTGGGGGCACAGCACCTTCGGCCAAAGCGCGGCGCTGGCTGCGCAGGCCGGGGCAAAGCGCCTTTGGCTGACCCACTACTCGCCCATGATCACCGACCCGGAGGAATATGCCGCGGAAGCACAGAAAATCTTCCCGGCGGCGGAATGCGGTTTTGACGGTAAACGCATCCTCCTGCAGTATGAGGAGGACGCACTATGAAACTGACACTGGACTCCGGCGCGGCGGCGCTGCTGGATGCACTGCATACGGCAGGATATGCGGCCTATGCGGTGGGCGGCTGCGTGCGGGACAGCCTGCTGGGTCTTGTGCCCCACGACTGGGATCTGTGCACCAGTGCCCTGCCGCAGCAGGTGATTGAACTGTTCGGCGAAGCGCGCTGCATCCCCACCGGCCTGCAGCACGGCACGGTCACGGTCAAGCAGGGCGGCGGCCTGTACGAGATCACCACCTTCCGCACGGAAGGGGCTTATACCGACGGCCGCCACCCGGACGAAGTGCATTTTGTGCCGGATGTGCGGGAGGATCTTGCCCGGCGGGACTTTACCATCAACGCCATGGCCTACAACGAAAAAGAAGGCCTCATCGATCCCTTCGGCGGGCAGGCAGACCTGCAGCAGGGCATCGTCCGGGCGGTGGGCGTGCCGCATCAGCGGTTCACCGAGGACGCGCTGCGCATCCTGCGGCTGTACCGGTTTGCGACGCGGTTCGGGTTTGCCATTGACCCGGCTACAGCGCAGGCGGCCGAAGCGCTGTGCGCCCATCTGGACTGCGTTTCGGCAGAGCGCATTGAGGAAGAGCTGTCCAAACTGCTGGCTGCGCCCGCTCCTGCGGCATATCTTGACAAAAAAATACTGTCTGTTATCTTGCCGGAGCTTGCTCTGGAAGCACTGGACGCCGCGAAACCGGTCGTCGATGCCTGCCCGGCAGGCAGTGAGAACCTGCCCGTCCGTCTGGCGGCGCTGCTGCTGAGCCTTGGCGAGGACGGCACCCGCAAGGTGCTCAGACGCCTGCGCTGCTCCAACGCCCTTATTGAGGAAACCGCGGTGCTGGTGAGGGAGTCGGGAGGGAGCGGCGGCAGCTTTCTCCTCGGACACGAGTTCGAGTTGCGGCACCCAGCGGATGCTTCGTGCCTTGAGCAGCACTTGCATCCTGCTGGCCGCTGCCCCAACAGCAACTCCTTGTTTCCGCCGCAGGCGGCAGTCGTTGCTGTTGCAGGCCATTCCATCGCCCGCCTTACCGCCTGCGGCGGCAGGGTCCCACCCCAGCGGACGGTCCTCGGAGAAACTTCCGCTGCTCCGGATACAGCAGCTATTCGGAAGCTGCTTGGCCGATACGGCCTGACCACGGTGCAGCGCCTTGCGGCGCTGGGCACCGCCCTGCACCCGGAACGGGCGGCTGATTTTGCAGCGCAGGCCGGATCAGCCGAACAGATGGAAGCGGACGGTGTGTGCTGCCGCATCAGCCAGCTTGCCGTGAACGGCCGCGACCTGATGGCGGCGGGCATCCCGGCGGGGCCGGGTCTGCGCCGGGTGCTGGAAACGCTGCTGGACGGCGTCATCCGGGGCGAATACCCCAACGAAAAACAGGCGCTGCTGGAGCAGGCACGCAGAATTTCTGCGTCTTGACAAGCAGTTTGCTTCGCGCTACTATTATACTACTATTTTAGTGTGTTGAACGCACCAAAGGAGAACCTATGACCACACAGACCCCTGAGAACAAGCCCCGGGCGCTCATTGCCATGAGCGGCGGCGTGGACAGTTCGGTGGCGGCATGGCTGATGCAGCAGGCGGGTTACGACTGCACCGGCATCACCATGCGGCTCACCCGCAACGAGACGCTGGGCCAGTCCGGCTTTCATACCTGCTGCTCGGAAAAAGATATCGAGGACGCCGCCGAGGTGGCGTTTGCGCTGGATATCCCCTATGAAGTACTGGATTTCACCGCCGACTTCCGGGAGCAGATCATTGAAAAATTCATCCGCGTCTACGAAGCCGGCGGCACCCCGAATCCCTGCATCGACTGCAATAAATATATGAAGTTCCGCCACCTGCTGGACTGGGCCGAAGCCCACGGCATGGAGTATGTGGTCACGGGTCACTATGCCCGGGTGGAGCAGGACGAGGCCACCGGCCGGTTCCTGCTCAAAAAGGGTCTGGACGAAGGTAAGGATCAGAGCTATGTGCTCTACAACCTGACGCAGGAGCAGCTGGCCCACATCCGGCTGCCGCTGGGCGGCCTGCACAAGACCGAGGTGCGGGAAATTGCCGAACAGCACAAGTTCGTCAACGCCCGCAAGCATGACAGTCAGGACATCTGCTTTGTGCCGGACGGCGATTATGCCCGCTTCATGGAGGATTTTACCGGGAAGCATTACCCGGCGGGAGACTTCCTCGACGAGAACGGTAAGGTGGTGGGCACCCACAACGGCGCGGTGCGGTATACCATCGGCCAGCGCAAGGGTCTTGGACTGGCGCTGGGCGCACCGGTGTATGTCTGCGGCAAGGATATGCAGGCCAACACGGTCACGGTCGGCCCGGAAGCGGATCTCTTCGACCGCATCGTCTATGCCGACGAGGCCAACTGGATCGCCATCCCGGAGCTGACCGAACCGCTGCGGGTCACGGCCCGCACCCGGTACCACCAGACCGAGCAGGCCGCCACCGTTTACCCGGCGGAAAACGGCTTCCGGCTGGAATTTGACCAGCCCCAGCGCGCTCCCACGCCGGGACAGGCTGTGGTGCTGTATCAGGGCGATGTGGTGCTGGGCGGCGGCACCATTACGAGAGTGGAAAAGTAACAAGGAGAAACAAAATGCAGGATCAGTATTCCCGCACGCAGCTGCTGCTGGGCGCGGACGCAATGGCAAAACTTCACAATTCCCGCGTGGCGGTGTTCGGCATCGGCGGCGTGGGCGGCTACACCGTCGAGGCGCTGGCACGCAGCGGTGTGGGCGCGCTGGATCTTATCGATGACGATAAGGTTTGCCTGACCAACCTCAATCGGCAGATCATCGCCACCCGCAAGACAGTGGGCAAGTACAAGGTGGATGTGGCCGAAGAGCGTGTGCACGACATCGACCCCAACATCAAAGTGACCACCTATAAGTGTTTCTTTACCCCGGAAACGCAGGATCAGTTCGACTTCACCCAGTTTGACTACGTGGTGGATGCCATCGACACCGTGACCGGCAAGCTGGCTCTTGTGATGAAGTGCAAGGAAGCCGGTGTGCCCATCATCTGCTCCATGGGCGCCGGAAACAAGATGGATCCCACCCGCTTTGAGGTGACCGACATCTACAAGACCTCGGTCTGCCCGCTGGCAAAGGTCATGCGCACCGAGTGCCGCAAGCGCAAGATCAAGCACCTGAAGGTGGTCTACTCCAAGGAGCCTGCCATGACCCCCATCGAGGACGACTCCATCAGCTGCAAGAACCACTGCATCTGCCCCCCGGGTACCCAGCGCAAGTGCACCGCACGGCGTACCGTGCCGGGCTCCAACGCCTTTGTGCCCTCGGTGGCCGGTCTGATCATCGGCGGCGAGGTCGTCAAGGACCTTGTGGGCTTTGTACCGCTGAAGGGGTAAAACCGACCGCAGCTTCCTTGCTGCGTGGGACGATTTGGAATGCACTCCGCGTTGCTCTGCGCATCATCAGCGGAAGAACGATTTGAAATTTTGAGGTTCTGAAAAGCCCGCGGGCTTTTCAGAACCTCTTTTTCACGCTTTTTTACGCGCTGCAGCGTTCCATAACATAAAATTGCAACCAATTTGCAATTTGGTATTGCAATTGGGAAGGATATCGTGTATAATCTACCCTGCACGAAAATGCAAACTGATTGCAAATTGTTGAGAGACGACCCCCTGCGGGTCTTTGGAGCGATTATTTATGGAACTGTTTCTGGATGTTTTGGGCGAAACCTTGGTGGATACCGCCAAGATGCTGCCCTTTCTGTTTCTGGCCTATCTGCTGATCGAGTATATCGAGCACCGCCACGGCGAGCGCATCGAGGCGCTGCTGGCGGGCGGCGGGCGCTGGGGCGCCGTGCCGGGTGCAGTGCTGGGCTGTGTGCCGCAGTGCGGTTTCTCGGCCATTGCAGCCAACTTCTACTCCTCCCGGGTCATCACGCTGGGCACCCTGATGGCGGTGTACCTTGCCACCAGCGACGAGGCTATCCCATTGCTGGTGTCCATGCCGGCCTACTGGGACAAGCTCGTCACCCTGATGGTCATCAAGGTGGTGTACGCTATCGCAGTGGGCTTTGTGCTGGATTTTGTGCTGCGGGGCGTCCTGCCCAAAAGTCTGCGCGGCGGCTACACCGGCCGCGCCGACGAGGTGGACTGCCACGAGGAGCACAGCGATGAAGAGGGACATGAACAGCCCATCTGGAAAGCGGCGCTGCGCCACACGCTGGAGATCTTTGTGTTCATCTTCCTGTTCAGTCTGGTGTTCGGCCTGATCGTGGAGGGCGTGGGCGAGGACGTCTTTGCCGACCTGCTGGGCCGCATGGGCTTTTTCCAGCCGGTGGTGGCTGCGCTGGTGGGTCTGATCCCCAACTGCGCCGCCAGCGTGCTGCTGACCCAGCTGTATGTGGAAGGTGCTCTGCGCTTTTCCAGCCTTGTGGCGGGCCTGTGCACTGGCGCGGGCGTGGGTCTGGCTGTGCTGTGGCGCACCAACCCCTCCTGGAAGCAGAACCTGTTCATCACCGGCCTGACCTGGGCTTCCGGCGCCTTCCTCGGCGTGGCAATGCAGATCGTTGTGGCAGTGTTTGCGTAAGAGATAAGCAAACTATAAAATCCATCGGCAGAGCTTTTGTGTTCTGCCGATTTTTATTTGCATAAAAAATCCCCACAACCCTTTAAAATGTGATATACTGAAACAAATATGGGTTCTGCAGAGGGAGAAGAAGATGCAGTATAAGATTCTGGCAAGTGATTACGACAATACGCTGGTGCCGTTCGGCGAGGGGAAGCCCCGCACGGTTGTGGTAAAGGCGGTTCAGAAAATGCAGGCGGCGGGCGGAAAGTTCGTGCTCGCCACTGGCCGGGCCTACCCCAGCGTCAACCTCAAGGGGCAGCTGGGAGGCATCCGGTTCGACTACGCCATCACCAGCAACGGTGCCTGTGTGGTGGACCGGGAAGGCCGCATCGTGGCCGAGCACCCGCTGACAGCTGAGGAAATGTATGCGCTAGTGGATTTCTGCGAAGATTACAACTACCCGCTGCAGTTCAATTTCCGGGATGCGTGCTATGCGTACTGCGAGTATGAGTACTTGCACCGGGGTTTTGTGCAGATGAACAGCAAAGGTCTGGACTGTGTGGACGGCGAAGATCAGGACCGCCATCTCATCGATATGCCCCACGCGGCGTTTGCCGCCATCCCGCCGGAACGGGTGCCGGATTTTGAAAAGAAGTACGGTCATCTGGGCCTGCACTGGATGATGGTGGGTGCGCAGAACGCCGACGGCTATTGCTATTACGATATCGTGCGGGGCGGCATCGACAAGGGCGTCGGCCTTGCGGATCTGTGCGAGAAGATGGGCCTGACGCTGGCAAATGCCGTGGCAGCAGGCGACTCGGCCAACGATGTGGGCATGCTGAAGGCGGCGGGCCTCGGTGTCTGTATGGCCAACGGCACCGAGGATGCCAAGGCGGCTGCTGACCGTGTTATCGGGGATGTGCGCGAGGACGGCCTTGTGGACTTGATCGAAGAGCTGTGGTTCAATGGCCCGAAGGCGGTGCATTCCGGCCGGGATCTCGGCTCCGCATGGGGCAAGATCGAAAGTGCAGGCGGCGGAAAATGAGCTTTGCACCGGTCTACAATGAACACAGCCGGGCGCTGATCCTGGGCACATGGCCCAGCCCCAAAAGCCGGGAAATGGCCTTTTACTACGGCCACCCGCAGAACCGCTTCTGGCCGATGCTGGCGGCCCTCACCGGGGAACCGGTGCCCGCCCGTGAGAATATCGAAGCGAAAAAGCAGATCATCCTGCGCCACGGGCTGGCGCTGTGGGACACGCTGGAAAGCTGCACCATCACCGGCGCGTCGGACGCATCCATCAAGGACGTGGTGCCCAACGATATTGCAGCCCTGCTGGCAAAAGCGCCCATTGAGGCGGTGTTCTGCAACGGAGCCGCGGCATATAAGATCTATACAAAGTATCTGCAGCCGGTGTCCGGCATTGCGGCGGTCAGGCTGCCCAGCACCAGCCCCGCCAACGCGGCCTGCCGCCCGGAAAAGCTGCAGGCGGTCTGGGGCGAAGCACTGGCTCCGTGGATCAACAAATGATGGCCAGGTTGTAAATTATCCGTGAAACCCTTGCGTTTTCCGCAGGGGGCGGTATTATGGATATCATAAGGGGCGTTTGCTCCGGAGAAGGAGAACAGATCATGAGCAAGATCATCCGCACCCAGAAGCCCAGCGTTCTGCCGTATTACGCGGCGGCGCTTGCGTTCGCGGTGCTGTGCGCAGTGCTGCCGGTGTATAAACTGTGGGCGCTGCTGGCGGCGCTGGTCGGTGCCGCTGCAGCATTTGCCGCAGCCAAAAAGACCTGCCCGCCCCGTGTGGTGGAACACGAAGTACCCTTCCACACCGGCGTGGAGGACGTGGACGAAATGCTGACCGACATCCAGCAGAAGCTGGATACCCTGCATACCCTCAATGAGGAACTGCCCGACCCGCAGCTGTCTGCCGCCATGACCCGCATGGAAAAGGCCGGCCGCTCCATTGTGGAAGCGGTGGAAGCAAACCCGGACAAGGCAAAGCAGGTGCGCCGGTTTGCCAACTACTATCTGCCGGATGCGGTGAACGTCCTGCAGCAGTACGCCAAGCTGGCAAAGCAGGGGGTGCGGGGCGAGAACGCCGCCTCCATCCGCGCCGAGGTGGAGCACAACGCCGCCTCCATTGCCGCGGCGTTCGAAAACCAGCTGGATGCTTTGTATGCCGCCGAGAGCATGGATCTTTCTGCCGACCTGACGGTGCTGCAGAATATGCTCAAGGGGCAGGGACTGAGTAAGTAAACGGTATTTGGAAAGGAAGGAATCTCTTATGTCTGACAACACGTTCAATTTTGACCTCGATGCCCCCGCAGTACCCACCCTGACCCTCGACCCGGAACCCGCTGCAGAAGAAAAGGCGGCTCCTGCCCCGCAGGAAGCGCCCGCCCCGGAGCAGCAGGTGAAGCTCAGCCCGGAAGAACAGGCCATGGTGGATCAGTTTGCCGAAAAAATCGATATCACCAACAGCCAGCAGGTGCTGCAGTACGGCTCGGCCTGCCAGAAGAAGATCGGCGATTTCTCCGAAGCGGCTCTCTCCAAGGTGTCCACCAAGGATCTGGGCGAAGTGGGCGACATGATCACCAGCCTCATCGGCGAGCTGAAGAGCTTTGACGCCGGAGAAGAGGAAAAGAAGGGCATTCTGGGCTTCTTCAAGAAAAAAGGCGACCAGCTGGACGCTATGAAGATGAAGTACAACAAGGCTGAGACCAACGTGGAAAAGATCCAGTCCATGCTGGAGGGCCATCAGGTGCAGCTGCTCAAGGACATCGCCATGCTGGACAAGATGTATGACCTGAACATGGCTTACTTCAAGGAGCTGAGTATGTATATCCTGGCCGGCAAGAAAAAGCTGGCCGATGTGCGCGCAAACGAGCTGCAGCAGGCCACGGACAAGGCCAAGGCTTCCGGCCTGCCGGAGGACGCACAGGCCGCCCGCGACCTGGCCGACCAGTGCGAGCGCTTTGAAAAGAAGCTCTATGATCTGGAGCTGACCCGCAACATCAGCCTGCAGATGGGCCCGCAGATCCGTCTGCTGCAGAACAATGACACCATGATGGCGGAAAAGATCCAGTCCACCATCGTCAACACCATCCCGCTGTGGAAGAACCAGATGGTTCTGGCGCTGGGTCTGGCCCACAGCCAGCAGGCCATGCAGGCCGAGCGTGCCGTGACCGACATGACCAACGATCTGCTCAAGAAGAACGCCGAGGCTCTCAAAATGGGCACCATCGAGACCGCCAAGGAAAGCCAGCGCGGCGTGGTGGATATCGAGACCCTGCAGCAGACCAACAAGAGCCTGATCGACACGCTGGACGAGCTGAACAAGATCCAGAGCGAAGGCCGCGCAAAGCGCGCCGCTGCCGAGCAGGAGCTGAACCGCATCGAAGACGAACTGAAAGCAAAAATGATGGAGATCCGGAGCTGAAATGGCAAACGCAGATTTTTCCCAGAAGCAGCAGAACCCCGGCGGCTTTGACGCCGGGAGTTACCGCGAACAGAAAAAGCCGGAAGAAACGGTGCGCCTGACCCCGGCGCAGCAGAAGCTGGCCGCGCTGGAAGCAAAACTGCCCGGTGCCCTGCGCACGCAGGCGGCGGCGCTGGCGCTGAGCATGGTGGTGATGCTGGCGGCCTTCTTCGGCTTCGGCGGGGCAAAACTCCGCGCGAAGTACAACATGGCGCGGCAGTGGTTCACGGTGGGCGTGGCTGCCGACAACGGCTACAACCTCAATGAAGAGCTGAACACCCGCGCCAACACGGCGGCAAACGTCATCACCACCGCCGGCAATACGCTGGGGGCCGACAATGCTGAAGTACAGACCGCGCAGGCGGCGCTGGATGACTTTTCGGCCTGTCTGGACGCTGTGCAGTCTGGCGGAAAGAGTCAGGCGTTGACCTCCCTGAGCTACTACAACGGCAGTTCCATGCACGCGCTGTATCAGGCCAACGAGACGCTGGGCAAGGCCATCGACCAGCTCTATGCCAAATTGCAGGAGCAGGCCGCCGACCCCATGAAGATGGGTGCCGTGCAGGGCCAGTACGGCCAGTTCAACAGCGCCAATACCATCATCGGCACTCTGAAATACAACGAAGCCGTTTACGGCTACCAGAAAGAGACCGGCGGCTTCCCGGCCAATGTGCTGGGCGGCCTTGCCGGAATAAAGGAGGTTGAACCCTTCGCATGAAAAACGTTGCAAAACGCATCAGCGCCCTTGCGCTGGTATTTGTAGTGAGCCTTGCGGCGCTGTGCCCGGCGGTGTTGGCCGCTTCGGCCAGCCTGCCGGATCTGCCTGCCGGTCAATGCGTAGTGGATGATGCAGGTGTGCTGAGCAGCTCTACCGTGCAGACCGTTACCGACCTGAACGCACAGCTGCAGTCCAGCTGTAAAGGCGCGACGATCGGCGTGCTGACGGTGCAGTACACCGGCAGTCTTTCTACCGAGGATTACGCTGTGCAGGCTGCCAATGCATGGGGCATCGGCTCATCGTCGGAAAATAACGGTGTGCTGATCCTGCTGGTGATGGAGTCGCCTCTCTATGAGGATGGGGATTATTATGTCACCTATGGCGACGGTTTCCGCAATACGATGCTGGAAAGTCAGGCCAGCGCCATTGCCCAGACCATGGAGGATGACTTCGTGAACCGGGATTACGACGCGGCCGTAGTGACCTGCGCCAACAATGTGGCAGATACCATCGCACAGGTGTATGGCGTGAGCCTGAACGGCGGTTCTGCAGAACCGGCTGACGACCACATGAGCTTCGGCGAGGTGATCTCTACCCTTGTGATGCTGTTCCTGACGCTGGTGATCCTGCTGTGGCTGGCAATGCTGGTGTTCCGGTTCTTCATTGCACCCATCGGCCGTCTGTTCGGCCACAACAGCGGAGCGTTCGCGGCTGGTTATATGGCAGGCTCTGCCCGCCGCCGGGCCTTTATAAGGTAAGGAAGTGTTCTGAAATGGATATGATGGAATTTTTGCGCACCCGCCGCACCTACCGCCGCTTTGACCAGCGCCCCATTGCCCCGGAGATCCTGACCGAGGCCATTGATGCCGCCCGGCTGGCAAGCTGCGGTGCCAACCGCCAGACTGTGCGGTATATCCTTGTGCAGAGCGCCCGTGCCGTGTCCGCCGTGCAGCCGCTGGTCCATTGGGCCGCCTACCTGCCGCCCGAACAGGGCGTGCCGAAGCCCGATGAGCAGCCGACTGCCTTCATCGCCGTTTTGCAGGACACCCGCCTGCCGGGGTGCAGCGATGTGGATGTAG
>OIXL01000566.1_pt1 | contig 17793 bp, 22 predicted proteins | sample 1587761 | NCBI WGS metagenome assembly OIXL01 (sample SAMN03283246) | human gut metagenome | biome: human-associated habitat; material: feces | host: Homo sapiens | place: Peru | collected 2012 | reverse complement strand
TGCGTGCGCCGCCGTTCTTGCGGGCATCACGGCAGGGCTTGCAGCGCTGGGGCTGGTTCTCAAAGCCGCGAGATGCGTAGAACTCCTGCTCACCAGCAGTCCAAACAAACTCCTTGCCGCAGTCCTTGCAAACTAAAGTCTTGTCTTCGAACATAGTAGTATCTCCTCTTTGTTTAGTTCTTGCCCACGGAAGGATTGTAACCATACCTTTGGTTTTTAGGGACCATAGCGCTGATCGTAAGCTTACCAGGGGCTTGAATGAGTAAACGTCCTCTGACTGAGGACTCCCCTATTGTACCGTTCTTTTTTTGATTTGTCAACCAAAAAACAACCCCTCACCCGCTTTTTTGTGCATTCGGCATAATAAGACGGTCTTTGCTCGTGCAAAACAGCAAAAAGGCCACACCGCCCTTTGGGGGAGCGGTGCGGCCTTGGATGCCTTAAATGCAGAGATTACTTCTCGATGACTTCCTTGGTGTCGCGGGCGATCATCAGCTCCTCGTCGGTAGCAATGACCAGCGTGCGCACCTTTGCGCCCCAAGCGGTGATCTCGCACACATCGCCAACAGGGTGCTTGTTCTTCTCGGTGTCGATGCGGATGCCCAGCCAATCCATGTGGTGGCAGATCTTTGCACGGGCAATGGCATCGTGCTCGCCGATGCCGCCGGTGAAGACGATGGCGTCCACGCCGCCCATGGCTGCAATGTAGCTGCCGATGGTCTTCTTGATCTGGTAGTTCAGCATATCGGAAGCCAGCTGTGCGCGCTCGTTGCCGGCAGCAGCTGCCTCTTCCACGTCACGCTTGTCGCTGGAGACACCGGAGATGCCCAGCAGGCCGGACTTCTTGTTCAGGATCTCGTCCAGCTGATGTCCGGTGATGTTCAGGGTGTACTTCAGGTAGTTGACCACAGAGGGATCCAGATCGCCGCAGCGGGTGCCCATCATCAGGCCGGCCAGCGGGGTCATGCCCATGGAGGTATCCACGACCTTGCCCTGGTCGACAGCGGCGATGGAAGAACCGTTGCCCAGATGGCAGGTGATCAGCTTCAGGCGCTCAATGGGCTCTTCCAGATACTCGGCAGCCTTGTGAGCAACATACTTGTGGCTGGTGCCGTGGAAGCCGTAGCGGCGCACGCCGTACTTCTCGTAGTACTCGTAGGGGATGGCGTACATGTAAGCCTTCGGCGGCATGGTGCTGTGGAAAGCGGTGTCGAACACAGCCACCATGGGGATGTTGCCGAACACCTTGCGTGCGGCCTCGATGCCCAGGATGCCGGCGGGGTTGTGCAGGGGAGCCAGCGGGCTCAGCTCGCGCAGGGTCTCGATGACCTCGTCAGTGATCAGGCAGCTGTTCTTGAACTTCTCGCCGCCGTGCACGACGCGGTGGCCGATGGCGTTGATCTCGCTCACATCGTTGATGCACTTGCCCTCGCCGGTGGTCATCTTCTTCACGACCTCAGCAAATGCCTCGGTGTGGGTGGGGAAGATCGCCGGGGTGGTGGCCTTGTGGCCGTTGGCCTCGTGGGTGATCATGCTGCTTTCCATGCCGATGCGCTCGCACAGGCCTTTGCACAGCACCTTCTCGCCGTCCATATCGATCAGCTGATACTTCAGGGAAGAAGAACCGCAGTTAATAACCAGAACTTTCATCTGTGTTGCCTCCTGTATGTTTTTGCTCCGTCCGCGTTTTTTAAAATCTGCGGACAGAATTTTACAGATTCCTGTGTTTATTATATAATAGGGCGGACGGCTTTTCAAGGCGCAACCCGGGCAAAGCGGTAAAACTTGTGTACAAGGTTTTTGTACATCCTGCCCACAAATGCGGGAAAGTACGCCGGATTTCTGTATATACGATATAAATTTAACAATCTTTCGGCCCAAAGGAGCACTTCATGAAGTTTGCAGGCATCATTGCAGAATACGACCCCTTCCACAACGGCCACGCATGGCAGCTGGCGCAGGCGCGTGCGATGGGCGCAGAGCATATTGCAGTGGCCATGAGCTGCGGGCTGACCCAGCGCGGGGCGCTGCCCCTTCTGCCGGAAACGGTGCGGGTGCAGGCGGCGCTGCAAAGCGGGGCAGATTTCGTATTTGCGCTGCCGGCGCCCTGCGCCTGCGCGGGGGCAGAAGCCTTTGCCCGGGCCGGGGTGCATATTCTGGCGGCTGCCGGATGTGATGCACTGGTGTTCGGCGCCGAAACGCCGGACGCTGCCATTCTGATGGATGCGGCCCGGGTGCTGAACAGCGAAGCCTACCGCACGGAGCTGAAACAACAGCTTGCCGCCGGGGCGCGCAGCTTTGCAGCGGCACGGCAGGCGGCGGTGGAAACGCTTTGCCCGGGCACAGGGCTGGCGGCTCTGCTGGACAAGCCCAATAATAACCTGGCGGTGGAATACTGCAAGGCCATTCTGGAGCAGAACGCCCCGCTCACCCCGGTGCCGCTGCCCCGGGTGGGCGCGGACCACGGGCAGACGCTGGCCGAAAGCGGCCACGCACAGTTCGCCAGCGCCAGCGCCCTGCGGGCGCTCTGGACAGAGCAGGGGGCGCAGGCTCTGGCGTCCTATGTGCCGGAAACTGCCCTGAAACTGTACCGGCAGGCCGAAGCAGACGGAACATATACGGATTTTGACGCAGCAGGCCGGTGCCAGCTGGCTCTGCTGCGGGCGGCCTGCGCACAGCCGGAGCCGTTTGCAGCCGTGCGGGGCGTTTCCGAAGGGCTGGAGCATCGCTTGGAGAATGCGGTGCGCAGCAGCACCGGCCTGCCCCAGCTGCTGGACGAGCTGACCACCGTGCGCTATCCCCGCGCCCGGATGCGCCGCCTTGCCATGGACGCGGTGCTGGGCTATACTGCGGACACGGTGCCTGCGCTTCCGCCGTATCTGCATCTTCTGGGAGCCAGGAAAGACGCCCTGCCGCTGCTGAAAAACACAACTCTGCCGCTGTCGCACTCGCTGGCAAGGCTCAGCCGGGAGAACGAACCCTGTGCCCGGATGGCGGCGGCGCAGGCAAAGGCGGCGGACTTCGGCGCCCTGTGCCGGAAAGTGCCGGCTCCTATGGGCGGCGCATATCGTCAAAAAATTATCTTTTTGACGAATTGACAAAAAATAATCGAAAAAATTTTATGCACAACCCCTTGTATCCGGCCCGGGCATGGTGTATCATTAAAGCAATGCAATGTTGGATACAACAAACAAAAAGAGAATGATCCGCACCCGCGGTCAGGAGGAATTTCATGGCACTTCATGTTCTGGACGAAGCCAACCGCTGCCTTGGCTGCAAAAAGCCCCTGTGCCAGCAGGGCTGCCCCATCCGCACCAACATCCCGGAGGTCATCCGTCTGCTGAAGGCGAACCGGATGGACGATGCCGGCCGGATGCTGTTTGAAAACAACCCGCTCACCACCGTCTGCGCGCTGGTGTGCAACCACGAGAATCAGTGTGAGGGTCACTGCGTGCGCAACCGGATGCCAAGCCACGACCCGGTGCATTTTTCCATCATCGAGGATTACATCTCCACCACCTATGCCAACAAGATGACTGCCGGTCCCTCCCCCAAAAACGGCATGAAGGCTGCGGTCGTGGGTTCCGGCCCGGCGGGCTTGACCATTGCGGTGCTGCTGGCGCGCTGGGGCTACGATGTGACCATCTTTGATGCCCGGGATAAGATCGGCGGCGTCATGCGCTACGGCATCCCCAACTACCGCCTGCCGGACAGCGTGCTGGACGATTTCCAGTACCGCCATCTCGAGCTGAAAGGCATCAAGGTGCGTCCCAACACCACCATCGGCAAGACCATCACCATCGACGACCTGTTCCGCGACGGCTACAAGAGCGTGTTCATCGGCGCCGGTCTGTGGAAGGCCAACGCCATGCACATCAAGGGCGAGAGCCTTGGCAACGTGGCCTTTGGCATCGACTATCTGGCAAACTCCAAAGCCTTCCGTCTGGGCGAGGACATCGCCGTCATCGGCGTGGGCAACTCCGCCATGGACTGCGCCCGCACCGCCATCCGCAACGGCGCCCGTCACGTCACCTGCTATGCCCGCCGGGACGAGAGCTGCATCAGTGCTTCCGAGCACGAGGTGAGCTACGCCAAGCTGGAGGGCGTAGGCTTCCGCTTCTGCAAGGCACCGGTGGAGATCCGGGAGAACGGCCTTATCTGCCGCGATACCGTCAAGAGAGAGGACGGCAAGTTCACCCAGGTGGAGGGCAGCGAGACCTTCTATCCCCACACCGGCGTCATCGTGTCGGTGAGCCAGGGTTCCGAGAGCAACCTCGTCAAGACCACCACCGGCATCGAGACCAACCAGAAGGGCCTGCTGACCGTCAGCGAGGACGGCAGCACCACCCGCGAGGGCGTGTTTGCCGGCGGCGACGCCGTCATGGGTGCCCGCACTGTGGTGGAAGCCGTGGCTGTGGCCAAGAAGGTGGCCGAGTCCATGGATGCCTACATGAAGAGCCTGCCGGCGGAAGAAACCATAGACCCCTATGCCGACATCCCGGTGTTCCAGACCCCGACCTCGGATGTGCTGGCAAAGCAGGAACTGTAAACAAATCGTAAATTAGCCGGTTTTTAGCCGCTCTGCCGTTGACGGGGCGGCTTTTTCTTTGTATACTGTCCATATACTTTAAACAAAAATGTACAAAATGGACACAGAGAAAGGCGGTGGACACCATCCTGAAAGCATCTCTGCCCAAACTGCGGGAAAAACTGCTGGAAGCACTGCAGGCGGTGCTTCCCATCACGGCCATCGTGCTGGTGCTCTGCTTTACCATTGCGCCGGTGTCGCCCAGCATCCTGTTGTGCTTTCTGCTGGGTGCCGCCATGATCGCGGCGGGCATCATGTTTTTTACGCTGGGCGCGGAAATGAGCATGACCCCTATGGGCGAACGGGTGGGTGCCGTTCTGACCAGAAGCCGCAGGCTGCCGGTGATCCTCGGCGTCGGGTTTCTGCTGGGGTTCCTCATCACCATCTCAGAGCCGGATCTGCAGGTGCTGGCCAATCAGGTGCCCTCCATCCCCAATCGGGTGCTCATCCTCTCGGTGGCGGCGGGCGTGGGCCTGTTTCTGATATTCGCCTTTCTGAGGATGCTGCTCGGCATTCCGCTGCCAAAGCTGCTGGTGCTGTTCTACGGCATCCTCTTTGCGCTGGCGGCGGTGGTGCCGAAAGAGTTCCTCGCTGTGGCGTTCGATTCCGGCGGCGTGACCACCGGCCCCATGACGGTGCCCTTCATCATGGCGCTGGGCGTGGGCGTCTCGGCCATCCGCGGCGACCGCCACGCGGCGGATGACAGCTTTGGTCTGGTGGCCATGTGCTCCATTGGTCCCATTCTGGCGGTGCTGATCCTCGGCATCGCGTTCCGCGCGTCGGACAGTACCCACATCCCGCCGGTGATGCCGCAGGTGGAAGATTCGGTGGAGCTGTGGCGGCTGTTCTGCGAGGGTCTGCCTACTTATTTAAAGGAGATCGCACTCTCGCTGCTGCCCATCATGGTGCTGTTCGGGGTGTTTCAGCTCGTTGCCCTGCAGATGGACCGCCGTTCGCTTGGCCGCATCGGGGTGGGTCTTGGCTATACGTACATCGGGCTGGTGCTGTTCCTCACCGGAGCAAATGTAGGGTTTATGCCGGCGGGTAATTATCTGGGACAGGTGCTGGCGGGGCAGAGCTACCGCTGGGTGATCATCCCCATTGGGATGATCATCGGCTACTTCATTGTAAAAGCTGAGCCGGCGGTCTATGTGCTGAACAAACAGGTGGAGGAAGTGACCGACGGCGCCGTCTCAGCGAAGGCCATGGGCATGGCGCTTTCGGCAGGCGTGTCCATTTCGGTGGGGCTGGCCATGGTGCGGGTGCTCACCGGGATCTCCATTCTGTGGTTTCTCGTGCCGGGCTATGCGGTTGCCATCGGCATCTCCTTTGTGGTGCCCAAATTGTACACTGCCATTGCCTTTGACGCGGGCGGCGTTGCCTCCGGCCCCATGACGGCGACATTTCTGCTGCCGCTGGCGCAGGGCGCCTGTACGGCGGTGGGCGGCAATATTGTGACCGACGCATTCGGCGTGGTGGCCATGGTGGCCATGACGCCGCTCATCACGGTGCAGCTCATGGGGCTTGCGGCGCAGCTGCGCATCCGCCGGGCAGAACGCCCGCAGACGCAGACGGCTGCCGCGGTGTTTGCCGGCTGGCAGGATGACGAGATCATTGAGCTGTAAGGAGGAGACGGCATGAGCGCTTTATTCTGGATGCTTACCATCACGGACCGCCGTTCCGCCGACGGCTTTGCCCGGCTGTATGAGCGCCACGGCGTCACAGTCACGCTGCGCACGGTCGGCTCCGGCACCGCTGTGCAGGAGACACTCTCTACGCTGGGGCTGGAGCGGACCGAGAAAGCTGTGCTGATGGCTGCGGTCACGGCGCAGACCTGGCGGGATATCCGGCGGGACCTGCGCCGGGAGATGCGCATCGATGTGCCGGGCACCGGCATCGCGTTCACCGTGCCGCTGAGCAGCATCGGCGGCAAACAGGCTTTGATGTTCCTCACCGAGCACCAGCCCCTGACTTGGAAGGAGGAGAGCACCTTGAAGGATACCCGTTACGAACTGCTGCTGGCCATTGCCAATCAGGGCTATACCGGCTCCATCATGGACGCCGCCCGGGCGGCCGGGGCAGGCGGCGGCACGGTCATCCACGCCAAAGGCACCGGCATGGAGGGGGCTGCCCGCTTCCTTGGCATGGAGCTGGTCAACGAGAAGGAACTGGTGCTCATTGTTGTCCGCACACCGGAAAAAAACCGTATCATGAAGGCCATCATGGACGGGGCCGGTCCGAAGGCGGGAGCCATCGTCTTTTCGCTCCCGGTGACGGATACCGCCGGTCTGCGCCTGCTGGAAGAGGAAGAACCGGCAGCGGAAACTTCAGCTCAGTAAACAACTGAACGTAATTTTGGATAAAAATATTCCGCGTTTTGAGGGGAAAAGCCTTGATAAACGCGGAATTTTTCGTTATCATAGAAGAAAGAAATTCAAGAATGGGAGACAAAAGATGATAAAGCTTTCATACAAGCAGCAGATCGCGTTCAACTCGCTGTCCATCATCGCGGGCAACGCGCTGTATGCGCTGACGGTCGTGCTGTTCCTTGTGCCGTCCGGCCTGATCACCGGCGGCGCCACCGGCATTGCGCTGGGCGTCAACCGTGCGCTGGGGCTGCCGGTGTCCGGGGTACTGTTCGTCATCAACATCAGTATGCTGGTGCTGGGCTGGATCGTGTTGGGCCGCCGGTTTGCCCTCACCACCATTGCCAGCACCATCCTCAGCCCCATGTTTCTGGCGCTGTGGGAGCACGTGGTGGGCGATTTTGTCCTGACCGATGATCTGGTTCTGAACACCATCTTTGCGGGTCTGGGCGTGGGCATCTCGCTGGGCATCACCATCCGGGCGGGCGCTTCCACCGGCGGCATGGATATCCCTCCGCTGGTGCTCAACAAGTGGTTCCACCTGCCGGTGTCGGCGACCATGATGGTGTTCGACCTGATCATTCTGGCGGTGCAGGCGGCGTTCAGCCCGCTGCAGCAGTGCCTGTACGGCATCGTGCTGGTCATCGTGTACACCACTGTGCTGGACAAGGTACTCATCTTCGGCACCACCCGCACCGAGGTGAAGATCATCAGCGAGTATGCCGACGAGATCCGGCAGACCATCTTCTCGGAGCTGGACCGCGGTGTGACCATTCTGCACGGCGAGGGCGGCTACAGCCGGGACAGCGAACAGGTGCTGCTGAGCATCATTTCCAACCGACAGCTGCCCAAGCTGGAAAAGCTGGCCCATGCCATCGACCCGGCCTGTTTTATGATCGTGAGCCATGTCACCGAGGTGAGCGGCCGCGGTTTCTCGCTGGAAAAGGATTACAAGGCGGAACATTGATTTTGCCCGCAGATACTTGCAAAACAGGCATGGTTTGGGGTATAGTATAGAAAGACGGTAGGTTTTACCGCAAAAGCCCCCCATACAGAAAGGAAAAACATCATGTTTGATATTTTCAATATGCTCAAGAAGAACGAAGACAAGGCTCCCAAGCAGGTGACCCGTGAGACCATCATTGGCGACATCCTGGACATGGATCAGACCACCGCTCCCTACTTCATGGAGATCGGTATGCACTGCCTGGGCTGCCCCGCATCCCGCGGCGAGAGCATCGAAGAGGCATGCGAAGTTCATGGTGTGGACTGCGACGAGCTGATCGAGAAGCTGAACGAGCATCTGGCAGCAAAGAAGGCATAAGTGCTGCCCGTACTGGATGCGCGTCTCGCTGCAGCGGCCGAGCTGGTGCGCCCCGGGCAGCCGGTGGCGGACATCGGCTGCGATCATGGTAAGCTGACGGCCGTGCTGGCCGCTTCGGGGAAATACCCGAAGGTTATCGGGGCTGATCTGCGCCCCGGCCCGCTGGCCAAGGCAAAGCAGACGCTGGAACATGCAGATTGTCAGGACCGCGCTGAGCTTCGGCTCGGCGACGGTCTTTCTGTGTTGTCCGAAAACGAAGTGGGCAGCATCGTGCTGGCGGGGGTCTCGGCGCAGACGACATGGGAGATCTTAGAGAAAGCCCCATGGGTATTCTGCAAGGGCGGGCCGCGCATCATCATGATCCCGGCCACCCGCCACGATGCCCTGCGCCGCTGGCTGTGGGAGCACGGGTTTTCCTTCACGGCCGACCGTCCGGTGCAGGCGGCGGGCCGCTGGTATGCCGTGATGGCGGCGGAGTACACCGGAGAGGTCCGTGAACCGGCCTTTGCGGAATGCCTGTTCGGCGGCACAGGGGCATGGCCCGAGGGTGCAGGCTACGCCGCATGGCAGAAAGCAAAGCTGCCCCGGATGCGTCTTGGCGTGCCGGAGGGCACCCCGCTGGCAGAAGAGATCGATGCGATTTTGAAGGAAAATACGCCCTCTCAGACTGCTCCACAGTTAGCTCTCCCAAAGGGAGAGCCTCTGGCGAAACCGCGAACTTTGCATGGACTGCCAAGGCCTCTCCCCTTGGGAGAGGTGGATTTGCAAAGCAAAGACGGAGAGGGCGAGGACGTTAAAAAATGATAACAATCAATCAGCTTTATAATGCAATGAAACAGATCGCGCCGCTGGAACTGGCCGAACACTGGGATAACCCCGGTCTGCTGGTGGATTGCGGCGGCGAAGTGCGCCGTGTGCTTGTGGCGCTGGATATCACCCCGGAAGTGGTGGCAGAGGCTGCAGAAAAGCACTGCGAAGCCATCGTCTCTCATCACCCGGTGATCTTTTCACCCTTGAAGAAACTCAGTCCGCAGGATGTGCCGTTCCAGCTGGTGCAGGCAGGCATTTCAGCAGTCTGCATGCACACCAATCTGGATGCCGCCGAGGGCGGCGTCAATGAAGTGCTGGCACACATCTTCCATATGCGGAAGATGGAGACATTTGCGAACGGCTGCGGCCGCGTGGGCGAGATCGATTGGAACTCGGTAAAGGGCCTTGCCTACCAGGTGCAAAAAGAGCTTTCTGCCCGGTGCAATCCGCCGGAAGAAGGCCCGGCAGTACAGATCAAACTGGTGGATAACGGCGGCTATGTGAGGCGGCTGGCGGTCATCAGCGGTGCCGGCGGCAGCCTGTTTGAGGAAGCCATTGCCATGGGCGCTGATTGCCTGCTGACCGGTGAAGCCAACCACCATCACGCCATCGATGCAAGGCGGCTGGGCCTTTCGCTCATTGTGGCGGGGCACTACGCAACGGAGTTCCCGGTGACGGCTGCCGTGGCCGAAAAGCTGCGCACCGCTCTGCCGGAGCTGGAAGTGCTGGTGAGCACAGCCAATAAAGATCCCTATACTTATTTATAATAGAACGAGGTAACACACATGGCATTGGATGCCGCGACACTGGAACTGACGGCCCGGGAACTGAAAGCTACCCTGACCGATGCCAAGATCGCAAAATTGTTTGAACCGACCCGCGATGAGCTGGTCATCACCCTGCGCACCCGCACGGACACCTATGCGCTGCTGCTGTCGGCCCGCAGCGGTTCGGCCCGGGTCTGCCTGACCGAAGAAAGCTTCGAAAACCCGGAGACACCGCCCTCTTTCTGTATGCTGATGCGCAAGCACCTGACCGGCGGCAAGCTGCTGGATGTGTACATGGAGCCGGGCGACCGCATCGTCTATTTCGACTTCCAGTGCACCAACGAGATGGGCGACCTTGTGCGCAACACCCTGTGCGCTGAGCTGATGGGGCGCTACTCCAATCTGGTGCTGGTGCAGAACGGCAAGATCATCGACGCGCTCAAGCGGGTGGATTTTGAGGACAGCGATGTCCGGCAGCTGCTGCCGGGCCTGCCCTATACTACCCCGCCCAAACCTGCCCGGCCGGATTTTCTGCAGGTGAGTTCTGCATCCATCGTGGCGGCGGCCTGCCAGCGGGATCTGCCCGTGGCGGATGCCCTGAACAAGACCGTGGCCGGTGTCGGCCCGGTGGTCTGCCGGGAAGCTGCATGGCGTGCCTTTGACGGCGAACATCTGATCGCAAACGAGCTGACCGAGGAGCAGAAGCGCAAGCTCATGGCGGCCATCGATGAGCTGAAGGAAGAGCACGACAAGGGCGGCTGCCCCTGCAGCGTCACCGACCCGGACGGCAAGCCCATCGAGTACACCTTCTTCCGCCCGCAGCAGTACGGCGAACAATATATTATTAAGGAATGGCCGTCCTTCAACGCGATGCTGGAAGGCTACTACGCCGAGAAGGACCGCGCCGAGCGCCTGCGCACAAAGAGCAAGGAACTGCACAAGGCGGTGCACAACATGTACGAGCGCGCCGTCCGCAAGCAGGCGGCCCGGCAGGAAGAGCTTGCCGCCAGCGGCAAGAGCGAAAAGCTGCGTCTGTACGGCGAGCTGCTCTCGGCAAACCTCTATCTGGCCGAAAAGGGCATGAAGAGCATCACCGTGCCCAACTGGTACGATGAAGGCAAAGAGGTGACCATCCCTCTGGATCTGCGGTTCACCCCCAGCCAGAACGCGCAGAACTTCTTCAAGAACTACAAGAAGAAGCAGACCGCCGCCCGGATGCTGGTGGACCTGCTGGCCGAGGGCGAGAAGGAAATCGCTTATCTGGAAACCGTTCTGTATGAGGTGGAAACGGCCTCCGGCGAAGCGGCGCTGAACGAGATCCGCGCCGAGCTGAAGAGCCAGGGCTATCTGAAATACTACAAACAGCGCGACAAACGCCAGAAACCGGCCGATTTCCTGCGGTTCATTTCCAGTGATGGGTTTGAAATTCTGGTGGGCCGCAACAATGCCCAGAACGACAAGCTCACCCTGCACACCGCCCGGGGCAAGGATCTGTGGTTCCATGTTCAGAAGGCCCCCGGCAGCCACGTCGTGGTCATGAGCCGGGGCGAGGATATCCCGGACAGCACGAAGCAGGAAGCCGCCGAGCTGGCGGTCATCTATTCCAGCACCTACAAGGCGGGCACCGGCGCAAAGGTGGCTGTGGACACCACCGAGGTGAAGAACATCTGGAAAGCCAACGGCGCAAAGCCCGGCATGGTGCTGTATGAGGTATACACCACCGTGTACGTCACCCCGCGTGACGGTCTGGCCGAACAGCTGAAGAAAAAGTAAAAACGATGCAAAGCCCCGGAGAGCGTGATGCCCTCCGGGGCTTTGCCCTATATAATACAGGTATAAACCGGCGCTGCCCGGCCCATACTACCTCTGCCAGAGCAGGGCGGGGGGAGTTTTCCACCCGCAAAATGGAAACAGATTGTGCATTCTGCACAGAAAAAGTGACTTTTGACAAAACAGAGAAAATAAAAAAGAAAATTCGTTCTTTTTTCTGAAAAACACTTGCCAAATGCACGAAGATGTGATAGAATATCTCTCGGCTGCAAAAGGCTTGTGCGATACAAGTCGTGCAGGCCAGCGATATGCGTAGATGCGGGAGGTTGTCATCCGGCGATAGCTGCGATGGGTTATTTCCGCGGAGTATGTCCGATCTTAGAACCGGGCGAAAGAATTACTGACAGCGATGGAATACGTTCCCTCGGCAGAGAAGTTACTCCTCTGCGAAACGGGCGGAACCAATGTTCGGATTTGATTTGCTAATATGTTTCCGGGAGAACTGCCATGCGGTTCACCGGTTTTTATAGTGCCAAATCGAGGAACACCCGGAACTGTGTAGAGCAATTTATCGGCTCGCCTAGGGCAAAATCAATTTTTTCAGGAGGCGTAAGCAATGGCAGTCAAAGAGAAAATCAGAATCCGTCTGCAGAGCTATGATGCTCAGCTGATCGATGCCGCAGCAGAGAAGATCGTGGAGACCGCAAAGCACACTGGTGCCCGCGTGTCCGGCCCCATCCCCCTGCCCACCGATCGTGAGATCGTTACCGTTCTGCGCGCTACCCACAAGTACAAGGATAGCCGCGAGCAGTTCGAGAGCCGCACTCATAAGCGTCTGATCGACATTCTGAAGCCGTCCAACAAGACGGTCGAGGCTCTGATGAGCCTCCAGCTCCCCGCTGGCGTGGACATCGAGATCAAGCTGTAAAAGACACTCGATCAAATTCGATGCCCTCGTTTCCCGAGGGGTCATGTTGGCAGTGACGTGCGCTGCCAACCAATAACCTTTACAGGAGGAAAAGAAAATGGTTAAAGGCATTATCGGCAAGAAAGTCGGTATGACCCAGCTGTTCGACGCGAACGGCAAGGTCGTTCCCGTCACCGTCATCGAGGCTGGTCCCTGCACCGTCGTGCAGAAGAAGACCGTCGAGAGCGATGGCTACCAGGCTGTTCAGCTGGGCTTCGGCGAGGTTTCCGCCAAGAAGGTCAACAAGGCAGCTGCAGGCCACTTCAAGAAGGCAAACGTTGCCCCCAAGAAGACCCTGCGCGAGTTCCGTCTGGAAGATGTTTCCGCAATGAACGTTGGCGACGTGCTGAAGGCTGATGTCTTCGCAGAGGGCGACAAGGTGGACGTTGTGGGCGTTTCCAAGGGCAAGGGCTACCAGGGCGTTATCAAGCGCTACGGTCAGCACCGTCTGCGTGAGAGCCACGGCACCGGTCCTGTTGCTCGTCATGCAGGTTCTAACGGTTCCACTTCTACCCCTGCTCGCGTGTTCCCCGGCAAGCGCCTGCCCGGCCACATGGGCTTTGTGCGCGTCACCGTGCAGAACCTGACTGTTGTCAAGGTTGACACCGAGAACAATCTGATCGCTGTCAAGGGTGCGGTCCCCGGTTCCAAGGGCACCATCATCACTCTGGCCAACAGCGTGAAGGCGTAAGGAGGAAAGCTACAATGGCAAAGTTTAACGTAGTCGATATGAACGGTCAGCATGTTAGCGAGATCGAGCTTTCCGACGCCGTGTTCGGTATCACCCCGAACGAGAAGGCTGTCCACATTGCTGTGGTGAACTTCCTGGCCAACCAGCGTCAGGGCACCCAGAACACCAAGATCCGCATGGAAGTTTCCGGCGGCGGCAAGAAGCCCTGGCGTCAGAAGGGCACCGGCCACGCTCGTCAGGGTTCCATCCGTGCACCGCAGTGGACTCACGGCGGCGTCGCTCTGGGCCCCAAGCCCCGCAACTACAACTACCACATCAACAACAAGGTCAAGCGCCTGGCTCTGCTGAGCGTGTTGTCCGACAAGGCTGCCAATGGCAACATGGTCGTTGTTGACAAGTTCGCTTGCGATGAGTACAAGACCAAGACCGTGGTTGCAATGCTGAACGCTGTTGGCGCCGGCAAGAAGAACCTGCTGGTCAACGAGACTGTCGATGCAAAGTTCGTCAAGAGCGCTGGCAACATCGCCGGCGTCAAGACCACCTTCGCAGGCAGCGTGAACACCTACGATGTGCTGAACGCCGACAAGCTGATCATCAGCGTCGACGCAGCTAAGAAGCTCGAGGAGGTGCTTGGCTAATGAAAACCGCACATGATATCATCCTGAAGCCGGTCATTACCGAGAACTCCATGGCTGGCATCGCTGACAAGAAGTACACCTTCAAGGTCGCTACCGATGCTACCAAGGTCGAGATCGCTCAGGCTGTCGAGACCCTGTTCCCCGGCGCAAAGGTCGCCAAGGTCAACACCATTTCCGTGCGTGGCCGCTTCCGCCGCCAGGGTATGCATGCTGGTTACACTGCCGCTTCCAAGAAGGCAATCGTGACCCTGACCAAGGACTCCAAGGAAATCGAGTTCTTCAACAGCATGGTCTAAGCCGAACCCGCCGAGGGTTCCTCTATGGGGATATGACCCCGATAATAATTCATAAGATAAACAAAGGAGAATAGCACTATGGCTATCAAGAAGTATGGCCCCACTACTCCGGGCCGCCGCGGCATGACCGTCACGGATTACAGCGTCCTGTCTAAGGTCGCTCCCGAGCGCAGCCTGCTGGAGCCCATGAAGAAGCACAGCGGCCGCAACAACACCGGCCGCATCACCGTCCGTCATCAGGGCGGCGGCAACCGCACCAAGTATCGTGTCATCGACTTCAAGCGTCAGAAGACCGATATGCCCGCTACCGTCAAGACTCTCGAGTACGATCCGAACCGCAGCGCATTCATCGCTCTGGTCGAGTACACCGATGGCGTCAAGAGCTACATCATTGCTCCCGATGGCCTGAAGGTGGGCGATGTGGTCGTCAGCAGCAAGTCTGCCGATATCAAGCCCGGCAACTGCCTGCCCTTCGAGAACATCCCCGTCGGTACCATCATCCACAACATCGAGCTGTATCCCGGCCGCGGCGCTCAGCTGGTTCGTTCCGCTGGCAACATGGCTCAGCTGATGGCTAAGGAGAATGGCTACGCTCTGGTTCGTCTGCCCTCCGGTGAGATGCGCAACGTGCCCGTGAACTGCACTGCAGTCATCGGTCAGGTTTCCAACATCGACCACGAGAACGTCAACCTGGGCAAGGCTGGCCGCAAGCGCCACATGGGCGTCCGCCCCGGCAGCCGTGGTACCGTCATGAACCCCTGCGACCATCCCCACGGTGGTGGCGAGGGCCGCGCACCTGTTGGTCACTCCGGTCCTATGACTCCCTGGGGCAAGCCCGCTCTGGGTCTCAAGACTCGCAAGCATCATAAGCGCTCCGATAAGCTGATCGTGAAGCGTGCAGGTAAGTAAGAGAGGAGTTTAAGACAATGGGTAGAAGCATTAAAAAAGGACCTTTCGTCCAGGCTGCTCTTATGAAGCACGTTGAAGCGATGAACGCTTCCGGCAAGAAGCAGGTCATCAAGACCTGGAGCCGCGCCTCCACGATCTTCCCCGAATTCGTTGGTCACACCTTTGCCGTCCACGACGGCCGCAAGCATGTGCCTGTGTATGTGACTGAGGACATGGTTGGCCACAAGCTGGGTGAGTTCGTTCCCACCCGTACCTTCAAGGGCCACACTGGTAATTCTAAGTAATAGAGGGAGGAACACAACATGGAAGCTCGGGCAATTCTTCGTTATGCCCGCATTAGTCCTCGTAAGGTGTCTATCGTTATGGATCTGATCCGTAACAAGCCCCTGGACGAAGCGCTGGCAATCCTGCAGTACACCCCGAAGGCAGCTTGTGAGCCCCTTCTGAAGCTGGTGAAGTCTGCAGCCGCTAATGCGGAAAACAACTTCAATATGGACAAGAACAACCTCTACGTCGCCGAGTGCTACGTCTGCCCCGGCCCGACGCTGAAGCGCATGATGCCTCGTGCACAGGGCCGCGGCTACCGCATCCTGAAGCGCACCAGCCACATGACCGTTGTTCTGAAAGAGAAAGAGTAAGGAGGGAAAACAATGGGCCAGAAAGTAAATCCGCACGGCATTCGTGTCGGCGTTATTAAAGACTGGGACAGCCGCTGGTTTGCCTCCAAGAAGGATTTCAGCGATAACCTCGTCGAGGATCACAAGATCCGCACTGAGCTGAAGGCTCAGCTGAAGGACGCTGGCGTCCCCAAGATCGAGATCGAGCGCACTGTGGATCCTTCCACTTCCGCTCCTCGCGTGACTGTTAACATTTACACCGCTAAGCCGGGCATGGTCATCGGCAAGGGCGGTGAGGAGCGTGTCGCTCTGCAGAACAAGCTGACCAAGGAGTATGGCAAGACCGTCGTGGTCAACGTCATCGAGGTCAAGAGCGCTGCTACCAACGCTCAGCTGGTTGCTGAGGACATCGCTCGTCAGCTGGAGAACCGTGTGACCTTCCGCCGCGCCATGAAGCAGTGCATGCGCAATGCCATGAGCCCCCGCGATCGTTCCACCGTTCCCGCAAAGGGCATCAAGGCAATGTGCTCCGGCCGTCTGGGCGGCGCTGATATCGCTCGTACCGAGAGCTATCACGAGGGCACCATCCCCCTGCAGACCCTGCGTGCTGACATTGACTACGGCTTTGCAGAGGCTGCTACCACCTACGGCCGCATCGGCGTCAAGGTGTGGGTCTACAAGGGCGAAGTCCTGAAGAGCGCTAAGACCGCTCAGAAGAAGGAAGGAGGCAACAAGTAATGTTACTGCCTAAGCGTGTTAAGTACCGCCGCGTCCAGCGCGGCCGCATGACCGGCAAGGCTACCCGCGGCAACGTGGTGTGCCAGGGCCAGTACGGCCTTGTTGCTCTGGAGCCGGCATGGATCTCTTCCACCCAGATCGAGGCTGCTCGTGTTGCCATGACTCGTTACATCAAGCGTGGCGGCAAGGTGTGGATCAAGATCTTCCCCGATAAGCCCGTGACTGAAAAGCCCGCTGAGACCCGCATGGGTTCCGGTAAAGGCTCTCCCGAATACTGGGTTGCAGTTGTGAAGCCCGGCCGCGTTCTGTTCGAGCTGGCAGATGTCGATGAGGCAACTGCTCGTGAGGCACTGCGCCTGGCTATGCACAAGCTGCCCATCAAGTGCAAATTTGTTGTCCGTGAGGACTCCGTGAAGGAGGATGGCACCAATGAAGGCTAATGAACTCCGCGAAATGCAGACCGCAGAGCTGACCAGCAAGCTGGCAGACCTGAAGGCCGAGCTGTTTAACCTGCGCTTCCAGCATGCCATCAACCAGCTGGAGAACCCCGGCCGCATCGAAGCAGTCAAGAAGGACATCGCCCGCGTGATGACCGTTCTGGCTGAGAAGCAGTAAGGAGGTTAAACGATGGAAGAACGTAATCTGAGAAAGACCCGCGTCGGCGTCGTCGTGTCCGACAAGATGGATAAGACCATCGTGGTTGCCGTTAAGGATAGCGTGCAGCACCCCCTGTACAAGAAGATCCTGAAGCGTACCGCCAAGTTCAAGGCTCGTGATGAGAAGAACGAGTGCGGCATCGGTGACCGTGTTGAGATCATGGAGTGCCGCCCCCTGTCCAAGGATGTGCGCTGGCGCCTGGTCCGTATCGTTGAGAAGGCAAAGTAATTTGCCCGCTGCTTTGAACAGTTTGAAAGGAGATATCTGATATGGTTCAGATGCAAACTTATCTCAAAGTTGCCGACAACACCGGTGCCAAGGAGCTGATGTGCTTCCGCGTGCTGGGCGGCACCCGCAAGAGATACGCAAACATTGGTGACGTCGTGGTCTGCTCTGTCAAGAAGGCAGCCCCCGGCGGCTCCGTTAAGAAGGGCGACGTCGTCAAGGCTGTCATCGTGCGCAGCAAGCATGGCGTCCGCCGTGACGACGGCTCCTACATCCGTTTCGATGAGAACGCCGCCGTTATCGTTATGGCCGACAAGAGCCCCAAGGGTACTCGTATCTTTGGACCCGTGGCCCGCGAGCTGCGCGATGCCGGCTACACCAAGATCCTGAGCCTGGCTCCGGAATCGCTGTAAGGAGGTTTTAAAAATGA
>OIXL01000564.1_pt1 | contig 17810 bp, 14 predicted proteins | sample 1587761 | NCBI WGS metagenome assembly OIXL01 (sample SAMN03283246) | human gut metagenome | biome: human-associated habitat; material: feces | host: Homo sapiens | place: Peru | collected 2012 | reverse complement strand
CCAGCTTTTCGGGGCAGCGGTTGCAGGCAAACTTGACAACGTTCACCAGCGGGGGATCATAATACTTATCGGCAATGGAAGCATCTTCCAGGCCGGAAACGACACTGTTGTGCTCGTCCATGCGGCGGGTGGGCAGGCCCATGGCCAGACGCACACGCTCTTCAACGATGGCGCGCTCGAGGAAGATGTCCTTGCGGAGCTTGCCTTCCTCGCCGGGGATGATGGTATAGGGGATCTTGCGCATCAGGTGGTTGGCCTGCTCGCCCTTGACGTTGGCGTAAGCCATGCGGGCGACCTCGGTGAACACCTGACGGCGGATCTGGATGACCGTGGTATTGATTCCTCTGAAACTCATTCCAATCTCTCCTTGTATCGTGAAAAAACAAATTGACGGCACCGCAAAAGCGGCGGTGCTTCACGGGCCGCATTGGTAGCGCACCGCTGCAAGCAGGTGCTGCAGCCCGGAATATCCATGTTCATTTTACCATAAAGCGGGGCGCATGAAAAGAGAAAAGAGCAAAATTTGTTAAAAATTTGCTCTTTTGGCTCTGTGTATAAAATTGATAAAAATGAACGCCGAAAATCAGCAAAGTGCTGCACGCACCCGCTCGCCGTCGTATTCGCCCAGCTTCACGTGCACGATCTCGCCGCTGGCATGACCGGAGGCGGACACCACCACCGGGATGTACAGCCGGGTGTAGCCGGTGAACAGGGTGCCGGACAGCGGTGTTTCCAGCAGCACATCATCCTCGGTGCCCGCATAGGAGGCCAGCACCTCCCGGCGGATCTGCTCGGCCTGCGCGTTCATCACGCGGCTGCGCTCCTGCTTTTCGCGCTCGTGCACCTGCTCCGGGAAATCATAGGCCGGGGTGCCGCTGCGGCGGGAGTAGGGGAACACATGCACCTTGAGGAAGCCGATCTTCTTCAAAAACTCGCAGCTTTCCTCAAAATCGGCCTGGGTCTCACCCGGGAAGCCGCAGATGCAGTCGGTAGTAAAGCTGACCGGACGGCTGCCGTAGGCGGCGCGGATGCGGTCCACCACCTGCTCATACTGCTCGGCGGTGTACACCCGGCGCATCCGGCGCAGGGTGGCGGTGCAGCCGCTCTGCAGGCTCAGATGGAACTGCGGGCAGAGTTTGTCCACAGCAGCCAGCCGGGCGATGAACTCCGGCGTGAGCATATCCGGGTCCAGGCTGCCCAGACGGATGCGCTCGATGCCTTCCACCTCGGCGCAATGCTCCACCAGCTCCACAAGATTCGTGCCGGTGTCCAGCCCGTAGCTGGGCAGCGAGATGGCGCTGAGCACCACTTCCCGGTAGCCGGCAGCGGCCAGCTGGCGCAGCTCGGCCAGAATGCTGGCTTCGTCGCGGCTGCGCACCGGGCCGCGGGCGCGGGGGATGACGCAGTAAGCGCACTGGCGGTTGCAGCCGTCCTCTACTTTAATAAAGGCGCGGGTGTGGGTCTCGAACCGCTCCACAGGCAGCTCTTCAAATTGTTCGCCGCGCTGGTGCGGGGTAATGGCCACGATGCGCTCGTGCCCATCCAGCAGCTTGCGCACGTTGTCCAGAATGGCCTTGCGGTCGCCGTTGCCGCACACAAGGTCGGCTTCCATGAACTGCGCCGCCTCTTCCGGAAAAGCCTGCGGATAACAGCCGGTGAGCACCGTCACCGCGCCGGGGTTTTCGCGCTTTTTGCGGCGCAGCCACTTGCGGCTCTTCTGGTCGCCGAAGTTGGTCACGGTGCAGCTGTTCACGATAAAAACGTCTGCCGGTTCGCCTTCCTGTGCGACGGTAAAACCGTTGGAGCGGAACATCTGTTCCAGCGCGCCGGTCTCGTTCAGGTTGACCTTGCAGCCGAGGGTATAAAAACAAACTCGCATGAGGGAAATTTCCTTTCAACAAAAACGGAGTGATCGTTGCATTTCTTCTTATTATATAACAGAAGCCTGCCGGGGTGCAAGACCGTTTTATGCGCAAGGACGCTTTTCTTTTGCATAGCCGGCAAAACAAAAAGGGACGCGGAAAATTCCCGCGTCCCAAAGCTGCATGAAGGAATGACAGACGGTTAGCTGAGTTTCAGGGTGACGAGCAGATAATCGGTCTCCTTGCCGTCCAGTATGCTGGTCTTGCGCTCAATGAAATCGACCTCATACATCGTCAGGTGGAGCTGAGATTTCACAAACGTGTTGATCATCTTTTTCTGGGCATCCTCGCTCAGGCCGTCCAGAACAGTGAACTTTGCAGTATCAAGTTTCTTGATCTGCTCAGTAGTAAGTGCGTCGGAAGTAAACTGAACCGGCAGCAGGATCTGACCGGAGCAGCCGGTGAACAGAGCAGCACCTGCAACGGCAGCAGCGGACAGGGCGGAAACTTTCAGGAAATTACGGCGGGAAATATTCATGATAGGGTCCTCCTTATAATTATAATGTTAAACTCAGCCAAAGCCCCTCGGGCTGGTTTAAATGTACAGTATTCCGCATCAAAAGTCAAGTAGCTTATACCAAACTTAACAAAAATCAAACGCTCCGGATAAAAACGGCCGGAAAGTTTTACCTGCAGAAGCAAAGCAGCCCATCTGCAGGCTTTTATTCTGCAGCGTCTTCCGGAACTGCGCCGCGTGCGGAGGACGCCGTTCCGACAGGCCACGTTTTCAATTTCGGATTGCAATCCGTCCGATTTTATGGTATACTCTCCCCTGCTGTGCTTTTGCGCGGCATCCTTAAAGAGCAACTTAGGATTTTAGGCTCCCCGGTGTGTCTCGAACCACGCCGGGCCAAACCCGCAGGGGCTGGCGGCCCTGTGCGGTTAAAATCATCCCGCTGGAGTATTATATCATGAATCAGAATTCTTCCATCCGTAAACTGGTCCGCTGCGGCGTGGTCGCAGCCATTTATGTGGTGCTCTGCATGGCGCTGCAGCCGCTGTCTTACGGCGCGGTGCAGGTGCGTGTGGCCGAAGCGCTGTGCCTGCTGCCGGTGTTCGGCACCGAGTACATCCTCGGCGTGGTGCTGGGCTGCTTTTTGTCCAACCTGCTGGGCTCCACCATCGTGGATGTGATCTTCGGCACGCTGGCTACCCTGCTGGCCTGCCTTGTCACCTACAAGCTGCGCAATGTGCGGTTCAAGGGGCTGGCCATTGCCGCTTCCCTGCCGCCGGTGCTGTTCAATGCCGTCATCATCGGCATCGAGATCGCGGTGATGTTCCCGGACCCCACCTCAAGCGCCCCCATCTGGCTGGCCTGCATCACCAACGGCATCTCGGTGGGCATCGGCGAGATCATCAGCTGCACCGTTCTGGGCGTGCTGCTGGTGAAGATCATCGAATCCAACACCGCCCTGCGCAAAATTTTTGCGGCAGCATAACGTAAAAAGCTAGGAGGTCTCCATGCAGACGAACGGCATGATCTTCTGGGACTGGAACGGCACCCTGATGGACGACGTACAGTTCACCCACGGCTGTCTCAACTGGATGCTGGAGACCCACGGCTATCCGCAGCGGTACGATCTGGCCGCTTACCGGGAGATCTTCGGCTTCCCGATCGAAGAATACTACATCCGTGCCGGGTTCGACTTTGCACGCCACCCGTATGCAGAGCTGGCCGCACGGTTCATGAAACATTATAACGCCGGGGTAGACGCCTGTCCGCCCTCGGCCCACGCCGCCGACACTCTGGCCGAGCTGACCCGCCGGGGCTGGCGGCAGAGCGTGCTTTCCGCCTCCCGCCGGGACTACCTGATCGAGCAGGTATCCGCGCGGGGTCTGCAGGGCTATTTTACCGAGTTGCTCGGCCTTGCGGACATTTACGGCGTGAGCAAGGTTCAGGCAGGCAAAAGCTGGCTGGCACAGAGCGGCATCGCCCCCGCCTCCTGCGTGATGATCGGCGACACCGACCATGACGCCGAGGCGGCAAAGGCCATGGGCACAAAGTGTGTGCTGTACACCGGCGGGCATCAGTCCCGCCGCCGGCTCGAAGCCGTCTGCCCGAACGTCATCGATGATCTGGCACAGCTGCCGGATCTGCTGGAAACGTTATAACGCAAAAAGTGAAGGAGCTGTTGCACGAAACATGTGCATCAGCTCCTTTGTTTTGGTACTGATACTAACTCTTCCCGGAAGAGTGTTGTCGCGCAGGGAGGGTGCTATGGCTTTTGCAAGCATCATCTCCGCCGGATATGTTCTCTTTTGCCACCAAAAGAGAACCAGAAAAGTGCCAGCGATTTCGACGCGCTGGATCCACGAGAAAGGGTCTGTTCGCCCCTTTCAGACCCCAAAGAAGTTGGCTGCACACAAAAAAGCTGAAGATTCACGCCTATTCGGCGTGAAGATCTTTTAACCGCTTTTTTGAGTTCCGCCGTTTTGGAGTCGCTGCGCGACAATTTATCGCATCGAAACGCTTACCAAAATTTCATTTATGACCTCCTGCCAGCATCTTTTTACAGAAAGTTCATGCAAAAAGCGGTTAAAATCATTCTGCGGGTTTGACGTGCCTTTTGCTTTGGTGTATCATATAAGGGTATTATTATGTCTGTCTCCGGGAGTTTCTCCCGAATTTGATTTATGAGGTGTGACCAATGTCCCTTGTTGAAAAACTCTTTGGCAGCTTCTCGGACCGGGAGCTGAAAAAGGTGAACCCCATTGCCAAGCAGGTGCTTGCTCTGGAGCCGAAATATCAGGCCATGTCCGACGCCGAACTGCAGGCGCAGACCCCTGCGCTCAAGCAGCAGCTGGCCGACGGCAAGACCACCGATGACATCCTGCCCGACGCATTCGCCGTCTGCCGCGAAGCTGCATGGCGTGTGCTGGGCATGAAGCACTTTCCCGTGCAGGTCATCGGCGGCATTGCCCTGCACCGCGGCGACATTGCCGAGATGCAGACCGGTGAAGGCAAAACGTTGGTGGCCACCCTGCCCGCCTACCTGAATGCCCTGACCGGCGAAGGCGTGCACGTGGTCACTGTCAACGACTATCTGGCCAAGCGCGACAGCGAGTGGATGGGCAAACTCTACCGCTGGCTGGGGCTGTCCGTCGGCCTGATCGTGCAGGGCATGGACGGCGATGCCCGCCGGGCCGCCTACAATGCCGATATCACCTACGGCACCAACAACGAGTTCGGCTTTGACTACCTGCGCGACAACATGGTGACCTACAAGGCCAACATGGTGCAGCGCGGCCATGCCTTTGCCATCGTCGATGAGGTGGACTCCATCCTGATCGATGAAGCCCGCACCCCCCTGATCATCTCCGGCCGCGGCGAGGACTCCTCCAGCCTGTACACCCAGGTGGACCGCTTCGTGCGCACCCTGCGCAAGAGCGTGGTGGTGGAGCTGGAAGACAAAGTCTCCACCGATGAGCAGGCCGACGGCGATTACGTCGTGGACGAAAAGCACAAGACCTGCACCCTGACCGCCAGCGGCATCAAGAAGGCCGAAGCCTACTTCAAGATCGAGAACCTTGCCGCCGCCGAGAACATGACCCTTGCCCACCACATCGATCAGGCCATCAAGGCTTACGGCGTGATGCAGCGGGATATCGACTATGTGGTCAAGGACGGTCAGGTCATCATCGTGGACGAGTTCACCGGACGCCTGATGATCGGCCGCCGCTACAACGAGGGTCTGCACCAGGCCATCGAGGCCAAGGAGGGCGTGAAGATCGCCGCCGAGAGCAAGACGCTGGCGACCATCACCTTCCAGAACTACTTCCGTATGTACAAGAAGCTGTCCGGCATGACCGGTACTGCCAAGACCGAGGCCACCGAGTTCACCGAGATCTACGGCCTGAACATCGTCACGGTTCCCACCAACCGCCCCCGGCAGCGCATCGACTACCCGGATGCCATCTATAAGACGGTCAACGGTAAATACAATGCCGTCATCCAGCAGGTGCTGGAATGCCACCAGAAGGGTCAGCCCGTGCTGGTGGGTACCGTCAGCGTGGAAAAGAGCGAAACGCTGGCAAAGATGCTGCAGAAATACACCCGCGACTTCAACGTGCTGAACGCCAAGAACCACGAGCGCGAAGCCGAGATCGTAGCGCAGGCCGGTAAAAAGGGCGCCATTACCATCGCCACCAACATGGCAGGCCGCGGCACCGATATCATGCTGGGCGGCAACGCCGAGTTCATGGCCAAGGCGCAGATGCGCAAGGAGCACTTCTGCGAGAACCTGCTCAGCCCCGAAAAGCCTGAGGACGCCGACCCGGCAGCCGTGGAGATGCTGCTGACCGAGGCCAACGGTCACGGCGAGACCGAGGACGCCAACATCCTTGCCGCCCGCAAGCGGTTCGAGGAGCTGTACGCCCAGTTCAAGCCCGCCATTGATGCCGAAGCCGAGGAAGTGCGCGCCGCAGGCGGCCTGTTCATCATCGGCACCGAGCGCCACGAGAGCCGCCGCATCGACAACCAGCTGCGCGGCCGTTCCGGCCGTCAGGGCGACCCGGGTGCTTCCCGCTTCTACCTGAGCCTGGAAGATGACCTGATGCGCCTGTTCGGCGGTGACCGCGTTTCCAGCCTGATGGACACTTTGAAGATCGACGAAGACACCCCCATCGAGAACCGCATGATCACCAACACGCTGGAAAGCGCCCAGAAAAAGCTGGAAGGCCGCAACTTCGAGATCCGCAAGAACGTGCTGAAGTACGACGACGTGATGAACCAGCAGCGCGAGATCATCTATGGTCAGCGCCGCAAGGTGCTGGATGGCGAGGATATCAGCACCGAAATGCACAAGATGCTGCGCGAGAACATCGATTCCAGCTGCGACCAGTTCCTGGCCGGTGATGTGAAGGACGACTGGGACTTTGGTGCCCTGCGCCGCCACTATCTGGGCTGGCTGACCACCGAGGAAGACCTCCACTACACCGTGGCCGACTTTGACGATATCTCCCGCAAGGGCATTGCCGACCAGCTCTATGACCGCGGCATGAAGATCCTCGCCGACAAGGAGCAGCGCTACGGTGCTCCCATCATGCGTGAGCTGGAGCGCATCTGCCTGCTCAAGTGCGTGGACCGCATGTGGATGGACCACATCGACAACATGGACCAGCTGCGTCAGGGCATTGCGCTGCGCGGCTACGGCCAGAAGGACCCCGTTGTGGAGTACCGCATCGAGGGCTTTGACATGTTCGACCAGATGGTGGATTCCATCCGTGAGTCCAGTGTGAAGATGCTGCTGACCATCGAGATCCGTCAGGCCGGTGCTGCCCCCAAGCGTGAGCAGGTGGCAAAGCCCACCGGCGAAGGCTTTGTGCCCGGCAACGGTGCACCCGGTGCCAAGGGTGCACCCCACGGCCAGCCTGTGCGTGTCATCAAAATTGGCCGCAACGATCCCTGCCCCTGCGGCAGCGGCCTGAAGTGGAAAAAGTGCACCTGCGCCAAGTACCACCCGGAAGGCACATCGACGAACGAAAACTAAGTAAAAAACCTCTCAGGCTCTGCCATAAGGCAGGGTCTGGGAGGTTTTTGATAAAATGGAGGGAGTTGATTTTGGAATGATCACACCAGAAAAGCTGCTCGAATCCGCAAAGGAGCTGGAAACCCAGCTGCGCACATGGCGGCGCACCCTGCATCGCCACCCGGAGGTAGGCTTTGACCTGCCCGAGACAAAAGCGCTGGTCAAAAAAGCTCTGACCGAGATGGGCTACACCCCGCAGGACTGCGGCAAGTGCGGCGTACTCGCACTAGCGGGCGGCAAGCGCCCCGGCAAGACCATCCTGCTGCGCGGCGACATGGATGCTTTGCCCATTCAGGAGGAATCCGGCGAAGAATTTGCTTCCGAGGTTCCGGGCAAGATGCACGGCTGCGGCCACGATATGCACACCGCCATGATGCTGGGTGCGGCAAAACTGCTCAAAGAACATGAGGACGAGATCGAGGGCACCATCAAGCTGGAATTCCAGCCTGCAGAGGAGATCTTTCAGGGTTCGCTGGACATGCTGAAAAACGGCCTGCTGGAAAACCCGAAGGTGGATGCCGCGGTCATGTTCCATGTTCTGGCCGGGATGCCCCTGCCGGTGGGTACGGTGCTGGTGCCGGGCGGCGGCATCACCATGGCAAGCTGTGAGCAGTACCACATCACCGTACACGGCAAGGGCGGCCATGGCTCCATGCCCAACGCCTGCATCGACCCCATCACCGCAGCGGCCCACATCCACATTGCCCTGCAGGAGATCAACAGCCGTGAGCTGGACCCCGCCAAGTTTGGCGTGTTCACCACGGGCCGGTTTGAAGCTGGCAAGGCATCCAACGTCATCCCGGATTCTGCCGATATGTGGGGCACTATCCGCACGGTGGACCCCGAAGGTGCCGTGAGCGAGCAGATCCACCAGCGCATGACCGAGATTGCGCAGGGCGTGGCGGCAGCCTATCGCTGCACTGCTGATGTGGAGTTCAGCGACCACTGCCCCTGCATGGTGGTGGATACGCCTCTTGCCAAGAATGCCCTGACCTATATGACTGAACTGCTGGGCCGTGGTGCCATGGATATGACCGTCCTCACCGGCGGCAAGCCCGGCGGCGGCAGCGAGGACTTTGCCTTTGTCAGCCACGAAGTGCCCACCGTGGGCATGTTCCTCTCCGCCGGCAACGCCAAGGAGGGCTATGTTTACGGCCAGCACCACCCCAAGGTACGCTTTGACGACAGTGTGCTGTACGAGGGCGCAGCAGCCTATGCCTATATGGGCCTGCGCTGGCTGAGCGAGCATCCGTAAATCTTTATTTAATATAAAAGGGAACGGTTCACTTCATTCAGATGAACCGTTCCCTTTTATTCTTATATCAGTTTTGCGCCGGAGTGCGGCAGGCTGTCGGTGCCAAGGCTCTGCAGTCTCTGCGGCAGTGCAGTCAGGTCGCCGCCGGTGTAATACCACGCAGCGGCAAACGCGGCCAGTGCCAGAATCAGCAGAAAAATCAGGGCATTCCGCACCCTGTGCCGTTTGCGCGGCGCTGCTGTCGGTGCATCCGGCTCCGGCTTGTCCGGCAGGCGCTGCGCCGTCAGGGCATCTGCCGGGATGGCCCTGCCATACTTCTGCCAGATCGTTCCCGCCGCCTGCGGCAGGCCGGAAGCCGCCCGGCGGATCATATCCAGCAGCCACAAAGCAGGCGTATCTGCATTGGCCACCGTGCGCACCCAGCAGCCTTTCCGGCTGCCCAGAAACAGCACCGTGTCCTCGGCGCGCTCCAGACACCCGGCTGCAAAGTCTGCACCCACAAGGCGCTGCGCTGCCCGCACACGGGTAAGCTTTGCCGGCACCGGCCCGCCCTTGACCCGGCAGACCTTTGCGCTCAGCTTTTCCCGCACCTTTGCATCGGCATAGCTCATGGCTCCAAAATCAAACACTTTTTCTGCGCCGGCCACCGTTTCCATCCGGGCTTCCAGCAGAGTACCTGCATCCGCATCACAGCATACCAGCAGCCTGCGGTGCGTTTCCAGCGCCTGCACCGCTGCATGAACAAGGGTCATCTCCCCTTCTCCGTACAGCTCTGCCGCAAAGCGGTCTGCCAGCGTTTTCCGCGCCTTGCTCAATGCCGCGGGCGTTTCTGCCTGCAGCGCAGCCAGTGTTTCTGCACCGCGGCTGCGGCACTGGGCAGCAAGTCCTGTCTGCTGCACTGCCTGTTGTACTGCCCACAGCGGTGCGCCAAACAACCGCAGCACACAGGTGGTCTGCGTTTTTTCTTCGTGTATCAACTGCTTCACCCCCCGCGGCCCGGGGCCGCTCGTATTAACCCTTGAGGAAGGTGCTGTCCAGTGCCGTCAGAGCCGCATCGTCATGCCGGGCGCTTTTTGCCAGTGCCTGTGTATCTGCAGGAACTTTGCCCTGAGCCAGACGCAGCGCCAGTTCCAGTGCCGCCTGTGCCGCGCGGGCACGCACCAGCGCACGGTCGGGGCGGGAGACGAAGAGCTTTTTTACATAGACGGTCTCACCGCAGGCCGCACCCAGATACACCGTGCCCACCGGGCGGACGGCATCACCGCCGTTGGGGCCTGCCAGACCGGTGACGCTGACAGCGATATCGGCCCCGGCAGCTTCGGCTGCGCCCAGTGCCATCTGTGCCGCCACCGGTGCGGACACCACATTGTACTTTGCGATCGCCGCCGGGTCTACGCCGATCATCTTTGCCTTGGCCTGCTCCCAGTAGGTAACAAAGCCGAAGCCGAACACCACACTTGCACCGGACACATTGGTCAGCCGCTGGGCGATCATGCCGCCTGTGCAGCTTTCTGCCGTGGCAATGGTGAGCCCCTTTTTCTTCAGGGTGTGCACCAGAGTCTCTTCCAGACCGGTCACATCCTCATCATACACCGCATCACCCAGCAGATCATAGAACTTTGTGGCGTATGCGCGGCACATTTTTTCGGCTGAACTGTCGGTTTCTGCCCGGGCAGTAATGCGGATCTCGCACTCGCCGGTCTTGCAGTAGATTGCGGCGGTGGGATTTGCGTTTTCCAGCAGATGCCGCACACGGTATTCGATATCGCTTTCGCCGCCCAGCACCCGCAGCGTGATAGAATGCAGGGTGCAGTTCTGGCGGGCCAGCAGCAGCGGGCGCACGCTCTCCTCCCACATGGCTTTCATTTCGTGAGGCACGCCGGGCATCAGCACGGCGCAATGGCTATCCTGCTCGAACCATGCCCCGGGGGCAGTGCCGTGGTTATTGATGATCTTGTGGCCGTTCACCGGCACCATGGCCTGCTTGCGGTTGTTGGGGGTAGTCTTGCGCCCGGTGCGCGTGAAGAAATCTACGATCTTCTGCCATTCTTCCGGGTCAAAGGCCAGCATGTCGCCGTAGCAGCCAGCAACCGTCTCCTTGGTCAGGTCGTCCGCCGTGGGGCCAAGGCCGCCGGTGAACACCAGCAGGTCGCACCGTTGCTTTGCTTCGTTGACGAAATCCGCCAAACGGCCGTGGTTGTCGCCAATGGTGCTCTCGCGCTGGACGGTGATGCCCAGAGCCGCCAGCTCCCGGCTGAGGTACTGGGCGTTGGTGTTCAAAATGTTGCCGAGCAGCAGCTCGGTGCCCACACTGATGATCTCTGCTGTCATGGATAAATCAACCCTCAAATTCGACCTGATCGGTGATACGGATGCGGATGCGCTCGGCATTCTCTGCTGCTTCGGCTTCCAGCGCGGCAAGGCCGGGCATGGCGGCTTCGGCTTCCAGAATTTCGGCCAGCTCCGGGCGGATCTTCGGGTGCGGCGGGGTGAAGATGGTGCAGCAGTCCTCGTAGGGCAGGATGCTGGTCTCAAAGGTGTTGATGTGGCGTGCCGTCTCCACGATCTCGGTCTTGTCCATGCCGATGAGCGGGCGCAGGATGGGCAGATCCTGCGCAGCATCGGTGCACTGCAGAGCCTTGACGGTCTGGCTGGCCACCTGTGCCAGACTCTCTCCGGTGATGAGGGCTTCGCAGCCCTGCTTTTTGGCAATGACGTTGGCAATGCGCATCATGCTGCGGCGCATCAGCACCGTGAACAGCACATCCGGAGCATTATCCCGGATGTACTCCTGCGGCTTTGTGTAGGGCACGACGAACAGATTGGAGCTGCCCGTATAGATGCTGGTGAGCTGCGCCAGAGCCTTCACCTTGAGCTTTGCGCGCTCCGAAGTGTACGGCGGAGACGCAAAGTGGATGTGGTCCAGTGCCAGACCGCGCTTTGCCATGCGGTAAGCTGCCACGGGGCTGTCGATGCCGCCAGACAGCATGTTCAATGCACGGCCGCTGGTGCCCACGGGCAGACCGCCCTCACCGGGTATTTTCGGGCCGTGAATATACGCGCCGTAATCACGAATTTCTACGATCACCTTGAAATCCGGGTCGTGCACATCCACCTTGAGGTAGTTGTGCTTGCCCAGCAGGTAAGCGCCCAGCTCCCGCATCAGTTCAGGGCTGGTCATGGGGTAGGTCTTGTCGGAGCGGCGGGCTTCCACCTTGAAGGTGCGGATGCCGTGCAGGCTGGCGCCGAGGTAATCCTCGGCGGTCTGGCAGATGGTGTCAAAGTCCTTGTCGCAGACCACGGCGCGGCTGAGCGCCGCAAGGCCGAACACCTTGCTCACCCGGTCAAAGGCGAGGTCCATATCCACGTCCTCTTCCTCAGGCTCCATGTAAAAGGTAGACTGGGTGCAGTAGACCTTGAACTTGCCCACGGTCTTGAGCCGGTAGCGCAGAATTTTCATCATCGCCGACTCGAACTGGTTGCGGTTGAGGCCTTTCAGGGACATTTCACCCTGATAGCCCATGATAATTTCATGCATAAATGTTGTATCTCCTAGGTTACGATTTAACATGGCCTCCGCTTACGCTCTGGCCATTCTCAGCGGAAATTTTAATATTTATATTTGTGTTCTGGAAATGACTGCGGTCATTTCCAGAACACTTTTTCACAGGCAGGGTCGTAACAGTCAGCGGCATCCATTCTCCTATTCGCGAAAGTATCCTGACGAAAAATGCAGAGAAACAATTTGCTGCATCTGCCGGTCCGGACCCCTTCCGTAAAAATGCGTTTGGAGTGCCCCGCAGGGCACGACAAACGCCCTAATCAGAATGATTCTTCCTCTAAACATGGCCAGAGCAAAGCGGCGGCCATTCCAGATGGTCCTGCCTGCGGAATCACTTCCGGATCCTCTGCAAGCTCTTCATTCCGTCCTCAAAGCGGTTGAGGAAAGCATCCACATCCTCCGGGGTGTTGTCGCCGCAGAAGGACACGCGGATGGCCGTGTCGATGGCAAGCGGGTCTTTGCCCATGGCTGCCAGCGTGTGGCTGGGCTGGCCGCGGCCGCAGGCACTTGCCGAGGAAACATACACCTGTGCTTCGGCCAGCCATGCCAGCATGGTCTCGCTCTTGATGCAGTTCTCGCTGAAGTTCAGCACCTCGGGCACCGCGTTTTCCGGGCTGTTGAGCTCCACCTCCGGAAAGGCCTTCAGGCCGTCCCGCAGACGCTGGTTCAGGGCCTTCATAGCGGTGTCACGGCTCTTCATGGTCTTGGCAAGACGGGTGGCGGCTGCGGCAAGACCCATGGCGTAGGGCAGGTTTTCGGTGCCCGGGCGCAGGCCGCGCTCCTGCTCACCGCCGAGGTACGGCGGCCGGAACGCCTGCACCAGACGGTCAGAAAGATACAGCGCGCCAATGCCCTTGGGAGCGTGGATCTTGTGGCCGCTCACCGACAGGGTGTCGATGTTCGTCAGCTTGATGGGCACACGCATCCACGCCTGCACTGCGTCCACATGGACAATGGTGCGGCTGTTGCGGCGCTTGACCTCGGCGGCAAGGCGTTCCACATCGTTGCGGGTGCCCACCTCGTTGTTCACCATCATGCAGGCCACGAGGATGGTGTTCTTGTCCACATGCTCCAGCATTTCGTTGATATCCAATGTGCCGTCCGGGCGGGGCTTGACCACCGTGACGTTGTAGCCCTGCTTCGCCAGCTCTTCCAGCGGGCGCTGGACGCTGGGGTGCTCAAAGCCGGACACCACGATGCCCTTGCCGAAAGTGCGGGTGCGCACCGCGCCCAGCAGGGCCAGATTGTTGCTCTCGCTGCCGCAGGAGGTAAAGTACAGCTCCTTTGGCTTGCAGCCCAGTGTACGGGCCACAGCGGCACGGGCGGCGTTCAGCGCTTCCTCGCTGCGGGCACCGGGGCCGTACAGGCTGGACGGGTTTGCCCAGTGTTCCCGCATGGCTTTGTCGATGACATCTGCCACTTCGGGAGCCACCATGGTGGTAGCGGCGTTATCCAGATAATGCAATTCAGGGTTTTGCAGCATAAAAGGGATTCCTGCTTTCTAAATTTTCATAGTAAACCATGATAAGTATACCACAACAGGCTGTAGAACGCAAAATATTTGACGCTGTTTTTCCTTGACAAACACCCCGGCATTGTGCTATCTTTACTGCATAGAGACCGTATCTCTGCTGACGGAACCTTGTGGAGCACCACAGTGCAGGGATGGCGGGAGAGTCAATGCCGACCGTCTGGGCAGCCTTGCGCAATTGCTGCGCAAAGCTGCCTTTTTTGTTGTCGGAAGTTGTTTTTATAAGCAGGGTGCGTTGAATGGCGGGATTTTTTGCCCGCAGACAAGGCGATTTTCCGCAGCAATCCTGACGGATCGCAAGGGAAAGCAACGCAGGATGCGAGCAAAAAGGCCGTTCAGGCGGCGTGCAATGCTTGTAAAAACGACTTCCAAAGGAGGATGTCTGATGAAAACCGATATCGAGATCGCACAGGAAGCCAAAATGAAACCCATCACCGAGATCGCCGCCCAGCTGGGCCTTTCCGATGAGCACGTGATCCCCTATGGCCGCTACAAGGCCAAGATCGATCACCGCCTGATCCACGATGCCAAAAAGCAGGGCAAGCTGGTCCTTGTCACAGCCATCAGCCCCACCCCGGCGGGCGAGGGCAAGACCACCACCAGCGTGGGTCTGGCCGATGCCATGAACGCTCTGGGCAAAAAGACCATGCTCTGCCTGCGTGAGCCGTCCCTCGGCCCCGTGTTCGGCATCAAGGGCGGCGCAGCCGGCGGCGGCTACGCACAGGTGGTGCCCATGGAGGATATCAACCTGCACTTTACCGGCGACCTGCACGCCATCGGCACAGCCAACAACCTGCTGGCTGCCATGATCGACAACAGCATCCAGCAGGGCAACCCGCTGAACATCGACCCCCGCCGCATCACATGGAAGCGTTGCATGGACATGAATGATCGTCAGCTGCGGTTCATCGTGGACGGTCTGGGCGGCAAGGTGAACGGCACCCCCCGCGAGGACGGCTTTGATATCACCGTTGCCAGCGAGGTGATGGCAATTTTCTGCCTTGCCACCAGCATTTCCGATCTGAAGGAGCGTCTTTCCAAGATCGTGTGCGCCTACACCTACGACGGCAAGCCCGTCACTGCCGGTGAGATCGGTGCTGCCGGTGCCATGACCGCCCTGCTGAAGGACGCGCTGGACCCGAACCTTGTACAGACGCTGGAAAACAACCCCGCCATCATCCACGGCGGTCCCTTTGCCAACATCGCCCACGGCTGCAACAGCGTGCTGGCTACCAAGCTGAGCCTTTCTCTGGCCGACTACACTATCACTGAGGCCGGTTTCGGTGCCGATCTGGGTGCAGAGAAGTTTTTGGATATCAAGTGCCGCTACGCCGGTATCGCTCCCTCTGCCTGCGTGCTGGTGGCCACTGTGCGTGCCCTCAAGAGCCACGGCGGCGTGGCAAAGGCCGACCTGAGCCAGCCCAACCTCGAAGCCGTCAAGGCCGGTGCATCCAACCTCATCCGCCACATCGACAACCTGAAAAATGGCTTCGGCCTGCCGGTGGTGGTCGCCATCAATGCCTTCCCCACCGATACCGCCGAAGAGCAGGCCTACGTGGAGCAGGTGTGCGCCGAGCAGGGTGTTCCCTGCGTGCTGAGCGAGGTATTCGCCAAGGGCGGCGAGGGCGGCAAAGCTCTGGCCGAGAAGGTGCTGGAAGTGCTGGAGGATCGTCCTATCCAGTACACCTATCCGCTGGAAATGCCCCTGAAGGACAAGATCAACGCCATCGCCACCAAAATTTACCGGGCCGACGGTGTGAACTACAGCGCCGCCGCCAGCAAGACACTGGCCGAGCTCACCGACATGGGCTACGGTAATCTGCCTGTCTGCATCGCCAAGACCCAGTACAGCTTCAGCGACAACGCAAAGCTCATCGGTGCCCCCACCGGCTTTACCATGGAGGTACGCGAGGTGCGCCTTGCTGCCGGTGCCGGCTTTGTGGTGGTCATCTGCGGCAATATCATGACCATGCCGGGCCTGCCCAAAAAGCCCGCCGCTGTGAGCATCGATGTGGATGCCGACGGCAAGATCACCGGCCTGTTCTAAGTTTCAAGTAAAAAATAAGAGGTTCGCTCAGTGAACGAACCTCTTATTTTTTATCCTTCTGTGTGGCTGCACAGATAATCCGTCCATACGGCATACCCGGCGGGTCTCAGATGGTAGCCGTCCGGCTGGGCGTAGCTTTCGTTCAGGTCGCCGTTTTCATCTGCCAGCACTTCCCACAGGTTGAGAAAATAGCAGTTTTTTTCCAGCGCAATGGCTGCCAGCTCATTGTTGATCTGGCACAGGCGGTCGCGGTTCAAGCCCTCATGGCCGGACTTCTGGCATACTTCCGGCCGCACCGGCGTGATGGACTGCACATAGATCTTTGCATTTGGCAGTGTCTGGCTCAGCATGTCCAGCATCAGCCGGTAATAGGTCAGAAAGCTGCTATAATCGGTATCGCGGCCCAGCACGTTGGTGCCCAACAGAACATAAATGGCTCTGGGCTGCTGGGCAGTCAACGCTTCCAGCGGCACCTCAGCCACGCCGTCGGCACGCTTGCAGGTGGTGCCGTTGACGATCACGTTCGGCCCAACGCCCTTGTACGCACAGAACATGGCGTTCTGCATTCCTTCTTCGTACAGCTGCATGCCCTGCGTCAGGCTGTCGCCCACAAAGCTCACGTCATTGAACCATTCCTTGCCCACAGCCGTGCTGCTCTTTGGCAGCGCCGCCATACGGAAATCCAGCGCAGTGGCCGTGCTGTCTGCAAGCGTCTGCACCGTGAGCGGCCGCGCCACCGCATAGGAAACCGTGTTCCATGTGTCGTCCTGTGTCACTTCCTGCAGGATGGTGTTCTGCCCCATGCCGGAGGGCCGCTGTTCCCGGTGCAGGCTCTTCCACAACATCCCGATGGCTCCCACCAGCAAAAGCAGCAGCAGCAGAGCTGCCGCCATGAACCGCCTGCGCCAGCGTTTACGCAACACGCGCCGTCGGTATTCCTGATAGTCTGCCATGCTGTCTCCCTCACTTTTCTGCCCGGGCTATGCTGCGGGCTTTCTCGTTCTTAGTATACCATATCTGTGCATTCCGGCAAGACCCGTTTTCTGCCAGAGTGCCTAAAATTGCAGATTCTTTTGCACGCAGGCATGCCATTGTGTGCAAAAAGCCCGCCTTCTATCGGGTCAAAAGCTTGCATCCTGTACCATAGATGTGTTATACTGAATTGAACTACTATTGATAGGGAGGCTTTCACGATGGCATTTACTCCAAAACTGACTTATAAAGGCAAGCCCCTCGTCCGCAAGGACAATGAGCTGTACTACGGCAATATGACCGACCCATATGTGCTCTATCTGCAGATCACGACCACCAAGCCTGTGGGCGACCAGCAGGTTGCAGACAAGGTCCACCTGATGCTGCTCTCTACCGACACCACCAAGGCTCCGCAGGAGCGCGTGATGCGTCAGACCACCAAGATCGGCCTGTACAACGCTTTGGACATCGGCAGCATCTGGCTGCAGAAGGCAAACGCACAGTAAACAAAAAAAGACCGCTGCACCGGAGTGCAGCGGTCTTTTTTGCTTATTCTTCGGTCACTTCAAAGTCGAGGGGCTTGCCGCAGTTCGGGCACTTGGGTGCGCCGTCCAGCAGTTCGTCTTCCTCAAACACGGCGGTGGTGCCACAGTCCGGGCAGGTCACTTCGTACTGCACGGGGCCATCCTCGGCATCCTCTTCGCCGTCCCCTTCCAGAGCGACCTCAAAGGTCACGCCGCAGTGCGCGCAGTTGGCTTCGCCTGCATCCAGATCATCCTCGCTGACGTAAACGGTCTCGCCGCAGTTGGGGCAGGCCACTTCATAGAACGGCTCGCTGGCGATGTCATCATCCTTGGCATCGTCGTCGCCGTCGGTGTCCTCATCCTCAGCGTCCTCGCTTTCGCCGTCTTCGTCCTCCTCGTACAGATCTGCTTCCAGATCTTCCAGCTCATCGCTCAGGTCGTTGATCTGGTCGTAGGCGCGGGAAAGATC
>OIXL01000560.1_pt1 | contig 17932 bp, 8 predicted proteins | sample 1587761 | NCBI WGS metagenome assembly OIXL01 (sample SAMN03283246) | human gut metagenome | biome: human-associated habitat; material: feces | host: Homo sapiens | place: Peru | collected 2012 | reverse complement strand
GGTGCTGACCTCGGTGCAGAGAAGTTCTACAACATCAAGTGCCGCAAGACCGGTCTGCAGCCAGACCTTACCGTTCTTGTTGTTACTCTCCAGGCATTGAAGATGCACGGTGGCGTAGCTCTGGAAGATATCAAGCAGCCTAACGTTGCAGGAATGGAAGCTGGTTACTGGAACCTCGACAAGCACGTGAAGAACCTTCAGAGCTTTGGTCAGACAGTAGTCATCGCTTTCAATAAGTTTGCTACTGATACCGACGAGGAGATTGAGGTATTGCGCAAGCACTGCGAGGAGATGGGTTGCGGATTCGCTGTCAACAGTGCCTTCGCCGAAGGTGGCAAGGGTGCGATGGAGTTGGCAGAACTCGTAGTGAAGACCATCGATGAGCGTCCATCTGCTCCTCTCTATTTCACTTATGCTGACGAAGATTCAGTAGAAGAGAAGATTGAGAAGGTTGCGTTCAATCTGTATGGTGCCGGCAGCGTAACCATGAGCAATTCTGCAAAGGCTATGATTGATGAAATCAAGAAGTTGGGTGCAGAGAAGTTCCCTATCTGTATTGCCAAGACCCAGTACAGCTTCTCTACCGATGCTAAGGCTTACGGTCCAACAGATGGCTTCGAACTCCACGTTCGCGACATCACCCTGAATATGGGTGCAGAAATGATCGTAGTCATCGCCGGTCCTATCATGCGTATGCCAGGTTTGCCAAAGAGCCCACAGGCTGAGCGTATTGATGTGGTTAATGGTGAGATTACTGGTCTTTCTTAAGTCCCACAGATTTCACAGATTCACACAGATTTTTATATAAAACAGTTCGCCCTGAAAGAGCAAAAGCGTTCGATAGACAATGCTTTTGCCTTTCAGGGCGATTTCTTATCTCATGCTGAATTCACAACCGCAATACTGCTGGTTATAGAATTCATTGATTCTCAATAATTCACCACGGCGATTCTGCAAACCGCCCTTTCTCCAATTCATATCCCACCACTCTACATCCGGACAACCTTCTACGGCGAGATGTCCGGCTGCATCTATCTGCTGGATATTCTTCCACCGGGAAGAAGCCAAGGTAGTAGTAAGAAGATGAAAGCCATGCTCCTGCGCATACCTTGCTGCATGCTTCAAACGATAGAGGAAGCAAGCCGAGCATCTGCTGCCCCTTTCCGGCTCCTGTTCCAATCCCTTGATGGTGGCAAGCCATTCCTCATGGTCATACTCATCCTCTACATACGGCACCCCCTGCGCTTCCAGGAAGCGCATCAGCTCATGCTTGCGAATTTCAAACTCCTGTAAGGGATAAATGTTACTGTTGCTGAAATATACCGTCGGCTTCATGCCGTTGCGAAGCATACACTCTACAATCGCTGACGAACAAGGCGCACAGCAGGCATGCAGCATCACATCATGACCTTCTGCCTTGCTACCATCAGGAAGCGATAACTTCACGAATTTATATTGTTCTTCTACTGGAATCTTCATTTTACCTGGAACTTTGAACTTTTTACTTTGAACTTGAAACTTGGAACTTGGAACTTTATGATTAGTATTCATGCTGAATACTCTTCAAATTCACTGGAAATAAAGAGAGGAGAAAAGGGATATTGGGGAGAGGCATAAAAAAACAAATGGAGTACAGTCGTCTCGACACCCCCCATTTGCCCAAATATATGCGAAAACTAGTGCAAAGATACTATTTTTATTCGTATCTGCAAAAATTTCAGCAGATATTTATATAAAACCTAATGTTTTAAGAGAGTATTTAAAAATAATTAACAACATGAAGTCATTTTAAAGTCCTTTTTAACGTTATTACAGTCATTTCTGGCCATGCTCCCAATCGGAACGGGAAGGAGCCACCGATACCCGATGAAACATTCAGCATCTGACTGCCTTTGCGATAAACACCACCCCACTCCTTGAATGCCATGCGGGCTGGTGTCCACTTGCCTATCTGCAACTGTCCCGCATGTGTATGTCCTGCCAGTGTCAGCTGGATAGGTCTGTCCCATACCTCTCTGCGCCAGTGATGCGGATCATGGGTCAGCAGAATCCTGAATCCGTCCTTCCCCAGTCCCTTCATCGCCTTCGGCAACTTGCTGCGGTTACTGAAAGGAGGCTGCCCCGCATTCTCCACACCGATGATATCGATGGAAGCCATACCATGACTCACAGTGAAATGGTCGTTCATCAACTGATGCCACCCCAACTGGCATTGATAGTTATAGAGCAGCTTCCAGTTGTTTCTCAGTCCTGCTATCGTATGATTGTTGCCATACTCGCAGTAATCATGGTTTCCCCATACCGAGAAGATGCCATCGTGGGCATGCAGCTGCTTCAGCGTTTCCAGATAAGGCTCCACCTCCCTGGCATCATTGTTCACCAGGTCGCCCGTAAAGAGCATCATGTCCGGTTCCTCATTATTGGCTGCATCCACCACCTTCTGCACGAAGTCACTATCCTTCGGGAAAGAACCCAGATGAAAATCAGTGAAATGCAACAGACGGTAACCGTCAAAGTAAGGTGGAAGGTCGGGCGATTCATAGGTTACGTACCGTATCTCCAACCGCTTCCAGCCCTCAATGAATCCGAAGGCAAACCATCCCATCAGCGCCAGCGCCGGAAGGAGAGCAAAGAACCACGGCAACATGAAATCGAAGAGGATGAACACCACCTTTGGCATCACCGAAAACAGAATCGTAGTGAAGAGGATGCGGACGGAGAGCTTATGAAAGAAGCCCATCTGCAGCCCTACCTCTGCTAGCAGAAGCAGTAAGGAAGGCACCCACCATAGAATGGCTAGCACCAAAGGCCACCCGCTCACTCCCAGATGCCAGAGCCAGATGTCGGGCAAGAGAGCAAGCCCTGCCATACCTATTATATATAAGAAGGATCTGAATATCCTTTTAATTATCTTTTTCATTTACCTGTTCAAGTATTTCTACGGTGCAAAGGTACATAAAAATCTGCTTAACCGTTCATGTTTGTAGATGTTTAACTTTATTTTTTTTGCCAATTCATCAGATTGCAGTATCTTTGCAAGCCGTAAACTGTAAAAAACATCATCAATAAATATGGCAAGAAGACTCAGAAAGAAAAGAATAGCTATCATATTGCTCACATTCACGGCCATCGTCGCATGGTCTACACATAGTTGCGTATCGCGCTGCACCTCATCTTCGGATAAGGAGAAGGCAAAGGATACGCTCCCCAAGGTGCATATCAACGATTCCATCAGCAATGCCCTCACCGAGGGAAAGGAATATCACAAGATGGATTCGCTCGTGGAGAGATACCTCAAGCGATGGGAAATCAACGGTGCACAGCTCGTCATCACCCGCAACGACTCCCTGCTCTATGCCCGCGGTTTCGGATGGGCAGACAAGGAGAGGGGCATCCGAATGGAACCGAACATGCTGATGCGCTTCGCTTCCATTTCCAAGCTCATCACCGCCGTAGGCATCATGAAACTGCAGGAAATGAAGAAGCTCAAGATGAACGAGAAGGTATTCGGACCGAAGGGAATCCTGAACGATACCACCTACAATAACAGTATCAAGGACCAGCGCTACTACAACATCACCGTAGAACAGCTGCTGCGCCATCAGGCAGGTTTCAACAACTATGCCGGCGACCCGGTATCCTCTACCCGCTACATCATGATGCAGAACCATCTCACTACTCCTCCTGACCATAAGACCCTGCTCAAGATTCTCCTGAAGCGCCATCTGGGTTATACGCCGGGCGAGGGCAAATGCTACAGCAATCTGGGCTACATGATTCTCTCGATGATTATCGAGAAGAAGAGCAGAATGAAGTACGAAAACTTCATGCAGAAGTACGTGCTCCAGCCTGCCGGATGCTACGACATGCATATTGCCGGCACCTACTACAAGGACCGCCGTCCTAACGAGACGAAATATTACATGCACCAGGGCAGCATCCCGGTATACGAATACAACAACAGTGGCAGAATGGTTGAAAAATGTTATGGCGATACCGATCTTCCACGTCTCTCAGGTGCCGGAGCATGGTGTGGTTCAGCAGCCGAGTTGAGCCGTCTCATCGCCAGCATCGACGGTATGCCTCATGTCAAGGACATTCTCAGCCAGAAGAGCATCCAGTTCATGACCACCGAGCAGCCCGACCATCAGTATTCCATCGGTTGGAACTACACTCCAAAGAGCAATGGTCCGTGGATTCGTACCGGTTCTCTTGCCGGCACCTCTGCCATTGTCCTGAAGTACCCCGATGGTCAGTGCTGGATTCTCATCACCAACACCTCCACCTGGAAGGGTCACGGCTTCAGCAACGACACCGTGGCATTCTTTGAGAAGCTCCGCAAGCAGTTCATGGCAGATATGCCGAAGAAGGATTTGTTCATATAGAGAAGGAAAATAAAAGTTGGTGCATAACAGATGGTCACCGCTCGCACAACACTTGATGTGCGAGCGCATATCAGCTGTTATGCAAGCGCACAACAGCTGTTGTGCGGCCGGAGATACTAAATAACTCAGAAATATATCCTGTCTTTTCCGACAATATATCTTTAATATACGAATAAAAGAGGGTGCATCATAAATTCATGATACACCCTCTTTTCGTTTTTTATCAACTATTATAAACTTGTCAAACCAAGCTTCTTCTATCTTACGGCAACCTTCTGTCCCTTAGCCTGAGCACAGGACTGGGTGGATGCCTTTACGATATATACTCCGGATGGAACACGGAGAATCATTCTCTGCTTATCAGGCAACTGATAACTGTGAACCCTCTTGCCATCCAAGGTAAATACCTCTACCCTACCCAACTTCTCACCATTCAAGGCAGATACAACAATCATGCCCGCTGCAGGTGAATAAACCTTCAGCTGATTACTTTCAGCCTCAGCCTCAATCTGCTGAATACCGGTAGTACCACGAGTCTGGGTCAGGAAGTATCTGCCATGCTCATTTGCCAGAATGCTCACCTCATTGCCATCCTGCAGTTCGGTATACTGTCCGTTGGCAGCATCATAGAGATACAGCGGAGCATCGAGCTTGGCAACACCCTTGAAGACAAGGTTCACCCTTTCGTTCTTCTCCCCATTCTCCATGATGACACCCATTGGCATCCATTCAATTTTAGGAGTAGCATTCACAGCCACAGCCTGAGAACCAGCCACGGTATAAACCTGCGGAATACCACTCAGGTTCTGATCGCACAGAAGATCCACATCCTCCTGCTCATCATAATCATCAGAAGCCTCTTCTCTTACGGCAATGCGAGCCTTCGAACGCTGTCCCTTTGCATTCTGAGCCGAGACATTCACGTCTTTGAGATAATCAGAAGCAATGATGAAGCCTTGTGAGATAAGACGGTCTACATACATCGCAGAAGTGAACTTCACCGCATCAACAGAAGCTGTTCCATTCTTCTTGACAAAGAACGACTGTGTAGGCTGGATAACGAAATCCTTACTACTTAAATCTGTAGAAGAAACGCTTCTTACTGCATCTCCTTCAATCAGCCATACTGCATTCTGCAATCCTGTATTCACCTCGAAGAACTTCTTCAGAGAGATAGAACAGGTATATGGATTAGCCACGAGATAGAAACCGCTGTTGTTATCAGCTCCCAAGCTCTGAGTCATCTCAGCGAGATGCTTCTCATCGTTGTTGTAAGCAACGAGGAGCTTGCCATGGCCAGTGCCCTTTTCAACGGCTGCAGATTTATTGTCAGAAGGCGTTGAGCCTTTATAATCGAAGTACTGGTATTCCTTATCTTCCTTTGGCAAACGAAGAATCGCATTTGGCAATGGAGTACCATCTGTAGGTCTCTTTGGCAAGAGCGCATTACCAGCCTTGATAGCGAAGCCACCGAATGTTCCATCTGCGGCATAGCTCTCATCCACCTTATTATATACGTGGCTCCAGTAGCCGAGATTTACATCAATTTTGCTAGCCTCACCGTTTGGCGTATGCCATGCATTATGTTCACCATCAGAAGTGATTTCCTTCACATCGCTCTTCATCCAAGCTCTCTGATAAACCGGATACTTACTTCGGCTATACACCTTATCATCAAACTTGATATCCGTAAATGCCTTGGTCGTCTGCTGACCATCACTTGCAGGTACATACATATCACCGGCATAGATATACTGCAGAGGCGAAGCCATGGTGTACCACTTGTTAGGTTTCAGTTCCTTTTCTACCCAAGCCTTGTCATATACCAGATAGCACTGGTCGCGAAGCTCGCCCTGAGGCTTGAAGTAAATCTGATGACAGGTATTGCCATAGAACTTTTCGCACTTCAGATTACCATCTGTATCCAATCCCTTATCAGTATCTGCCTCATTCCAGAACGCCATGATGTCGTACTGGATATACTTCGTAGCCTCATTACCCTTACCATTGGTGAGTTTGGTAGCGATGAAATTGGTGCTACGGTAAACGATGTTACCGAGGTCAGGGAATGGCAAACCATTCTTCAGATTACCGATAGTTACCTTGGTAAACTTCATTGGCACATAGCTGTTCAGCGTAGGAATATCCTTTGCAGAAGCTGGCGTGCTAGACATGCTACTGCCATAAGTCAGATAATCCGTATACGTTTTATCATGCAGTTCATCAGAAGATGAGCGATGCCAGTTATCATCATTATTCCAGTTGGCATTCATACCACCATCGGCAGTAGGATACCAGGTAATGAACTCCGGTACAATCTTCACCTTGAGATAAGACTCGCCTGGGCAGTTGGTAGTTCCCGCAGTAGCAGCTCTCTTCTCGTAAACGAATCGGAGAACATAGTAATATCCCTCGTGGAAATCAGCAACTGCATCATCTTCAAACTTGAGGTTGAGAGTAGCCTGAGTCGTTTTATTAAAAGCAGGCAGCTCTTCGTTCTCCAATGTTGCAACCGTTTGATTCAACTTCTTTTCCCATAAAGGATCATTCGTAGATGCAACAATTACGCTCTTCGATTTAACAGCAGGGTTTTTACTATCATCAATGAAAGTAAGTGGCTCAGTTATAGCTGTTCCATCTCTCATCGTAGCACTATGAAGAGGTACATTCAAATATCCCTTAGAAGCCTTCAACTTCTCCAGCTGTGGCAAACCGATACGAAGCGATGCCTCATAACTGCCATCATTGAATGGATAATCCACATCGTTGAAACCGAAGTTAAGCTGTGGGCCATCCTTCATCACTCGCAATGGGATTGGTTTTGCACTTAGACACAGCAGATAGGTCTTTCCATTGAGCGGATATTCAATATAACCATCACCATCATCATCGTTACCTTCAGGCTTCATATATATATTATGAGTATCACCCAATTTAATATCTTTCTTCTTGATAGCAATTTCATTGCTGGCAGGTGCTGATGGATTTATCTTATTTCCTTCATCCTTACCATCAAGATACCAGAAGAACTTAACACCATCCAATGTTATCTTACCACCCGTATTAGGGTCAGTTGTAACCAATTGTCCCTTGATTTTTATCTCATAGTCATCATCAGCATCGCAAGGAATCTTATAATCCGTTACAACATTACCTGTTGTGGCATCAGTAAGGACTGGATGCTGGCTAACCATTTCAAACCAGTTACTATATACCGAGCAGGCATCTTTAGGAGCCCCCCAATTGGCATTTCCCTTAGCAGGATCTTCGGTAGATACAGATACATAATACTTCTTCCCAGTAGTCAAAGTATAGTTTTTATTGCTGATAACAATATAGGTTTCACCTTCACTATCAACTTCTATCATATTGGTACCATCGATTTCAAAGTTCTTACAGTCTTTCTCTGAATCATATACGTTTACTGTACCATATTCTGTACCATCAACTTTCTTCGTTGTTCCTGCCTTGATATCTTTTAAGATGTATGAATAATCAGTCTTTACAGGTTTACCATCTTCATCCACAAATCTGAAATAGATATTTGTATCTTCATGACCCAAAATCGCATTCAATGTCTCGTGGATAGCACGTATCTTCAGCTTGATGGATCCTGTTGTAGAGTTAGCACAAGTCGGCTTCTCCTGAAGCACCTGAACCTTAGCTGGCTCAACATAGATACGAATGTCATCAATAGCATAGTCGGCACCTAGTGTTCCTTTACAATAGTTATCAATAACAACTCTAAAATCCGAATAATTCTCTACACCAGATTCCTTCTGGATAACAATCTTACCATAAACCTGATACCATTTTGTATTGGCTAAATCATCAACATTATTATCAAAATCTCCAGACGAGAACGAATGAAGCAGTTTTTGACTCTGAATATTTCCATCCGTATCATAATTTACTCCATATAGTTTAAACATAACCTCTGGATGTATAGTTTGAGATGTCATATCAGTAACATAAGCAGAGAAAATCAACTGCATACCAGTACAAAGATCTGCCTTAAAATCTGCAGCAGCAATCTGACGGCTTTCGTCAGAAGCATCTATATAAAGGAAATGTCCGTACTGAGAGCCATTCGTCATCTCATATGTGCGATCATATAAAGTACCATCAGACCACCAAAGATAACCATCTTTAGGATTATTAACACCTGTACCAGAAATATCGGAACGCCCAGCAGACTTATACAAGCCATAATCTCCATGAAGTGGAGAATGACCAATATTCTTACCACCATAATTAGTTACATCATAGTCTATCAAATCACGATAAACGAAGCTATAAGCACGACGATCCCATCTTGATGGCAAACGGTCTTGGTTGTCATCTGGGGTTGTTGGCTCTGCTAACGTTTGTTCAGTATCGTCATCGTCAAATGAAATTGGCTTAGTCGCTTTTTTATAATGTTCATCAAGATAGGATATAGTTCTATTATTGAGTCCCTCATCAGTTATCTGCTTATCGGTCATTGGATGGAAATCCATAAAACGAACATCAAAGTTTGCTACTGGACACCTCTTATCTTGTTCATTCAAATAAGCTACAACAAAAACAGGGATACCCTTACCGATAACGGGTTTATTTGCAGCATCAACAGGCGTACCGTCTAAGTTAAGCCAATTCGCACCATTCAGTTTCTTAACAGTTAAGTGAAGAAAACGTTCATTTGACTCCCCATTTAATTCGCAATATTTTGTTTTCGTCATATCATATACACGCCATACTAGATTACTCCACTGAACCGTCATATACTTTGACTTATCAAAATCTGCTTCTGTTATGTCATTATCATATACATGTTTTTTCAAGCCTTCAGCAGTCATAGGATAAAATGAGTATCGAGTTATATCATTCAATTGCAAACGCAAAGTTAGCTCCGAATTCTCATCTTTAAATCCAAATGTTACCTTTTTATTGTCTTCATAAGTGTAATTTCCATCATCATGATTGCACAATGCATCCATAATATCATCTGCCAACTTCTTCTTAGGAAGGATATGGAAGATGTAACGAATAGACAATGTCGGTTCATGGAGCAGATAAGTCCTAGACTCATCCATTCCATCAACATATCTACTTACATCACAGGCAATAGTCTCCCCTTTCCATGAATCAGTAACATGGGAAGTTTTGTAATTGACACCAATCAGAGTGCTAGTAGGATGTGTACCAATATTATTTGCGAACAATCCCCAATTTCCCTTCTTGGATAATTTGGTTTGTGTTGCATCACCACAAGCTACAAGATTGTCAGATCCTTCATCCGTATCATAATTATACCAACGGTAATAACCACGTGGCTCGAGATCATTACTACTTCCTGTATAATTTTGAATAGGCAACATTAACATAACCTGCTGATTAGACTCATTTCCATCAACATAGTAATAATACTCCCATTCGTGGGTCTTCTGGTAGGTATGGCCATTCACCTTATCCCAGTCTCCCTTCTTATTGGCGATACCCTCATAATGAACAAATGGCAAATCAGCTGGAGAATAGAGTTTTACATTTACCTTGCTCTTGAAAGCTGATGGTTCTTTTGTAATGACGCCATATTGCGCTTCATGACCAGTGAGGTCATTGCTCAACAAGCAATATACCTGCATATCTGAAGACCATGAATAACCGGAAGGCAACTCGAAAGTTACATCCAATCCAGTAGGCAATAAAGAAGAGCCCTCTTTTGACAACAAAGTATAATAACCTTTATTCTCTGAAGTATTACGCAAAGCCAAAGCGCTGTTACTAGAATTAGCACTCAGGATTTTGCCATCCTTATCTGCCAATACCCATCGCATATAGAAGTCGCTGACATCTTTCTTATCAGCAACACCAAAATCAGAAAGGATCTCAGGAACAACATCTTTCAGACTTACCTCAAGTTTTCCGTCTTTATATATCGCTTCTACATCATGACTTGCTGCTGCAGCTACATTGTCAGCAGAAAGCTTCAAAGGAAGCGCATCAAGTGTTTCTTGCTTTACAAACTTAAAGGAATATTCTCCATTAAGAGTTGGCTCTTGAAGAATGTAGGTCTTTCCATTATATGTTACCACCTTGGCATCATCATCGTCATTTTTTGCCCAGGTACACTTCAAGATATATTTCTCTACATCTGCTGCAAGTTTTGAGAAATCAAAAGACACAGTACGGGTTGCCTCATTGGCCATATCGGTTGTATTAAAGTAAATCAAATCAGATCCTTTTTCTACTGATGACGAATTACTTAATATATCTGTTATGGGAGCAACAGGAGTGGTAGCAGTCTCTGAATCAAACAACTGCCAACGCAAATACTTGGCATTGTAATCAGGCAAAGTAACGCTGGTAGATGTCGCAGCTGTTGGGATTATAGAAGCACTTTCTCCCTGAGAAAAGTCAGCAGACTTATTGCCAGGCTTAACTGTAGAAGACTTCAAGCCATCCTCTGTATATATATCGAACTCCATCTTTGTGACACCAACAAGATTCTCTTTTTCAGTTAAGAGATTGGCATCATCAGAAAGAAGAAGAATGAGTTTTGAATTATGAATATCAGTACTTTTAGAATCTAATTTGTACTTAAAAAGAGCTTCCCAAGCCCCATATGAAGCCTTAGTGTTATCATAATACACATAACTATTGTCTTTCTTATGAGCTGCATAACTATAAGAGTCTCCTATAGAATTTTTACTATCATCATTATAAATCTCCCAACTTGATATATCAAGTTTCGCTCCATCTTTTTCAAAATAGAAACATGCATAATTGCAATGATTCATAATATAATCACTCAATTGCAATAATAATGGAGTATCACCCTTTACATATGAGCCATCACTAGCCAATCCTTCCATTGGCATTAACACCAATGAAAGGAGGAGGATGAGAGTACGATATATGTTTTTAATCTTATTCATAGCGATAGTATTTACGTGTATAATGTTTACGAGCAGCAAAGCTGCTTAAATCCTTGGTGAAAAGTATCTTGTATGTAAGCTCTTTTCCTGAAGCACCTGGTACAGGGACGGTGACCTTGTAGAGGGCACTCTGCTTATCGGCAACATCATCATTGAAAGTACCTTCAAAATAACCAGTGGATGGAGTCCATTTAGGAAGAGGAGTTTTAAATACCAACTTGGCATTCGCTGTTGCAGCAGCTTCATCAGTCATACCATCTTCTTTGATTAACTCCCATGTTACTTGGTTATTATCGATACCAGTTACCTCTTTGTCATCACTTGCCTTTACTACCTTTGGCTGGATATGGAATTCCTCTTCCGGGTAATAACAGGTGTAGGAAAGAGTGGTTCCGTTATCTGTTATAGATGGATAGAGACCGATGGCTGTGAAGGACTGAACATCAAACTTCAACTTGTAATCATCTAATTTAATTTGGAGTATGTGATGGTCGTTGCGAGCTATCGTTGTCCAATTCTGGAATAGGGCGTAACGCTTGACTCCTGTTGATGTATTCAGGTTGATGATGAAATACTTGGAAGTATTACCCGCCTTGCTTTCATTCACATAGAATGAAACCTCATTATCTTTTGTATAAGATGTATTCGCTGCAATCGTCTTTGGTGAAGACAGCGGATATCTATAATTCTCCGTTGCAGCCTGCTCTACCAGATTTGGAGAACATGTAACCTCATAATTATCTGCACCAGATGATGTGTCAGAATGCTTTGGCAGCAACATGATATTACCATCTGTATTGACTGTAGATGAAGGATTTGAAGTTATATCGCTGATTGTAATATCATTGATTTCCAAAGGAGTAGCACTTGGATTCTTAAACTGGAGTGTAACCTTTGCCAGCATTCTTACTACCCAAAGCACTGTTTTATCAGTTGTTCCATCTTGGTTTACAGTAAGCGTCTGCTCATTGCTCATAGGAATACCAGAAGTAGCATCGAAGCCATTGCCATTCATCTTATATTTCATGTTCTTAAAATCATCAACAGGAGAGCCGTTAGTCAACGTACCCAACTGCGTTTTATCTATATTGGCAAAAGAATAGACCTGATAGATTCCAGGTTTTACATTCTCCAAAGTAACTTCGTCTTCCTTTGCATGCCGAGCATCAACTTGATCATTCTTTATAGTCTGCACAACCTTACCATCTTGAGTAAGAACAACAAACCAGCTCTTCATATTTTCTACATCGGAACCAGACTCCCACTCATCAGGTGTAAGAACACGGCTATGATGTGCAGCCTGACCTATAGAGCCAGACGCAGAAGTAGAGAGCTTGAGATGAATGGTAAAGCCATTCTTGCTTTCTCCACCAGGATTATCAGACATAGAACTGTCGTCTGGCGAGCAAGCCGTAAAGGTGGCAAGCATCGTCAGAATCAACAGCGCCATTATCGTTTTTATCTTATTCATATCTATTACTCAATTATTTTCCGTCTTATTACATGGAAGTCTCTGCATGGGTATACTTTGCCCATTTCTTGACAGCAATCGTGAGAATCATTCCCTTCTTCTCACCCACTACTCCTTCTATCTTGACACGATAGATATTATTGCGGACAATGCCATAATACATAGGATCGGTTTTAGAACCAGTACCTGTTGGATCGCTATGACGAATGGTATAGGTATATTCCTTATTAGTACCTGTTGCACTTGCAATCGGACGATGTTTTGTTGCATCCCATTCGGAAGACTCGTAATACTTGCCTTTAAAGATAAGGCCAGTAGAATTGTCCTCTTTATTATCGGTGGTCGTATTCTCCATCACATAATCGAGGATGTAACTTGGATCTGTTGTACTGCTAGAAGTTGTCTCCTTTACATTATATAAAGATGTAGAACCTTCGGCATTACTCAGAGTAAGACCTGTGCGATCCTTTGTCCAAGGACAAACCACATAATTAGTAGAAGCTTTGGACGTGGCATCCATTAATTCTTCACCGTAATAGGTAACAGAAGACACTGTTTTATCTGAAGAAACCCGCTTAATCAGGTATTCTCCTGAAGTCATGACTTTGCTAGGAGTAACAGATTCCAGCTTAAAGCCACCTATGACATTTACGCCATTCTTAACATCATAATAATAACCTTGATTGGTATTATCATATTCTGCATTTGGAATGATGTCGATACGGGCTGCCAGGCGTTCGATGTCTACATCTACCTGATATGGATCTTTTTCTGATCCTTCCTTGGTGAAATCAATCTTTGCATCCTTCTTTGATGACATGATGAAGTTTGAGAACTTTTTAATATCAGCATCTCGGGTGCACACCTTCGACATCTGCAAATCTCTTACGTCTTTTATCTTCTGTCCTTTACATCTGGAAGTCATATCGTCTGCATTGGCTATCACTATAACATGATAATTCTTGTCAACAATTGCAGCATCTATTTCTTTTGGAACGGTAGTATAAGTTGCATCGCTGCCGGAAGAAGTTGTTACCTTCTTTAAATTGGTAAATGTATATACATAATCTATAGTAGCATCATCATCCGACAGGTCATCTTTATCAGATTTATATAGTAAGACAGTAAGGGAATTGACATCATTTTCATGATTGGTTCCTGGTTCTCTTCCATTTCCATCTTCACCTCCGTTAGGTTCTGTCGCAGCCCTACTCGCTCGTGTATCTCCACTACCATCCACAGTCACCCTTACCTGCAGATATGCCTTCATATCTTTGTTGGGCATAGGCGAATCGCTAGTAGTGTCGCTCGCACAGGATGCGAACGACATCACCAGCAAAAGGGCTAGCAATGAGAGAGTTATTATCTTCATCTTAAACATACACTTTCTTTTTTTGAATCGGCTTACGGGAAGCCGGGTAGGACATGTTAATTGAGTTCTTCGAACTGGATGCGCTTGCTCCAACTCAGTACATTCACGCTGATGGTGATGTAGCAATACTTGAGCTTGCCACCCTGGATAAAGAACTGAAGTTTGTAATCGTAGGCACGGTCTAGGAATTCCTGTGCACTGTAACTGTACTCCTCACTGGTGCGGAGACGACTCAAGAGGTCAGGAAGATTGACATTTACTACTGTATTTCCGGTCTCCTTACTCTTGATGAGGAGATGACCGTCCTGCTTGTAATCATCGTGCTTCAGAATGCGGGAAGTCATGAAGTCGGCATGGGCTATCTTGCCCTGCTCGGTTTCATCCACCGTATTCCATGTAGCATGAGGAGTATAAACAACCTTACGGCTTTCGTCGAGAGAGTTATCCCAAAGAATGCGGGCATTGTGATCCTCAATGGTCATTGTGTAGTCATTGACATCCATATCTTGTGGAGAGTCAAGGTCACGCAGCGCCACATTGATTTTCTTTGTATCACGAACCAGAGGGATAGTAGCATAGGCTGCTTCAGAAGAAGAAACCTCTACGGATTCGAGCATCTTGCCATGCCAAAGCGTATCCAATGGCATGGCATGATTCTCAACTTCATCATAATCTCCACGGCTCTGATGGTCGAGGTTCACCTCCAACTTCTTGATATTGTCGCCCTTAGCCAGTTCTGTACGAACGAACTTGGCACGGCCGGATTGCAGTTGGTCAGCATAAGCATTCTGTCCTGCAAGAGCAAGGAACTGATATTTGCCAGGCTGTAGGTTCTCGACGTGCATTACATAATTTGGGTCATTGAGAGGCGATGATAGCGCAGAATTCGTCTCGGTCTGTTGGGTTATATAGTTTCCTTTGTCGTCGAATACATACAGCGTTACCTGTCCAACATGGTCGTTGAACATGTCGGCACGCTGGAGGTTGTAATCATACTTAAACTTCACATATACACCATTAGGGCAGTCGCTATAGTCCTGGTGCCACATATCGTTGCAAGAGGTGACGACTGTCAGGGTCATGGCAGCAGCCATGACACCCTTCAACCATTTATTTATCTTCTGCGCTATCATATCGCTAATCAATTATTGTTTTCTATATTTTATATTAAATGTATCAAATTACTCACCGAGGATAGTACTCTGTGTACGCTTAGCCCAAGAGAGGACGTTGATCTTTGCAGAGATATAAGCATCGATGTTATCATCAGGAGTGTTATCTGTAGTAATATCTGGAACTACAGGAGAACCGATCTTCTTGATAGCAGTAACATCAATGTCATACCAGTTGTTACGAACCAAACCATAACGACCCAAGTAATTCTTCTCAGCATTACCAGGATAAGCTAATGCTGCAGATGGCTTAATTGTTGTCTCCCAAGTGTTCCATGGAGCAAGATCACCAGCACCAGCATCATCACCTGCAAAATGCTTGATTCTTACCTCATAGTAAGAAGCACCATTGTCATACTGACGGATTACACGGTTTGTATTAAGCTGATCCTTAATGGCATCCCAACCAGTAAAGGCAGGAGCAGAAGAACCACCATTAAGTTTTGCTTGACCATCAGTAGAAAGTTTAATATCTTTAACCTTCAAGATGCCATCTTTATCAGGAGTTGTTGCCCATGTAAGCTCGAAGTCTTTCTTTTCCCAAGTAACTGTACCTGTAGTATTGTCAGACAAGTACTTCTTCAAATCAACAATGTTAATATCTGTACCTAATACGTACGACATAACGGCATCATTACGTTTGTCATCTGTATCAAGGATAGTATTAGCTCCATTATTGGTATAGAATTTATTGCCATTGTTGAATGTTACCTTAACCAAAGCACGGGTTGTATTTGAATAATCCATGTGGGCTACATCAAATGTATTCTCATGGCAATATACATACTTACCTGGTGTAAGCCAACTTGTTACATCTGCAGTATTGAACTTAGCTGCATGAGTTGTTGCATCAAATGTCTGGCTATATGTAGGGTCTACACACCAATAAGTACGATACAAGTTTGATGTTTCAACCAATTTGGTATCACCAACAAAACGATAATTAGCAGGAGTAGTAAACTTTTCTGAAGAGTATTTCAGATAAGTACCAGCTTCAGTTCCCATATTGCGAACAATGTATGAAGACTTGGTTGTATTATCAAGTACCCAACCATTGAATTCATATGGAAGGTTATCATCTGTAGTATTACCAGAAGCTAATGAGTTCAAGCTAACCTTAGCAACACCACGCTCTACGAATACAGAAACGGCAGGATCATTGATTGCCTCACTTTTAGTTTCTTTAATCTTAGTCACATCAACCTTAGAAAGGGTTGTATACTTGCCATCAGGTGCAGAAGCATTACCTGGAGTTGCACTGACAGGAGCATTTGCCATAAAGAATCCTGTACCAGTCATCGTATTTTCTGTAGTCAAGGACAAGATGTCATTATAAGTTTTGCCTGTTAAATCTGTCGTACCACCCTGAAGCAATTTTCCATCACTTGCTGTAAGGATACTATTGTCATTCAAAATGACAAGTGCATAAACATCTGTAGCAGTTATTGAATTAATCTGGGTAACAACACTATGTGTAGATGTGATGTTATCATTATCTGTATCTAGATCTGTACCGGTAAGATCCAATTTGTAAGCAGCAAGCAATTTATATTCGCCTTCTGAAGTCTTACCTGTAGCATCGAACAAAGCCAAGATACCATTCTTTACCTCATACTCTGATGCTTCACCATCATCGTATTTATCATTAACAGCACGAGAAGTGTTGCCAGAACGTGTAGGAAGATTAACAGAAACAGACATAAATCCATTTCCGTCCTTGTTAAAACTTGGGTTATTACCACCTGCCAAGTCATCACTACTTGAACAAGAACCGAGCATCAGACCTGCCAATACTGCGGAAAACAATAACGATTTTTTCATACTTAATATAATTTGATAGTTTATTATTAATTCTATATTTACACAATCAATATTTTGCTTTTTCTAAATTTTGCTTTTTCTAAATTTTGTATATAGCACTTGCTTATTAGAGGTTTTCCAGATTCTCCTGGGCAGCCTTGACGCCTGCCTTGGCTGCCAAAGCGAAGTAATGGTGAGCCTGCTGGTCATTGCCCTTCAAGGACTCGTAGACACCACGGGCATTCAGAGCTTCTGGACTGTTGCCTGCCTTGTCAAGATAGAACTTGGCACCATCAGCATCACCGGCATTCAGGCGGGTATTGGCTGCATTGAGATTGGCTGTTTCGTTCTCTGGGAACATGCGGACGGCAATCTCCATCACGTCGTTAAACTCCTTGCTGCCAGGCTCATAGGTCTGAGCTACCAGGAACATCTCCTCCTGACTGAGCTGCTGTGGCTTGGTCTTGATAATCTCCTTTGCCTCAGCCACATCGAATGGCTTAACCTTATAGGTGATGCGGTAGTCGGAATGGCGGAGAGCAGGATACCAGGTATCAAGCATGAAGCGATATTCTGACGGATACAGCTTCTTGATTTTCTGCTCACGGGCATCCGGATCCATCTTCTCATCATTAGCGATTGCCAGAATCTCAGCCTTATGCTCCAGGTTACTCTCCTTGAGATAGTTGCGGAGACCCTCCCAATCCTCTGCCGTAGAAGAAACGGTGAAGAGCTGGATTGGCAGGGCTACCATACGGCGAACATAATCGGTAAGGGTCTTGGCACGGTTCTTTGCCAGATAGTCATTATGACTG
>OIXL01000557.1_pt1 | contig 17961 bp, 11 predicted proteins | sample 1587761 | NCBI WGS metagenome assembly OIXL01 (sample SAMN03283246) | human gut metagenome | biome: human-associated habitat; material: feces | host: Homo sapiens | place: Peru | collected 2012 | reverse complement strand
GAAGCGGAGGACGAAACCGTTCTTGCCGTGCCGGAAACGGAGTATTACGAGCAAATCACGGACATTGCCCGCTTCCTCCTGTACCTGCTGGACGAGAAAGGCAAGCTGTTCGCTGCCATCCGCAAGGCAAAATCGGAGCTGGACATCGATATGGACAGCGCGGTCAGCCTCAATGCGACGCGTCAGAGCATTGCCCGCACGTTCAAACGGATGAATGATCTGCGCAGCTCCGAGCAGACGATTTCAAACGGTGGCACCGGTTACCGGTTCAACGCCGATGGCAATCAGATCTCCTATCGCTGCGATGTACGGCGAGTGACGACGATCAATTATGACCGCAAGGTCATCCGTGCTGCACTCGGCAAGCTCAATCAGCAGGCGGATGAGACTTCCGCCAGAATCGACCTGTGCCTTGTCACGTCGAAGGTGGACTATGCGCCGCCCTTTGATGTGAACGCCAGCTTTGCCGAAGCATTCGAGGCCTATACAGAAACCGCCGGGGCATAACGCCCCGGCGTACGCGGCTATTTTGGATGCGGCAAGCCAAGAGAATGCGGATACCGGTTCAGGTGCAGATGAACGATAACGCTGCACACTTTTAGAAAGATATTCTGGCTTGGCTCACCCTACGAGCTTTTATGGAAGAAAAAAGAAGCGTTCCGCTTTTCCAACCTCGCCAGACGTTCTTCCGCGAAAACCGCTTTTTCCATATCACACGTTTTCCTGCATCCAAACTGACATCTCCATATGTAAGGCAAGCAAGCCTACTCGCTGGTTACGAGATCAATCACGATCAAATGCTGATCTTTTTCCGTGTGCGAAGCTGAATGCGTGACCTGTCACGCAGCAGGCAATGCAGACGGAGCAAATGGTGGAAGCTGCATCGGACGCTTGCCGTATCCAAAATAGCCGGGGAGAAAATGATGTGAGCAGCAGGACTCGGCCTGCTGCTCACTGACAATATGCAGTTTTATAACAGGAACAAGAATCTGATCTATCGGAACCTCAAAGAGCACTCCGAGTGCATAGAGATTATCTACCGTGGGCAGGCTTTCGCCCTTCTGCCACTTGTAGATCGCCCGCGGTTCTTCAAAGCCGAAGTAGCTTTGCAGATCCCGGACGGTCAGGCCGCGCTCCATGCGCAGACGGCGGATGTTGTTTCCCGTCGCGATGAGATCGATCACGGGGTATGCTTTCATTCCCATTTTGCTTGCCTCCTTTAAGGTCGTGATATTACAAAATATCAGAGATGGCAGCCGGATGCAAGATGACAACGCACTTTGTAATTCAAATGTAAAACTAGAGGGGGATGAAGTGTGATCAATACGGTACCGCTGAAGAAGCAGAGCAAGCGAGCGCAGAAGGAATATCACAGCAAACAGCGCGGAAGTTGGTACGGTATATCGCCCGTGACGCGCACCGTGCCTAGTAGAAGGCTTTATGACCGAAAGCGAATTAAGAGAGAAGATCGCTGGGCTCGTGGAGAATGAATCATCTGAATCGCATTTGAGAAGCAAAAACCGGCGTAGGCTGCGCCGCGTTCGCGACATTCAAAAGAGTGACGGACTGCTGCACATTATAAATTATGGCAACCATGCCACGCATCGCAGATACATCGATTGGGGCTTTGACGGTCGGACGCTGCTGCACACAGGAAAGTACATCAAGTATCCTAAAAACAGCCGCAGTCAGAGCTGGATCAAGCTAGAGACTAGCCGTAGGATCCGCAGCTGCCGAAATGCTCCAGCAAAAGGGAATTTCTATCGCCGCTTATTTGACTATATAGTGATGACCAATTGCCAATTATCTTTGGCGAAGGGGTGTAAAGTTGAGAAAAAGTTATGAGTACAACGTAAAACCGTGTATTACTGCAAAATTGTCTTGCAATATGCAGAAAACGGCTTGGAAGTCGTCTTAACGTTTAGGGACGACCTCTTTAGCTGCCTACAGCGACTATGCGGTTGCGCTTACATTTTAGGACAAACCACGGCAAATTGAATTTGAACGACAATCAATTAAGAATCTTGACCGTGAGCTTTTTGCAAAGGAATTTTTGTGGGGAGCCAATTGAGTGGAATATGTGGCCCAAACTGTGCCTGTGACCATTATAAATAAAAATGTTTAAAAACGGGGATTTTAACTGTTAGAGTTGCGCATACGTGTTGAATTTGGTAGAATGTAGTCAGAGCATTCTAAGAATGAAATGGTTTTAATAGGCGGTGTGTTATGAAAATCCTTTTTCTTCATATTAGCGATGCGTATCCCCATAAGAGAAGAGACTGAATAGTGTGTGCTCTGCGCACTTGCAAATTGGTTTTACAAAATACAGTGGGAGGAATCAGAATGCTGGACGGAGAGTTTATTGAGCATGTATGTGATCATTCAGATCGTTCTGCGTGGAACTGCATGACATTGATTGCCGGAAAGAATGCGACAACGACCGGCCAGGTCCTTGTCGCACATAACGAGGATGACGATGTATATTGCAAAGTCTATCGCGGCGATGTCCCGCAAATGAATTGGCAGGCAGGCTCTGTGATCCCTGCTGAAAATGGGCGGGCGTTGATCCCTCAGATTGAACATACACATGGGTATCTATGGGTCGAAGTGAAAGCAGGAATGTACGGCTTGTCCAATGCAGATACCTATTTCAACGATGCGGGCATTCTTATTGTAAGTAACAGCTGTAAAGTCTCAAAGGAGAACACACGGGATCCGTCTCGCCTGAGCAATGGCGGCATAGAGGGAAATCTTCGCCGCATAGTAGCTGAACGGGCATCGACGGCGCGGGAAGCGCTGCAGATCGCTATCGAAATGGTCGATACATATGGATATGCGCCAGACGGACGAAGCTACACGTTTGCAGACAAGAACGAAGCGTTTATGATTCAGATCGTCAGCGGTCGACATTATATGGCAGTTCGCATTCCGGACGATATGGTGGCAGTAATGCCTAATCACTATACACTGCACGGGCTCAACGACTTCCCGGAAGCCTACTATTCGCCGGATCTGGTTGAATACGCCATAGAAAAAGGGTGGTATAAACCCCGGCAGGATGGCAGTTTTGAGGATTTTGACTTTGCAAAGGCGTATGCGATAGAGGAAAAACAACACCAACCTTATAATGTATTGCGCGCAAAGCACGCTCTTCAGAAGCTGATGCATCAGAAATGCGGGAACACAACAAATGATCTGCCCTTTGTTTGCCGCCCGAACCATAAGGTTTCACCCCGTGAATTAGGCAATATCATGTCTGAACACTATGAGGGCACGCCGGATGACGCGGAACGGGTTGGCCCTGGGCGCTCTCCGCATTATTCCAGTATCCGCCGCATTTGCACCGGCTCCACTGTAGACAGCATCGTATGTGAGTTTTCCAATGAGGCATTGTTTACAAAAATATGGACTTGTCTTGGGCGGCCCTGCCAGCTTCCCTATATGCCGACACACCCGGCCGCAGGACTTCCGAAAGCCCTGAACTCCATGGAAAAGCCTGTTGAGCGAGCCGCAAAACACTATTTATCAGCACCCGAAGAGATGGGATATTCAAGAAGTGTCTGGCAGAGATTCCGTGATTACCAAAATGCAATGGATCTGCTGTATTGTGACACCGCAGACGACGGCCGTAAGCTTCTGTCTGATCTTTGGAACGCCGACTGCGAGGCTATAGCAAGGGCGGAGAACGAAGCACGAAGCCTCATCCGCTGTGGTAAGGTTGAGAATGCATTGACGCTGCTTCGTGAAACAGATAATTTGAGAATATGCAAAGATTTGGATGCGCTTGAAATGTTTGCTTCACAAAAGACTCGGCGGATAGATGCTGCGCCGGTATATCTGGAATCCAATCAGAAAAAAAGCATAACAGTTACCTTCTCTTGTCCCTTTGAACCCGTAGAGGAGAGTCTGATTTTTGGACTGAGCGGCCGAAGCACCAGTGCCAACTTTGCTTGTTGTCAGCAGGGAACGCTCAGAAAACATACAAGCGGCCAGTATACGGCAGACTTTTCACTGGAACTGCTCAAACCGGATCTGTGCGCAGCCGCGTCTTTTGCCTGCCTTCTGGGAGGAACGGACACCACAGGCATTCCATTTGTTGGGCAAGTAATGCTTTCGCTCCAAAAAATAGACGCCTTGCCGGAGTGAACCGTATGTGTGTTATGGCGGACACACTGAGAGATAAGAATGGCTGCAAAATGAAGTGATATATTAAATGCGACCATGTGTGTAGTTTTCATTGCAAAACAGTGCAATAAGAGCTATAATAAAGACAACAGAGGGCAAGCATCTATTTTGGTTCTACTCAGCCCTTGAGACTAAGCTGCTTTGACTTGCAGGAAACGCGAAAACCCTTGAGATTTCAGGAGATTTTAAGTCGAGGGATCTAAAAGGGTGCTGCTTGCCATCAAGCTGCACCAAAAAAGATGCCGCTGCGAAAAGCCTAGAAGTTTCAACTGTTTCACCCCATAGGTACACAATGTGTCATAGGGGTACAGCTGGTACGGGCAAAAGCAAGACGCAAGCTCATGCATTTGAGTTTGCGTCTTGCTTTTTACATAAGGATAGAGCTTGACAGGAGCAATGTCGACGCTCGGAGTCTTCAGGTGCATCCGGATAGTAGTATATTCAAAAAAAGTGCGGTCTTATACATTAGAACGATTTACATTTTACAAAAATGCGGATATAATTATTATGAATTAGTATGAGGCGAAAAACTTATGATGAGGGGCGCGCCCCTCATCCCGTGGGTACCCACGGGATGATACCACTCTGTAACCTGTGGACTTTGCCCGCTGTGGTCAGGCGGGCATGAACAAAACCTGACCATCATACGAGGAGGACATACCATGAAAAAACGCATCGCAAGCCTGCTTCTTATTCTGGCATTGTGCTTTACACTGCTGCCCACGGCAGCGTTAGCAGCGGACAGCAACAAAATCTCAATTACAACAGTAGATGAGCTTTTGCAATTTGCAAAAGCTGTGGACAATGGCGACTATGACGATAAAACAGATGCGGTTGTATCTCTTGATGCAGATTTGGATTTAACGGGCGTTGTATGGAAACCGATTGGCAGCGTCTTTGACGACGAGGGAGCTCTCCTGCATTACTTCAGCGGCAAATTTTACGGAAACGGGCATACGATTTCCAATTTGGATTTTTCCAAAAACTATGGAAAGACAGAGTATCCGGTTTTCGGATTTTTCAGCGTGGCTTACGGCGCTGAAATTTCCGGTTTGACAATTCAAGGCAAGCTGGATGTGTCCAATTCAGGGTATGTCTTTTTTGGAACAGTTGCGGGCGTTGCAGAAAACAGCAAAATTTCTGACTGCGTTTCGGATGTATCGTTCACGGATACGGACAAATATACCAACGGCACTGCGGCTTTGTGCGGATATGCGATAAATAGCACGATTGAACACTGCCAAAACAAGGGAAACTTTTCAGTAACAACGGATACTACCTCTTTGCTGATGGGCGGTATCGTAGGTGTTGCTCAAAACAGTACCGTGCAGTATTGTACTAATACAGGTGATATGACCTCTTGGACACCCTGTACCGGCGGAATTGTTGGGCAGTTGTATCAAGACTCAAAGATTATCAATTGTTATTCCACCGGGAAAATGGTTCCTCTTGGCATTGGCGATACGGATGTCGGCGGCATTGCAGGCATAGTTGGTGCAGGTACAGAAATCCGACATTGCTATTTCGCTGGTGAAATGGATTTGTCTCAATATACTGCCACTACACCTTATAAGCGTTTAGGCGGTATTGCAGGCGGTGTTTCTTCTGATACCCCTGTTTTTGAAAACAATTATTTCGTGAAAACTGAAAATGTCCCGGCTTGCTTTAAGTACCAGGATGCTGGAACAGAAAAGACCCTTGACTTTATGAAAACGGAAGATTTCTTTAATGAAATCACTGCTGCTGGTGGCAATTATCGATTTAATTCTAATGGAACGCCCCTTTTGCCTGCACCGAAGTATACGGTTTCTTTTGTCGTAACACCTGCCGAGTTGGCGAATGTAGTCATTAAAGTGGACGGTCAGGAAGTAGCACCCCCCGTTGATTTGGAGGCAGGTACTTACAAAGTTGAGGTCAGTGCAGATAATTGTGCGGTTTTCACTTCCGATATTACGATTACGGCTGATACAGCAACTCATACGCAGACCATTGCAATGACTTATTTGCCTTCCGACTACACTATGTTCATCGGAGCCATTGCTGCCTTTCTCAAGGAAGTTGAGACAAGCCCGTTCAGCGATGTGTCCACCAGCGCCTACTACTACGAGGCCGTGAAGTGGGCGCAGGAAAAGGGCATTACCGGCGGTATCGGCAACGGTCTCTTTGGGCCGAACCAGCCTTGCACCCGCGCACAAATCGTCACCTTCCTGTGGCGTGCTGCCGGTTCTCCCGTGGTGAACTACGCCATGAACATGAGCGATGTCCCCGAAGGCAGCTACTACGCCGAGGCCGTCCGCTGGGCGCTCAGCGAGGGCATCACCACCGGTACAACGGGAAGCACGTTCTCTCCCGATGAGACCTGCACCCGCGCTCAAGCCGTCGCGTTTCTGTTCCGCTACGCTGCGTCCGAGGCGGTCACCTTGCAGGAGCTGGTGTCCGGCTTCTCTGACGCCGATTCCGTTCCTGGCTACGCGCTTCCCGCGATGAACTGGGCGCTTGCTGAGGAAATCGTACAGGGCAACGGCAGCAAGCTCATGCCGAACGATTCCTGCACGCGTGCGCAGATTGTCACCTTCCTCTTCCGCGCATATCAGGGCAAATAAGCAATCGCAAAAAAGCAGCGGGGCGGCATAGGTCGCCCCGCTCCGCTCGCCAGCCTGTGAAGCACAGGCTGACGAGCTTATTTTTTGGCAGAAAACATCCTTAGCAAATCTCGTCTCTGTAATCGGAATCCTGTACACATTGCCGGCCATGCGTTTGTGGGGGCAGACGACTCTGTTCGTCCCTGCGCGCAGCAAAAAAGCGTCCCTCCCCCGGCCAGGAAAGGACGCTTTCTCTTTTTTACAGCGACTTCAGCAGCTTGACGCCCTCGTCGATGAGCAGCTCGGCAATGCCAGCCTTAAAGTTGGAGCTTCTGGCCTCATAGCCGCCCTCGTCGTACGCCTCTTTCATTGGGTAATAGCCCTCCGCGCCGTTCGTCAGGCAGCACGGCAGCGTCATGGCAAACGGCGAACCGTCTTTCAGCCCCCGGCCGATGCCCGTAAACGGTTCACCGGGGATGCCAAGGAACGCAACCGGTCCTACGCGTACGCCGCTCAGCGGCAGCGGGAACGTCTCCGGGCCGTCTTTCAGATGCTTCATCCGCAGCGCTTCGGCTACCGCCGTCGTCAGCTCCATGCCCGCAAACGGCAGCTCTGCATCGCGTCCGGCGTTGTGCAGCTCCACAATTTTCTCCGCGCGCGCGGCCTCCTCGGCTGTCGGCATATTCGACGGCGCGTTTACAATCCGCTCGGCAGCGCGGACGCAGTCCACATCGCAGAACTGCACCTTTTCATATACCTGCAAAACCGCACCCGCAATCACGCGCCCCATGTGCTTTGCGTGCGCATAGCCGCGGTCTGCGTCGTCAAAGCACGGATGCAGACCGTTTGCATCGCCGCCCACAGGGTGCACATTCACGTGGTTCACGTCGCCCTGCGCGCCGTTAAAGAACATACACCGCACGTTGTCCAGCGCCGCCTCGGTCGTCTCGCGCACAAAGCGCGGGAAGTCCGCCGAAATCTCGTCGCCGCCCACCACGTCCGGGTGTACGCCAAAGTTGGCAATTACAATATCCGGCGCGCACTTGCGCACAAAGCGCAGCACGTTCACCCGCTCGTCTACATCGCCGATCGGCGCAACGATATCGGGGTTATTCACGCCGGGATTTGTGCGGATTGAGCCATCCTTCATCCGGAAGCGGCGCACAAATGCGATATGCGGCGCACAGCCCACGGCGTAGCCCATCTTCGCATCCGTCATGTCGCGCACTGCCATCACCGCACAGTCGCACAGCTTGCGTCCCAGATAGTCGCCATATTCCTTTTCGCCGTACTTGTTTTCGTCCAGCTCGCTCTTGCCAACCAGCGGCCCTGTGTGCGTGTGCGAGCAGGCGATAAACACTGCCTCCGCCTTGACGCCGGTTCGTTCGGCGATGGCCGCGCGATAGGCGTGCATCGTCTCCTTGTCGATCATCAGATTGTCCAGTGCAATCAAAATCGCCTGATCGTCGCCGCAGCGAAGCGCCAGCGCCGAAGCCTCCAGCGCGTCAAGAATGCCGGACGCAAAGCGCTCGACAAAATAACCCGAAATTTCAATGCCAAGCGGCGGGGTAACGTCCACGCGTGCAAAGCCAGCCTGTAAATTTGCCATTTCTGTTTCCTCCTGTATCTGCAAAAGCTGCCGCAGCCGTTGGCTGCGGCAGCTTGCCGGTTTTATACAGCTTCTGCTGTTTTACTTTTTCAGATGCGCGTTGTGCACTGTGGTGAACGCGTCGATGACTCTCTGGATGTGCTCCTTTTCCCACGTGGGATGCAGGAACAGGTTCACCGTGCGGGCACGCAGGCTCTTTGCCACCGGGCATACAACGCCCTCATACGTCAGACCCTCGCGGGTGTACTCCTTGGAGCAGAACGGGAACTTATGCGAGCCAAAGCCGCCGAGCTCCTTATATGCCTTTTCCTCGTATGCTTCCGGCCATTGAATGCCGTAGCAGGGAATGCCCATGCCGGCCATTTCCTTAAGGAACGCGGGCGCGTCGATGTCCAGCTTGTCCAGATCCAGAATGATCGGGAACCACCAGTAAGCGCACTGACGCTCCTCGGTGTCAACCGGCAGCGACTTGACGCCCTCGAGCTTGCCCAGCGCCTCGCGGTACATCTTGGCGTACTCAAAGCGGCGCGGCAGATTCCACGTTTCCAGACGCGCCAGCTCGTTGATGCCGACGATGGACTGCATCTCGGTCATACGGAAGTTGAAACCCACACGGTTGTGGATATAGGGCAGCTTCTCCTCCAGCGCCAGCATATTCATTCTGGCCTTGACGTCATAGCCGTGGTCACGGAACGAACGTGCCTCCCAGCCGCGATCCTCGTCGTTGGTGACGACCATGCCGCCCTCGCCGCCGGTGGTGAAGTGCTTGGACTGTGCAAACGAGAAGCAGCCCACGTCGCCGATCGTGCCGACGGACTTTCCCTTATACTTGCCGCCGATGGCCTGCGCGCAGTCCTCGATAACGTACAGGTTATGCTTGCGGGCAATGGCCATGATGCGATCCATGTCACACACAACGCCATACAGATGGACAATGACAATGCCCTTGGTGCGCTCGGTGATCTTGCTTTCGATGTCATCAGGGTCGATGGTGTGGCTCTCATCCACGTCGCAGAAGATGGGCACCGCACCCGCCTGCACCACCGCGAACGAGGACACGATGAACGAGTAGGACGGCACGATCACCTCATCGCCAGGGCCGATGCCCAGCGTTGCGATGCCGATGTGCAGCGCAGCCGTGCCGTTGGTGCAGGAAATTGCCATCTTTGCGCCGCACCACTTGGCGAACTTGTCCTCAAATTCCATGCCCTTATGGCCGGTCCAGTAGCAGACCGCGCCGGTGTCGAGTGCTTCGGCGATTTCCGCCTTGCTCTTCGGGTCAAACTGCGGCCAGCCGGGGAAGCCCAGCTCGGCAACGCCAGCGCCATTCATGACAATTTCTTTTTTCTCGCTCATGTTAAAACCTCATTTCTTCAAGTGTAAAACAGTTGCAAATTTACGAATGTTGGCCGCTTACACGCCTCTTTGCATCTCGTCAACAGACTCGAGAATCGCGTCGGCCATATAGTCCAGCTGCTCCGGCGTCAGGCCGTAGACCGGGAAGTGCGTAAAGCGGTGGTTGAATACCTCCTCGCACACCGGGCAGCTCTCAGCGATTGCCTTTTCGTCATAGCCATACTCACGCAGGATTTCGAACTTATACAGCGGGCCAAAGTGAGGAATCTGCGTGACGCCCTTTGCGTCCATCTTTTTCTTGAACAGCTGAATATCGCCGCCCGCCTTTTCGGGGATGATCTGAAGCTGATACAGATGGAACGTGGGTTTGATTTCGTCATTGCCCAGATCCTGCGGGATCAGAGCGTCGCAGGCGGAAAGGCGCTTTGTCAGATATTCGGACGCGCGGCGGCGCGCTTCGATAATCTGGTCGATTCGGGCAATCTGGAGCTGCAAGCCCAGACCCTGAATCTCGGTGGTGGAGAAGTTGGTTGCGACGAACGGGCCGTTCTTGCCGCGGATGGCGGTGACGTCATACAGCCAGTTCGGGATATGCTTGCTGAAATCCGTGCCAAGGAAGCGCGCGCGGCGCATCTCGGGCAGGAATTCTGTCACGTTGGAACACAGGATGCCGCCCTCGCCAAAGGAGGTGATGTTCTTGACCTCGTGGAACGAGAACGAGCCAAAATCGCCGATTGTGCCGAGCTTGCGGTGCTTATACTCGCCGCCAAAGGCGTGCGCCGCGTCCTCAAGGACGACAATATCGTGCTGCTTGGCCAGCGCCATGATCGGATCCATATCGACTGGATAGCCGCCAATGTGGACGGGGATGATCATCTTCGTCTTGTCGGTGATCTTTTTCTCCACGTCCTTGGGATCCATATTCAGCGTCAGCGGATCGACATCCGCAAACACCAGCTTGCAGCCGATGGAAAGCGGATACGCCATGGTTGCGGCAAACGTGATGGCCGGGACGATAACCTCGTCTCCTGGCTTCAGCCCAGTATACTTGCAGGCAATCTCAAAGCCCGCTGTGCAGTTGGTCAAAAATGTAGAGCCAGTGGTGTGCAGATATTCGTCGCACATATTCTCGGCCTTGCCAACCTCCACGTCCAGCGACAGCTTTGCCGGGGGCGCGGAAACCTTGTCCAGCGCGAGAACGTCCTTCTCAACCGTTTTCAGCGCCTCGTCGTAGGCCTCGCCCTTGCCTTTCATCATAAACCGGATGATGGTCATCAAATCCTGCGCGTTATAGTTTTCGCCGACCGCAGCCCACGGGACTTTGGTTTCGCCGGTGTTATACCGGAAATCCGATGCTTTCTTCTCCATTTAAAATTGACTCCTTTCAGAATATCAGTTTGTTGACAGACGGACATTCTGAAGCAGTTACGGATCGCGGCAGCAATTGAACAAGCCGACCGCAAAATCGAGTGGTCTGTTCATAGTTTACCTCTTCGCGTCATTGACGCTACCGTTATGGAATCAGTTTCTTTTTATCTTCCCGCGCCGCAGGCGGCGCGGGAAGCATGATTGTGGAATTTTCTTTGAATTACAGATCAACAACGCACTTGTTGTCGTTGGAACGGTAGGCCGCCTCCATAACGCGCTGCACCTGCACCGCATCAGACGCCGGAACCTCCAGCGGAAGATTGTTCAGGATCGAATTGCCGAACGACTCAATCTCGCGCGTGTACATATTGCCGAACTCCACGTCCAGCTGCTCGCCCTTGACGTCCTTGGTGTCCTGCTGTGCGTCATAGCCGCCAACCTCGCCGCAGAACATCGCGTCCAGCGTACCGCCGTCGATCTGGCCGATGATGTTTTCGCCAACCAGATGACCCTGATCGCCGAAGAACTCAAGACGCCACTTGGAGGCTTCGTCGGGGATATTGAAGTTGGACTGCACCACGCACTCGCAGCCGTTTTCCAGCCGCATCAGAACCGTAGACGTGTCCTCCACCTCATAGTGGAACGTCAGCGTGTCGTGGAACGCCGCAACCTGCTTGACCTTTGAGCCGGTGACATACTGCATCAGGTCGATGCAGTGCACGCCCATGTCCATCATTGCGCCGCCGCCGCCGTTTTTCTTGCTCTGACGCCAGTTGCCGGGCATATCGGGATACCAGCAGGTGAACTGCGAGAAGCCCGAAACCGGACGGCCGATCTTGCCGTCGGCAATGGCCTGTTTCATAGCCATGACGTATGCGCCAAAGCGCATCATCAGACCTGCCGCAATCTTGACGCCCTTGCTCTCACAGTAGTCAACGACCTTCTGCCCCTCTTCCGAGGTCATGGCCAGCGGCTTTTCAATCAGAATATGCTTGCCAGCGTCGGCAGCCATCATGGCCTGCTTGGCGTGCAGCACAACGGGGGACGCGATATAAACCGCGTCAATCTCGGGATCGGCCAGCAGCGCAGCCTCGCTGTCATACGCACGCTTGCAGCCCCACTTGGCGCGGGACTTTTCCGCCAGCTCCATATTGATCTCCATTACAGCAATCAGCTCGGCGTTATTCGCCAGCATCATTCCGGGAATCGTTCTGCGGTCTGCAATGCCGCCCGCGCCGATAACGCCCCAACGAAGCTTTTTCATAGCAATTGTCTCCTTTTATGATTCTAAAACGCAGAATTTTTGCGATTATTTCCAAGCTTACACGTTTTTTGCCGGCTGTGCCGGCGGGATATGCCTTGTCCGGCTGTGCCGGAGCATCGCCGCTGCTGCCAGACGGCGGTTCGTTTTGTCCTGCTCCTATCTTACGACGGATGCTTTCAATTTTCTATGTGATTTTGTGTAACGATTTACGTCTAATAATTTTTCCGCAGAAAGGAACACGAATTTCAAAAACGCGGTTTTCTCTCTGCGGGCATCGGCGCAATGCGCCTGCGGATGCAGGGGGCTTGCGCCCCCTGCGATTACGCGGTTTACGGAATTTGCCGGAGATTAGTCGAAGCTCCAGAATTTCTCAACGTTGGTGCTGTCAACAACGAACAGGTCGATGTTGGTCTTGGTGGGAACGTCCTTGCCCTCGAAGTAGCTGATTGCGCCTTCGTAGATGAACTGTGCCAGAACCCAAGCGTCAACGTTCAGGCAAGCCTGATAGTTCACGTCATTGTCATGCAGCTTGCCGAACGGCTCTGCACCGTAAGCGCCCATGGAGAAGACCTTGACGTCGGTGTTGCCAACAGCCTGCAGCGCTGCAACTGCGCCCATTGCGCCGTTGTCAACGTCGGAGATGATGTAGTCATACGGCTCGACGATGGCGGAGATTGCGTTGTATGCAGTCTCGCGGTTGCCCTGAGAGTCGTACTTGTTCAGGATTTCGATTTCGCAGCCGTCTGCATTGGCAGCGTCGATAACCTCATGCAGGCCAACAAAGCGCTCCTGGCAGTGCGTGGAAACAGCGTTGGTCAGCTCAACCACACGGCACTTGCCGCCGTTGTTTTCCTTAACATAGTTGACGAAGTACTCGCCAACCAGCGTGCCGGTTGCTTTCTGATCCCAGGTGACGGTGGTGACAGCCTTTTCCTCGCCGTCGGTCCAGTAGCCGTCGTAGATGATGACGGGAATGCCGGCCTCAACCGCATTCGTCAACGCAATGCCGGAGCCGTCGGGGGTGATGGGGTCAACCATGATGATGTCAACGTTGTTGGAAATCATGTTCTCGATCTGCTTGGTCTGGGTCTCGTCGTTCAGGTCGCCGTCCTCGCAGACGATGTCAGCGCCGTAGTATGCGCCGAGTGCTTCCAGAGCCTGTGCCAGAGCTGCGCACCATTCGTCGCCCTTGTAGCAGATGGAGCAGCCGATCTTCTTGCCTTCCAGCGCGGTGGTGTCCTGCAGGACAACAGCGGCGGGAATGCCGAGCTCAGCAGCCTTGCCCTCGGTTGCGATTACGTCGGTCTTGACAGCGCCTTCAGCAGCGGGCGTTTCTTCAGCCGGGGTCTCTTCAGCGGGTGTTTCTGCTGCGGGCGTCTCCGCAGCGGGCGTCTCGGTCTTGGTGTCGGCCGCAGGGGGCTCCGTCTTGGCTGCGCAGGCAACCAGGCCCAGAACCATGACCATTGCAAGAAGCATCGCGATCAGTTTCTTCATTTTGTAATTCCTCCTTAAATTTTATCTAACAGGCTGCGCCTGATTAGACCGTTGTTTGGATCATCAGCTGCAAAGCGCCATGATCTTTGCCTGTGTAGCTTCGGCCGCGTTCAGCTCGCCCATCTTGTGACCCTCATGCATAACCATGATGCGGTCGCACATGCCGAGCAGCTCAGGCATTTCGGACGAGATCATGATGATGGTCTTGCCCTCCTTTGCCATCCGGTTGATCAGACGGTAAATTTCTGCCTTTGCGCCAACGTCGATGCCGCGCGTGGGCTCGTCAAGGAACAGGATCTCCGAGTTCTGGAACAGCCACTTTGCGATAACCACTTTCTGCTGGTTGCCGCCGGAGAGATACTGTACCTCGGTCTCCATGCTCGGCGTGACAACGTGCAGCTTGTCGGCGTATTCCTTGCTCAGCGTTTCCTCAAGCGAGCTGCTGATCACACCGGCGCGCAGTACGCGCTTCATGTTGACCAGCGTGGTGTTCCGCTTGACCGACATAATCTGGACAAGACCCTGGAGCTTGCGATCCTCTGGGATCAGGCCAAGACCGTCACGGATGGCGTCGGCAAACGTACGATAGTGAACTTTCTTTCCGCGGACATAGACCTCGCCGGATTCCGGCTTGTCAATGCCGAGAATGGCGCGGGCAAGCTCGGTGCGGCCAGCGCCGACCAGCCCCGAAATGCCAAATACCTCGCCAGACTTGACCTCAAAGCTGATGTCCTGCAAAATGCCGCGGCTGAGATTTTTGACCTCCAGAATCGTTCCGCCGACGTTGCCAACCTCTTTCGGATACTCCTGACCCATCTCACGGCCGACCATCATGTTGATCAGGCCCTGACGGTCAACGGAAGCGACCGGAATCGTGTCGATGTGACAGCCGTCGCGCAGGACGCTGACGTTGCTGCACAGGCCGAAGATTTCGTCCAGACGGTGCGAGATATAGATGATGGTGATGCCCTCGTCGCGCAGCTGCTTGACAATGCGGAACATAACCTCCAGCTCGCGGTCGGTCAAAACGGCCGACGGCTCATCCATGATCAGGATGCGGGAATTATTGTTAATGGCGTGCATGATCTCGACGATCTGCTTTTTCGCGACGGTCAGAGACGAGACCTGCGCGTTGATGTCGATGTCCATGCCGAGATCTTCAACGATCTCCCGCGCGCGGCGGCGCATGCCCTTCCAGTCAACCAGACCGTTTTTCAGCTGGACGTTGCCAAGGAACATATTTTCCGCAACGCTCAGCGGCTCGGCCAGCTTGATTTCCTGATGGACAACGCTGATGCCGGCACGGCGTGCCTCGATGGGGCTGTTAAAGCGGCAGGGCTTGCCGTCCAGAATGATTTCGCCCTTATTCGGCTGGTAGATACCGGCCAGAACCTTAATCAGGGTGGACTTGCCTGCGCCGTTCTCGCCGACCAGACCGTGGATGGTGCCGCGCTCAATGTTGATGGTGACGTCATCCAGCGCCTTGACGCCGGGGAACTCTTTTGTGATATTCTTTAATGTTAAGATGTAGTTGTTATCCATTGTTCACCCAACCTTTCTGTGATACTTCGGTCAGGTCAATCAGGACTTCTTCTTGTTGCTGGCAACGTCAAGCGTGACGGCAAGCACAAGGACAACGCCCTTCAGAACGTCCTGCACGAACGGATCGACGCCCATCTGGGAGAAGCCGTTGAACAGCGTGTTCAGGAAGATGCAGCCGAACATCGTGCCGATGACGCGGCCCTTGCCGCCGGCCAGCGAAACGCCGCCGATGATCGAGCCGATAACGGCGTCAAATTCATAGTTCTGTCCGTTGGTGACGGCGACAGAGTTGAGTCGGGACATCAGGACGAGACCGCCGAACGTAGCCAGAACGCTGCCCAGCAGGAACGTGCCGAACTGATAGGCCTTGACGTTGATGCCGGAGAAGAATGCCGCTTCACGCGAGCCGCCGACGGCGTAGAGGTTACGGCCGACGCGGGTCTTGGAAGTGACAAACTGCGCAATTGCGTAGACGATGATCATCAGCAGCACGCAGACCGGGAATACGCCGCCGAAGATATAGCCGCGGCCAAGGAACGAGATACTATCGGGCATGTTGGCAATCGGCACAGCCTGCGTCAGCAGCTTTGCAAGGCCGTAGCAGATGTACTGCGTGCCAAGCGTTGCGATCATCGCGGGAACGCCGACATAAGAGACCATGAAGCCGTTGACTGCGCCGACGGCAAGGCCGATGGCGAACATGATCAGGATGGCAAGGCCGGTGGACATACCGACGTTTTTCATCAGGATGGCACCCACGCAGCTGGTGAGACAGACCATACGGCCAAGGGAAAGGTCAAAATTGCCGGTCAGCAGCATGATCGACTGGCCAAGGGCAACGATGGCGACGGTAGAGCTTTGCAGAAGAATGTTTTTCCAGTTGCTCCAGGTCAGGAAGTACTGTGCGCCAAACTTTACATACGAAATGATAGAGAATACGACAATCAGGATGGCGATGCCGACAAGGCTCATCCAGTCCTTAACCAGTGCGCCGACGCTCTTTTTGCTGTTTAACGTGGTTGCTTTTGTGCTCATTTGATTCATTCCTCCTAGTTTTTTCGCTCTTACGCGCTACGGCGCTCACGCAGCCGGTTACGGAAGCAGGTGCTTGGTGCTGTGACGGGGGTAGACGTTATAGGGTCGGAAGCCCTCGGCGTAGGCAACGCCGCACTGATATCCGCGATATCTTGAGCAGGTACGGATCATATCCACAAAGTCGATGCCGTCATGGTCAAGCATCCACTTGATCTGCGACTCATGCATCTCAAGCGCTTTCAGCTTCATCTCAATCTGGCCGGTAATATCGACATAGTGGGTGGGGTTGAAGTCCACGCCTGCCAGGCTATCCATAAAGAACGTTGGAATCATGCTCTCAAAGGCCGGGTAGTTGACCGAGCGGTGCGGCAGACCCGACATAAATGCGCCATTGGTGGCCAGATGGCTGGTCTCCACATGATCCTGCATATAATCCACGTCGTTGTGCGTGATGATAACGTCGGGACGCGCATAGCGAACCACGTCGGCCACGGCGTCAATCTGCGCCTGATCGTGGCGGTTCACCTGCATATCCGAAACGTTAATGTTGAAAACTTCTTTGGCACCGATAAACTTGCCGGCATTTTCCGCTTCCTTTTCACGGATCTTGCCCAAAGGGCCGGGTTCAATAATGACATGGCCCTGATCACCGTTTGCAACATGGCACATATACACATCTGCGCCCTGCTCTACATATTTGCGGAGTGTACCCGAGCAGGCGATCTCCAGATCGTCGGGGTGGCAGCCAATCGCCAGAACTCTCATGTTTTTCACCTCTTGCTGAAATTAGGGGGGCGCGTGCGGCCGATTGTCTTGGCGGCACGGCCATGCGGCAGAATAAATACGCCGCGAGTCTTATTGCCTTGCATCCATAATAGACCGAAGTGCGGTCTTTTGTCAACACAATTCCTAAATAATCTTTACGAATGTTGTAATAATAGTGAATTATTCACAACTCAACCACCGTGATTTTGGTCGATGTTGCCACACGTTTTGCGGTTTTTGCGCCCCATTCTTTCAACTCTTTTTAAAAATAATCGACGGTAAATTTAGACGCTTTTCCATAAAATTTGCCCGCGGGCATGCGTTTTTTGCGCATACCCGCGGGCTTTTGTTCGTTTATGTTCGCTTTTGTCCGTCATTCGCGAACTTTGCCATCTCTCAGGCCAGCAGACCGCCTGCGGCCTCAATTTCTTTCTTGACCAGCCGCACCGAGGCAATGGCCTCCTCCAGCGGCGCAACCGACAGATCGTTTTTGCCCTGCAATCCCTCAACAAAGTATTTCAGCTCGTTATAATACCCGCCGAGCGACGAAATATTGCCGCCGATGCGGTTGTCGCCGGTATATTGCGCGGCAAGCTCCGGATGGAACGCATCGCCGTCGTTCGGATACACGGTCAGACCGTTTGCATCGTTTGTGATGGTCGCCTTTTCCAGCTTGACGCGGAACGTGGCCGAGAACGGGAACGACGCAGGATAGTCCCACGCGGCCTCGACGCTGACTGCCACGTCCCTGCCATAGTTGT
>OIXL01000556.1_pt1 | contig 17965 bp, 15 predicted proteins | sample 1587761 | NCBI WGS metagenome assembly OIXL01 (sample SAMN03283246) | human gut metagenome | biome: human-associated habitat; material: feces | host: Homo sapiens | place: Peru | collected 2012 | reverse complement strand
CTTTTATTGTAACTTAATTCTTTTCTATTGTCCTTTGCGCCTTATCTCTGTAATATAAAAATATCGCTTGCTTCTTTCCCTATCGCTGTGCAAGCACCTGGTACCTATCTTTACAAATCGTATTTCATAAAAATCTCAACATTTATATTCTCTTCGTAATTTTCTGCGTCCACGCTCACTTCGCTGACTTATATAAAACCCGCGTTCATTTCGCGCTTTGCCACGTAACTATTTCCAGTTGCATTTCAATCATCCCTACCGTACAATTTAAGGAGAAATTACATGGGACAAAAAGAAAAGCTGATCCAGTCACTTAAATCCAGACCAAAGAATTTTACATTTCACGATGCCGAAACCTTGCTGGTTTTTTTAGGATTTACGCGTTCCAACAAAGGGAAAACAAGTGGCTCCCGCGTAATTTTTTTCCATGAAGCTCATGGCTGTATCATGCTTCACAAACCACATCCCCAAAAGGAATTGAAAACTTATCAAGTGAAGCAGTTAATCGAATTTCTGGAGCAGGAGGATTTAATTTGAATAACACAATGCAATATAAGGGATACCTTGGTTCTGTAGAATTTTCTGAAGAAGATGAGCTTTTCTTTGGAAAAGTAATGGGAATTCGTTCGTTAATTTCTTATGAAGGCGAAACCGCTCATGAACTGCTTGCCGACTTTCACAGATCTGTCAATGAATATCTGGAATCATGCAGAGCAGAAGGACATGAGCCCGAAATTGCATATAAAGGAAGCTTTAACGTTCGTATTTCTCCGGATTTACACCGTCAGCTTGTCATTTATGCCACATCGCACCAAATGACATTAAACCATTGTATTGAAAAGATTCTTGCTTCCTCACCGGCTGTCCGGTAGTTCCTTTCATCACTTCCTATGGTAGAATACCACTATTATGGAATTATTCTCACTACAATACTTTCTGTTTGTTTCAATACTACTGGCTGCTTATTTCCTGCTGCCGCGGATTTCCCGCGCAGCAGGCTGTTTTCAGTGGGTCCTTCTTCTTGCCGCAAGCCTTGGCTTCTATCTCTTCTCCGGCAAGGGAGCCATTCTTCTCATGCTGACCACAGCCTTCACGGTATGGGGCGGCGGACTTCTTCTGTCCGGCCGGGATGCAGCATATCAGAAGCAGAAAAAAGCCGGCTTTTCCTCTTCTGCAGAGCGCAAGGCGGCGAAGAAGAAAAATACTTCGGAAAAGCGAATCCTCCTTGTCTGCGTTCTCCTTCTGAACTTCGGTATTCTTGCATGGCTGAAATACTTTACTGCGCTGATTCCCGCCTTTTCCGGTCTTCTTCTGCCGCTTGGAATTTCCTTTTACACCTTTCAGGCCATCTCATACCTGATTGACCAGTATAACGGGAAGTATCCGGCAGAGAGGAATTTCCTGCACTTTCTCCTGTTCGTCTCCTGGTTCCCGCAGCTTCTTCAGGGACCGATCGGCCGGTATGACAAGCTCCGGCCCCAGTTTTTCCGTGAGAATCACTGGAACGGCGACCGGATCAAGCGTGCCCTTCTTCTTATTCTCTTCGGACTTATGAAGAAATATGCCATCGCAGATATGCTGGTCGGAAGCATCTCCTCTGTTCTGGACGGAGACATTTCACGCCTTCCGGGAAGCCTCGTTGTGTTTGCGATTCTCTTATATTCCGCCCAGCAGTATGCGGATTTCTCCGGCGGCATCGACATCATCTCCGGTGTTTCCCTGCTCTTTGGCATCGAGCTTGCACCAAACTTCCGCCAGCCCTACTTCTCCACCTCACTGGGAGATTTCTGGCGCCGCTGGCACATTTCACTCGGTGCCTGGATGCGCGATTATCTGTTCTATCCGTTCGCTCTGCTGAAGCCGATGCAGAATTTCGGCAGGTGGTGCACGAAGCACATGGGGAAAAACGGCAAACATTTCGGCCGCGTGCTTCCTGCCGGAATTGCCAACCTGGTGGTCTTCTTTGTGGTCGGCATCTGGCACGGCCCTCAGCTTCATTACGTTCTCTGGGGCTTATATAACGGAATGGTCATTGCGCTCTCCGACCTCACAGAGCCCTTCTGGAAGCATCTTGCCGCAAAGCTCCGGATGAATACCGAATCGCGCGGCTTTCATGTATTCCGCATCGTGCGAACCTTTGTCATTGTCAACATCGGATGGTATTTTGACCGAATCAGTCAGTTTCAGAGCTGCCTGCAGGCCTTTGCAGTTACTCTGACGGATTTCCGGCTGACTGCCCTGAAGGATGGCATCGTATCGGAAATCATCGGACATTCCACCCTGTTCAACATTGCAGGCGGATACGCCGTCGCCTTTCTTGGCCTGATTCTCGTATTTGCAGACAGCATTCAAAAGGAACGGGGATGTGACGTCTGCGGACAAATCATTCATGGACGCTTTGTCCGGAAGATGCTGATCGTCATTCTGATGATGCTTCTTGTCATCGCCTCATTCCTGTTCACTGAATCTGCGGGAGGCTTCCTGTATGCAAATTTCTGATTCCGGAATATCCAAGAAGCAGGACCGCGGTTCTGCAAAACGCACATTCTCTTTCCAGCGGAACACTTGCGTTCTGCTGAAAAGCCTTTGTCTCCTGGCCTGTCTGTTCCTTCTGAACGGTGCCCTCTCCTGGCTGATGGAGCCATATCTTGGCCCCTCAGAGGAAATGTGGCGAAGCTACCGCAGCTGCGAAGAGCTGGATACCGTCTTCGTTGGAACCTCGCAGTGCCTGCAGGGAATCAATCCCTCCACACTCGACAGGGTATGCGGCAGCTCCTCCTTCAACATGGCAACCAATATGCAGTCGCTTGCCAATTCCCGCGACGCCATTGCAGCCGCAATCCGGGATCATCACATTCAGAACGCCGTTCTTGTCATCGACCACGAAATTCTGGACCTTGACCGCAGCGACAACTTCCGCGCTGATCAGAGCTACTGGCACGCCAAGGCGATTACAGAACCATCCGTTTCCGCAAGACTTCTGGATGACCTGACGTTCATGACCTCACCCGACTTTTTCGGAAGGCCGGCAAGTCTGACCTACCTGACGCCCTGGGTTTATAACCGGAGCTCCAATCTCTCGCGGAACCTGAAGGAAAAGATCTCCGGTACCATTCTGGACACGGAAGGCCACAGAACGGCACAGGGCTTTCTGCCCTCTTACGAAGAGCTGAATCCGGATTTTGAATTTATCACCTGGGAAGAGGCGGAGGAATGGGATAAGACCGCTGTCTCACTGAAGGATCTGTACATTTCGGAAGAGAATAAAGAGGAGCTTGCCGGCATCCGGGATCTCTGCGCGGCCAATCAGGTAAGCCTGACCGTCATCGTGGTGCCCTATCCCAACTGGCTCAGCATCTACCCGTTAGAGAATTACCTGGAGACCGACGCAGAGATTGCTTCCCTGTTTGCAGAAGCCGGATTTGAATTCTATGACTTCAATCTGATTCTGCCGGAATATTTCGATGCCTCCGGCAATGAGAACTACAGCGATGTGGGACACATGAATGAAAAGGGGGCAGAGCGCTTCTCTGCCTTCTTCGGAGAATTTCTGAAAGCAAGGAGCAGCGGCGAAGATGTGCAGGCGTGGTTCCGCACATCCCCGGGCTTCTCAGATGCCTCCGAGTAAAAGCCCCCATACCGGCACGGTAATCACAGACAAAGCCGTGCTGAGCACCACACATTTGGCGGCAGAATCCGCATCCGCCCCATATTTGGCAGCAAGAAGCGACGTCGTCGATCCTGCCGGCATCGCTGCCAGAAAGACCGACACACCGGTAATAAGCGGATCCACATGAAGGAATCTGCAGGGAAGCCATACGATGAGTGGAATGATCACCAGCCTCATCACAGAAAAGTAAAGCTGCTTCCCTGTCACAATTGTCTTCCAGTCCACATCCGACAGAATGGTTCCGATATAAACCATCGTCATCGCCGTCGTGCAGGAGGAAAGCGCGGAAACCGTCTTATCCATAAAACCGGGAAGCGGGATCCTGGTCAGCATCAGAAACAGCCCGATGTAAACTGCAATCATGCAGGGATGCACCAGCACCTTTTTCAGCAGGCCCTTCCGGCTCGATCCCCGGTTAAAATACGACACTCCCGCTGTCCACATGACAATCCGCTGCGGAATCAGATAAATCGACGCATATAAAAGTCCCATATCCCCGAAGACAGCCTCTGTCAGAGGATTTCCCATAAATCCTGCATTGGAGCAGACCGTCGCGTACTGGAATACCTGCTTCTCTCCCTCGTTCATCATGCGGTAGCAGACATATCCGATGATGGTGCACAGGATCTGAATCAGGACAGAAATCAGAAGCACCAGTCCCAGCGCACTGCCAATGCCGGCTACGCTGTCTTCCTCATTCACAAAGGCACGCACAATATTGCAGGGAAGAATGACATACAGAATAAGATCCGTCAGGCATTTTCTCCCCTCATTCGTTACTATTCCGATTTGCCGGATCACCAGACCCGTTACCATCAAAAGCAGCATCTCTCCCATCAGCTGCAGCATTTCCGAAAGCATGTCCTGTCTTCTCCTTCCTCACCGTAAAACAAAGCCCGCCCGTTTCCGGGAAGGCTTTGCAATTGTTCCATATCGTATCAGGTTGCCGGATAGACCGGAATCCTTATTTCAGGAATTCTTCAATTCTCTTCAGTCCCTCGCGGATCTTCTCCTCATCTGCTGCGAAGCTGAAGCGTACAAAATCTCCGCAGTGACTTCCGAGACAGATGGCAGGAACCGTTGCCACGTACTTCTCATAAAGAAGCTTTTCCGCAAACTCTTCGCCTGTCATTCCGGTTTTGCTGACATCCACCATGATGTAGAAGGCTCCGTGCGGGGCCACGTACGAAAGCTTCGGGATGCGGTCCAGACCCTCCATCATAAGCTTGCGTCTCTTTGCAAACTCATCGTGCATCGCCTCCACATCCTTCATGGTCTCCGGAAGGTTCATCGCTTCTGCTGCCCCCTCCTGAATAAAGGTTGTGATCGAAGTCGTCACATACTGATGATGCTTCACCAGAACCGGCATCAGCTTTGCAGGCCCTGTGACATAACCAAGACGCCAGCCCGTCATCGCGTAGGTCTTGGAGAAACCATTGACGATCAGGCACCGCTCCTTCATATGAGGGAAGGATGCCACCGAATAAAACTTCGCGCCGTCATAGGTCAGGCTGCTGTACATCTCATCGGACAGAATCAGGAAGTTATGCTTTACCGCAAGCTCGCAAAGCTTTGCAAGCTGTGACCTTCCATATACCACACCGGTCGGGTTGTTCGGAGAATTGAGAACCAGAAGCTTTGTTTTCTCCGTAATGACGGCCTCCACGTCTGAAATACTGATCTCAAATCCATTCTCCGGCTTCAGATTGACATCAATCACCTTGCCGCCGCACTCCTTCACCAACGCTTCGTAGTTGATAAAAGCCGGCTTGAAAATAATAACCTCATCTCCCGGATCCACGACAGAACAGATGCAGTCATTCAGTCCCTCTGCACCTCCGCAGGTAACCAGAATTTCGGTTTCCGGATCATAGCCGACACCGATGTCCTTTTTTACCTTCTCCGCAATCGCCTTCCGAAGGGAAAGCTGCCCCCAGTTGGCCGGGTAATGTGTCATATGCGCATTCAGCGCCTTGATGGTCGCCTGTGCGATCGGCTCCGGCGTATTGAAGCTGGGCTCCCCCGCGCTGAAGGGAATCACATCATGACCCTTCGCGCGAAGTGCTGCCGCCTTGTTCATAATGGTACGAATCCCGGAAACCGGAACATCGGCAAGATGGCCGGCCCCCGCAAGTAAATCAAAATCCTGTTTCATCACATATCCTCTTCTGTTCTTTTTCCATGCAGGAACAACTCTTATGTGCGGTACACTTCCCGCTCACACGTTCCGGTGGTTTCGAATTCGATCAGGCTCTCCAGCGAGAGACGAATCAGATTGGAAACACTGGTTTCGGTGAAAAATGCCACATGCGGCGTGAGGATCACGTCCTCTCTGCTCAAAAGCTCTGCCAGAACCGGATCCTCCAGCTTCTCACCGGTCAGATCCTTGCGGATGAACGGAGCCTCCTTGTCATAGACATCGCTGGCAAAGCCTGCGATCTTTCCACTCTTCAGACCATCCAGAACGGCCTCGAAGTCCACCAGACCGCCCCGCGCCGTGTTGACAAGATACACACCGTCCTTCATCTTCGCGATGCTCTCACGGTTTACCATCTGTCTCGTCGCATCGTTCAGAACACAGTGGAAAAACAAAAGATCCGCTCTCCGGAATACCTCCTCCTGCGTCGTGTAGGTCACATAGAGCTTTGCTTCTTCCTTCTCATGCGGCGAGCTGGCAAGAATGGTGCAGCCCATTGCATGAAGAATTTCTGCTGTTTTGATTCCGAGCTTCCCCGTCCCGAACAGACCAAGCGTCATGGAACCAAGCTCTTTTCCCTGCACGCCCTGCAGTGTAAAGTCCTGATGGGAAAGCTTCTTCTCCAGCGGTTTCCACTTCCGGACGAGTGACAGCATCAGAAGAACCGTAAATTCCGGCACCGCATTGGTGCTGTACACCGGGACATTGGCTGCCCGGATGCCGAATTTCCGAATGGCCTCTCTGCTGATCTGATCAAAGCCGGTCGACCTTGTCAGAATGTACCGGACTCCTGCCCGGTGAAGTCCTTCCGCAACCTCTTCGGTGATTTTGCAGGCCGCTACGATCAGAACGGCATCTGCACCCTCTGCCAGTGAAGTGTTGTCCTTTGTCAGATACTCCGGTGTTGTGATGATTTCCAGCTCCTGTCCTCTCCCTCGGAGCTCCTCCAGCTCCTTCTGAAGAAGCGGCACCTCATCCGGCCGGAGACCGTACATGACTGCCTTATACATGGATTCCTTCCTCCGATGATTCCTTCGGACGCGCAGCCTTCCTGACTACGCAAAAAGGGTCCGGACACCACCATTGTGTCCGGACCCCTTTGTCCTCAAATTCGATAGATGTTGTTATAGACCTTTCCGTTTCCGAAGTCAACCCTCTTCTACGATTTTCAGATTCCACGGCTTCAGAGTGAGCATCTCCCCCTCCTGCACCGGAGTATCCTGAAGAAGCTCCGTGCCTTCCGCCGGGCAGAAAAGCTCCTGCTCCTCACCGGAATAATTCAGAAGATAGGTCACGGCTCTTCCGAAATCGTTGACGCCGCGGCGCACAATCAGTGGGAACTGCACATCCGGAAGCTCAATTCCTGCTTCCCCGGCTTCCTTCCGGATGACCTGGGAAAGGAGCCGGTCAGAAAGTCCGCAGCCAAGATAAACGGCTCTTCCCTTGCCGTAATCGTTCGCCGTGATCGCAGCAAATCTGCCCCACGACGGATGACGGTACGACGCAAGCACAAGACAGCCCTCCGGCCGCAGAAGCTCCATGAACTTCTCTGCACTCTCATCCTGCACCTCGAAAACATCACTGCAAAGGCCGGTGTCCGAAGGAAGCGTGAAATGGCTGTATGACATACCGAATACCTTCGCCAGCGTGTGCGGAGCTTCATCGCTCCAGACCTTTACGTTTTCATCCGTAAATGCCGTCTTAAACGTTGCGAGAATATGTCCGCCCTGATCCACATAGTCCGAAATGGTATCCAGAAGCTCCTGTGACGCCGCATACAGCGCAGGAATCACAACCAGATCATAATCCCCGATCCTCTCTTTCGCATTCTGAGGGAAAATAAAATCGCACTCCAGATTCATCCGGTACATCTGTCCGTACAGCTTCATCAGTACATCATTGTAGCGAAATCCCGACGGATCCGGTCCCATCTTGTCAATCGGGAACCAGTCCAGTGCCTTCAGCGCGGTATTGCTGACAAGGATTGCCGCCTTGTTGCGCTTCTTCAGATTCACCAGATGGCTTCCAATCCTCTCCCATTCCCGTCCGATGATCTGGCAGGCGCGGTAGGTGTCATTCTCCTTGAAATCATGCGAGAGCACGCCCTTCCAGTAGGTTTCCAACGCATTGTGCAGAGAATGCCAGTGCCAGTACTCCACCATGTTGGCACCCTCCGCAAGGTGTGAATACGCCTGAAGTCTTAACTGTCCGTCAAACGGAAGCCACCACGGGAAGCCCTGGCATTCCGTTTCCAGCACCAGATAATTGTCCTGCTTCACCGATCTTGTAAGATCCCCGCCAAACGCAATCTCCATGCCGGTCAGATCGTTCTGGGACGGATGATAAATATCCGTTCCCACAACCGTCATCGCCTTGCTGTCCTCATACACGTCCACCTCTCCGTTCAGGCCATAGGAATATCCGACCCAGTTAAAATCCGTGTTGTGTGTGATAAACTGATCCTCCCGGAGATACGGCTCCACAATGTTCCTCTGCCACATCAGGAAATCCGCGGTTATTTTCCTCTGGAAGCGATTGAATTCCGCGCCGAGACTCCCGTTGATCGTGCCCCGCACGTCCGGAAAATCCTCCCAGGCATTCACGCGGTTGCTCCAGTAATCGAGTCCGAAGGCATGGTTCATCGCATTCAGATCATCGTGAAACTTCTCACGCAGGTACTTTACAAAGGCGCGCTGCACATTCGGGCCGGCCGTATCGTAGGCCTTGGTCTCATTATCCAGCTGAACGCCGATGACATTGTCATAAGAAGCGCAGGCCTCCATCATCTTCCGGATCACCCGCTCCGCATAGTACAGATAGACAGGATGCGTAATGTCCATGATCTGACGTGGGCCGTAAATTCCCCTTCCCCGGTGTGTGGTTGCAAGCACGTCCGGATAAGACTTCTCCATCCATGACGGGATCGCATAGGTCGGTGTTCCAAGGATCACATCCATCCCCGCCGCCTTCATCGCCTCAATGACACGGGTTACATGGTGAAAATCAAAAACTCCCTCCTGCGGCTCGCAGGTACTCCACGTGCTCTCTCCGATCCGCACCGTGTTCATCCCCGCCGCCTTCATCAGAGCGATGTCCTTCTCCAGCCGCTCATAAGGCATATACTCATCATAATAGGCTGCTCCGTACAACAGATGATCCATAGTAATGTCCCCCTGCTTCACTTTAAATAAGGCAAAATCACATATTATTATAGCCTGATGCAGTATTTTTTGTCCATTTTATACTGTTCTACAGCAGAATCACCTCCAGATCCTCCGGAACGAGAAGATTTCCGTGGAAATATTGTCTTCCCTCTTCGGTGTAGAGCTGTTTTCTCTCCTTAATGTTCCGATCCTCCGTATGATAAAGGATCACATTTTTGGCCCCAAGCTCCTCCGCAAGCTTCGCCGCATCCGCTGCCGTGGAGTGGTTTTTCTGATAGGGCTTGAAAATATCTGCCTGTGAATGCAGGCAGAAGGCCTCCAGAAGAAGCCAGTCTGCTCCTTCCGCATAGCTCCTCTCGCACTCGTTGTAGGGCTCGTCCCCGCAGCAGGTAAGTCTTCTTCCCTTCTCCCCCGCCTCCAGCTCCATGCAGAAGCCAAACTGCTTCGCCTTGGTCGAATGAATGTCGAAGAACGTCACCCTTCTTCCGAGAATCGTCTTCTCCTCACCGTCCTTCACCTCAACCAGATGCAGTCTCTCATCCAGAAAGGCACATTCCTTCTTCGTAAGAAGCTTCTCCGCCATCTCCCGGAGAAGGGCGATCACCTCATCATGACCATAAATAACCGCCTCCCCCTCGTAGTTCCCGCGCTGCATATTCTGAAGAATCATCCGAAGCATCCAGATCATCCCCATCAGATGATCCAGATGACGGTGCGTCAGGAACATCACGCGGATATCCTTCCAGGAAATACCGGCCTCCTTCAGCTGATGAAGCAGCCCGTTTCCGCCGCCTCCGTCCACAAGAAAATACCGATCCTCCTGCGTCCGTTCCTCGTCCTCCAGGACAAAACAGGTATTGTAGCACTCCGTCACCACTGCGTTTCCGGTTCCAAGCATTGTCAGTTTCATGTTGATTCCTTTCTTTTCATCCGCTCTATTGTTTCAGAATATAGCTGTTTATTATGTATATTCAGTTAATTTGCTATTGTGCTCTCTTATTGGTTGACACATTGTTTCTCTTCGGTTATCATAAAATCAACAAAAGAAAAGAGGTACAGACCAATGAAGAGGTAAGGTTCCACATCCATATAAAGGAAGTATCGAAGAAGATCTTACCAGAGGACAATCCAATGTACTAGTTATCTTCACACAACAGAATACAGAACGAAAGAAAGAGAGGATGCGCAACATGCAGATTAATCGCTTTATTTCATAAGGGGCAGTCAATTGAGAATCAGAATTGACTGCCTCATTTATTTTGCTTTCCTGTCCTCTGCTTTCCTGCCTCCCGCTTTCCTTTCTGTTTCACTTCAGATTTTGTTTTCCCTTAAACTCTTCTCCGGTTCAGGTCTCCGGTTTATTCGAACACTTATTCGATTTTCTGTAGACAGATACCGCCTTCCGCGTTATGATGAATACATCTCAAACACAGAAAGCGTATCGTTACATGAATATCATCCCGTGGAAAAACCGTTTCAGACGAATCGGTTCTCTGCTTCTGCCGTTTTTTCTCCTGCTGGCATCAGCTTCTGTTCTCTCGAATTCAGGTTATACCGCACAGAATATCCCATCGATACAGGCAGCCGAACATACAGCATCCGTCTCCCAATCTGCGAATTCACCCTCCAGAGAGCAGAAGGATCTTCTTACCGTCACCTTTCTGGATGTCGGACAGGGAGATGCTGCCGTTCTGCAGTGCGGTGGTCAGAGCATGATGATTGACGGCGGAAAGGCAAAGGCCTCTTCCTATATTTATTCCTGGCTGAAGAAGAATCAGATCTCCTATCTCGATGTCATGGTTGCAACGCACACAGATGCCGACCACATCGGAGGACTGTCCGGTGCCTTGAATTATGCAAAGGTGGGAACGGCCTATTGTCCGGTCACGTCCGGAACCACCAAAACCTTTCAGAGCTTTGTCAAATACCTGAAGAAGCAGGGGAAATCCATCACCGTTCCAAAAGCCGGCGATGAATTCTCTCTCGGCGGTTCACAGGTCAGAATTCTCGGTCCCACAGCCCCTCAGGCCGAGGGCAACAATTCGTCCATCGTTCTGAAGGTCACCTTCGGCGACACCTCCTTCCTGTTTACCGGAGACGCGGAGCGGGAGGAGGAACAGGAGCTCCTGGAATCCGGCTATGACCTTGAGAGCACGGTCCTGAAGGTTGGACATCACGGCTCCGACACCTCAACCTCCTACCTGTTCCTTCGCACCGTCAATCCACAGTACGCCGTCATTTCCGTCGGTGCAGACAACACCTACGGCCACCCGACCGAGGCTGTCCTGTCCAGGCTCCGCGATGCCGATGTGAAAACCTATCGGACCGACCTGCAGGGGACCATCACGGCTGTCAGCGACGGGAAAAAGGTGACCTTTCAGACAGAAAGGAATGCCGATATCAATACTCTGGGAAATGCAGGCCCTGGCCAGAAGGACGAGACCGGCCAGAAGAACAAGGCTGTTTCGAGTGCCGGCAAGGCCGCAGCATCGGATTCTTCTGCAGAAAAGACCTATGTTCTGAATACCAATACACATAAGTTCCATGATCCGGACTGCTCCAGTGTGTCGCAGATGAAGGAGAAGAATAAAAGAATTGTTACCGAGTCGAGGGATCAGATCATCGCCGATGGCTACGATCCCTGCGGTCGCTGCCATCCGTGATGCCGCAGCTCTCATCATATTGCACATTTATTTCATTTATATTGCCGTTTCTTTGTCACTTTGTTATGATAATAAATGGTCCTTGCAGCAGAATTCTTTCCGCTTTCCTGCAGGACCGCGGCGTTTATTCGAACTGTCAATCATGTTTCAAAGGAGAGGGTTATGGCTGTTAATCGTTTTGTGTTAAATGGAATTTCGTATCATGGACATGGCGCAATCAAGGAGATTCCCGGACTGATCAAGGCAAGAGATTACAAAAAGGTCTTCGTTGCATCCGATCCGGATCTCGTGAAGTTTGGTGTAACCAGCAAGGTAACGGATCTTCTGAAGGAGAACGGTATCGATTTCTTCCTGTATGATGACATCAAGCCGAACCCCACCATCGAGAATATTCAGCACGGCGTTCAGGCTTTTAAGGACTGCGGCGCCGACTGCATGATCACCATCGGCGGCGGCTCCTCCATGGATACCGGCAAGGGCATCGGCATTGTCATCAATAACCCTGAGTTTGCAGACATCCGCTCCCTCGAGGGTGTTGCTCCGACGAAGCATCGCACGGTATTTACCATCGCTGTACCGACAACCGGCGGCACCGGTGCAGAGTCCACCATCAACTATGTCGTAACCGATGTTGAAAAGAAGAGGAAATTTGTCTGTGTGGATGCAAACGACATCCCGGATATCGCTGTCGTCGACCCGGATATGATGTCCTCCATGCCGAAGGGCCTCACCGCCTCCACCGGAATGGATGCGCTGACCCACGCGATTGAAGGCTACACCACCAAGGGTGCCTGGGAGCTTGCAGACGTTCTGGATCTTGAGTCGATCAAGCTGATTGCGAAGAATCTTCGCAAGGCTGTTCAGAACGATCCCGACGGACGTGAGGGCATGGCTCTTGCTCAGTATGTAACGGCTATGGCATATTCCAACGTCGGCCTCGGCATCGCACACTCCATGGCACACACACTGGGAGCTGTTTACGACACTCCTCACGGCGTTGCCTGCGCAATGATGCTTCCGATCGTCATGGAATTCAACCAGGAATACACCGGCGAGAAGTTTAAGGCCATCGCAGAAGCCTTCGGCGTAGATACCACCGGCATGGACGCTCCCGCTTACCGCAAGGCTGCCATCGACGCAGTGAAGCAGCTCTCCGTGGATGTCGGAATCCCGACGAAGCTCGAGGCACTGAAGGAAGAGGATCTTCCTTTCCTCTGCGAGTCCGCTGCTGCAGATGCCTGCGCACCCGGAAACCCGAGAGAAGCTTCTCTTGCTGATTTCGAGGCAATGTTCCGCAAGCTCATGTGATTTTCTCCATGAATTATCTCTGCGAATTATCTCCGTGAATTATCTTCATAGATAAAATGAGGCAGCAAAAAGGCTCCGCGGCTGGTTTTGAGCAACCGGCCGCGAAGCCTTTCTTTTGTTGTCACCCTTTTCAGGCACCACTTTCAGGCACCAATGGTGGCCAGGGATGCCTGTTTGCCGGGAAATCATCTCAGTTCGCAGGAATGTCTGATCAGAGATGTTTTTCAGCAGAGAAAAGCATCTCTGCTTAGAGAAATATCTGATCAGGGATTATTTTTCAGTAGTTCAAGCATCTTTTTTTGATGATATATTCTGTCAGGGATTATTTTCAGCGCTGTAAAGCATCCCAATTTGCAGGAATTCTCCGCCAGGGATTATTCCGCAACCTCGAAAAGCATCTCTGTTTGAAGGAATCGTTTGTCAGGGATTATCTTCGGTGTAAAAAAGCATCTCTATGCGCGGGAATGTCTGATCAGGGATGATTTGGTGGTGAAAAAATCATCCCCCATGGCTCCAAAATCAATATAAGGATTACTCTGGCAGCCAGAAGGTCATCCGCAAGCTTCGATGAATATCAATACTCCCCCTACACCTTCTGCGCAACGCTTTTCTCAGACCAGCGGTGTCCGGCAAGGCGAATCAGGAAAATCACACCGCGGAAGCACAGCTCTGTGCACATGCCGATCCACACGCCCTTCAAACCAATTCTGGGTGCCAGGAAGGCCGCCAGCGGGATTCGCACCGCCCACATGCTGATCAGGCTCATGCAGGAAGGTGCCAGGGTATCTCCTGCACCGCGGAATACGCCGCTTGCCACGATGGATGCGCCGAACATCGGCTCCGCAAAGGCTTCGATCCGCAGTACCGCCGCTCCCAGTGCCCGAACCTCCGGATCGGGCGTAAGAATTCCGATCATCTGCGGTGCCAGAATGAACATCAGCGCTCCGCTTCCTGCCATCAGAAGCGAACCGAAAATCGTTGTCAGCCACCCCAATCTTCGAACCAGGTCCTTTCTGCCTGCACCGATGCTCTGACCAATCAGAGTGGTTGCAGCTGTTCCGATTCCATAGCCGGGCATGTAGCAAAGGCTCTCCGCCGTAACCGCCAGCGAATTTGCCGCAATTGCAAGCGTTCCAAGCGGCGCCACAATGGTGGTGCAGGTAATCTGCGCCGCGCACAGAATGGAAGATTCAAAGGCGATCGGGATTGCTATTTTCGATGCAATCTGAAGATCATGAGACTGCATCCTGAGCTTCTCACCTCTATGATGCCGCAGAATCTGACTCTTCCACTGGATATAAAGGAAACCGGCAATCAGCGCCGTCGCCTGCGCAAGTGTCGTACCAAGTGCCGCTCCGGCTACGCCAAGTCCCGCTCCGGGAAGCGTAATTCCCGCAATCTGATGCTCCGAAAAAATGAGGAATGAGTTGAAGATCACATCCAGAATGCAGGTCAATACCAGAAGGGCACTGGGAGCTGTCATATTTCCGGTGCACTGCAGGGCTCCGGAAACCAGATTCAGCAAAGCCTTCACCGGCATCGAAAGTGCGAAAATCAGAAAGTAAGCGGAAGCCATTCCGACAATCTCCTGATCCCCTCCGAGCCAAACCGGAAGCTTCCCGTGAATTCCGCCTCCGATCGCTGCGATCACAGCCCCAATCAGAAGAACCGAAACCAGTCCCTGACGGAAAATATCACGCGCCTTCTTCTCTCTTCCGGCACCGACATACTGCGCAATCTGCACGGTAAAGCCGGTTCCAGCGGCGTTTCCGATGCCGCCCATCAGCCAGGTAGTCGAGGCAATCAGTCCAATCGAAGCCGATGCACCTGCGCCCAGTGATCCCACCATGGATGCATCAATATATTCCATAATAATCTCGGAAATCTGCGCAAGGATTCCCGGTATACTCAGCTGCACAATCAGAAGAAGCTGCTGCCGAAAGGTCAGCGTCTTCCCGTCACGCAGGTCTTTTAACAACTGGTTCTGTTCCATAACAACAAACTATTTCGAATAAATTGTTCCGAATTGCCTCCTGATGTAATTTTTCCGATTGTATATCGGCCCTGCTTTATTTGTTATTGATAGCCGTCACGGACCAGGTGTCCGCATCCTTATTCTTTTCGATCACGACCTCCGGAGCCTGACCGATCAGGCTGATGCTGAAACGATCCCCGGAGATCTCTGCATCCACCAGGTCGCAGTAGCGGATGTTCCGCTGCAGATCAGCGGTAAATGCATCGTCAAAATCCATCGAAGCCAGCTCCTCCTGAGACGAGATCTTCTTCCCATCCAGTGTCATCGGAAATCTGCACAGTCCCGCCAGATAATCCGGGCTCTTCATATGAAAGGCCAGCACAACCTGGCTCGCCGTGTACATCGCGTCAAAATTCTTCTCCGCCACAGTGTCGTCAATGTTCTTCAGGGAAACCAGCGAAGCTCCCGAGGTATCACCGTCATTTTCAATCAGTCCGGTGTAGGTAATCTCATAGCAATGACCCAGCAGGATCTCATCTTTTGATGCTGCGGACAGATCGTCCACGCCAAAGGTGATAATATCCCCGCCCATCGTCTGCATGGTAAAGGTGTGCATGGCGGCATCCAGAATGACTCCGGTATCTGTCGTTTCCACATCCGCCAGCGCCTCCGCGTAGGTCATCTCCACCTTCTCGTAACCGGACGCAGGTGCAATGGAGTCCTTGATTTTCTGCGCCTCTGCATACAGCTTATCGTACAAATCCTTCGTCTTCTCCCCGAACTGAACGTCGGTCGGATAGGAAACTCCGATATAGGCAGAAACCTTCTTCTCTCCCGCCTTCTTCAGACCGCAGACAAACTCTCCGCCGACATACCGGATGAACTGCGGCGGAACGGTAGAAACCTGAACGGAGCAGAGGTTTCCGCCCTCTCCTGCCTCTGCACACTCCTTAGCCGTAAATCCAAGTGAATAATACTGTTCATTCTCATAGGTATGCTGATATGCACTCCAGGAAACCAGATCCTTCCAGTCCTCCGGGAGCTTTACGGTAAAATACGGCGTTGTCAGCAGCTGTCCGTCCACCGTGACGGAAGCATCTGCGTTTCCGTCCTCTTCCGGGGTCTCCGAACTCTCCAAATCCTCCGAATCCTTCGAGTCTTCCAGGTCCTTCGAGTCTTCCGAATCCTTCAAGTCTTCCGAATTCCCGGGGTCCTCCGATTCTTCCGTATCCACACTGAATCCAGAATCCAGCTCCATATCCTCTGACGGCTTCGCCGCAGGCGCTTCCATATCCGCCTCGTCTGTTCCGGCAGAGGAACCATTCCCGCTTCCGCAGGCGGCAAGGCTTATTGCAAGGGCTGCTGTCAGACAGCAAAATATTCTTCTTTTCATCTTCTGCATCTCCTTTCCCGTTTACTCTCTACTCGCTTCCATTGTACCAGTTTCCGCATCACTTTTCGGTATCTGGTGTCGGAATTTCAAAATTGCTCTCTTTACGCTCTTTTCGCCATATTGCCGGGGTTGTTCCGACTGCCTTGCGAAAAACAGCAGTAAAATGGCTCTGAGAAGAAAAGCCGAAATATTCTGCAATATCGGCATAAGCGTAATCCGAAAAACGGAGCATGTTCGCAGCTGCCTGTAATTTTTCCTGTCGGATATACTGACTGACAGAACAACCGGTTTCTTTGGCGAACAGGGCAGAAAAATAGCTGCGATTCACAGATAGGGCAGTGGCAACTTCTGCAACGGTTAGCCGTTGATGCAGGTGGCGGCAGATATATTCCATGCCTTTAATCACATGAATCGAATAGCCGTGCCGTTTCGGGAGGTCTGCCATTTTCTGCGTAAAGTCTAACAGCATATCATTTTGCAGGGAAATAATCGATTCTGCTTGTTGCAGTTCGTCCATTTTATTGATGTAGAGGTCGCTCATGGTATAGGCAAGTTCCTGTTCCAGCCCGTGTTCCACGCAAAGGCGGGTAATCATTGCAACGGATACGACAAAATGATACCGCAGATTGCGAAGGGGGTCTTTAGAGAGCATGCCATATTCGCCAGCATTGTATGCGGTAATATCGTTTGGCTGGAGCAATTGCAGGTGAATGCGGTCTAACCTGCCGTTTGCAACGTCCTCGTAGTATTGAAATTCCTGCTGGTATTCCATGTGGTGTACCTGTTCTTCTTGTTGTTGGAATAGGCGGTGTTGGAGTTCTTGATGGTAGGTCATAGTGGGTTACCTCCTTTTGTTTATTATAGAACAGATTTGATAAAAGAGCAACGGATTTTGTATGAATTTTATGGGAAAATGGGTATAATGACAGATAGAGAGCGATGAAAAAGGATGCACGCCGCAGGCGAACTGCGGTCGAGCTGGCTCAGCTCGGCGAGGGGTGCAGGGGGCAAGCTGCCCCCTGCAAAGAGTGGACAATTAGCGGTAATAAAAACCTAGGAGAAATGGGTAAATGCTGTTCGCCATTCTGAAAGCATAAAAAATTCAGAAAGACCGAAATCTAAGAAAGATTCATAGACAATTCGGACAACGCAACCACCGGCGAACAGCACAAAGGCAAAGAGCAAAGCGATTTTGCCGAACCGTATGCAGTTGGTTTTCCTAAAACAAGCCGCAGGCGAAATAAAAGTTTTTCGGTGCAGCAGTTTTTTAAAAATGCTGCCGAGGTGTGGGCGAGTAGCCCACATTTGCGAAGCAAATTTGATTTTGCAATCTGTTTTTCCTGCTGCAATTGCATTTTTTGAAGCTGTCAAATTCAAACAAAGTTGGATTATGAGAATCAAGGCTGCAAATTCAGACAAGGCAACGGGGCAATTGCAGCATGCTGGTAGGCAAAAGCAGGGGTGGAACCCCCTTTTGCCGGATGTTAAAGACCGTTTTCTCTAAGAGCAGGTTTTTCTGTAAGGGATTCCCGTTGTAACTGTTCCCCCGGAACAGTTACAAGATGCCTGTTTTTGATTCAGGTTTCACAAGGCGG
>OIXL01000552.1_pt1 | contig 18071 bp, 15 predicted proteins | sample 1587761 | NCBI WGS metagenome assembly OIXL01 (sample SAMN03283246) | human gut metagenome | biome: human-associated habitat; material: feces | host: Homo sapiens | place: Peru | collected 2012 | reverse complement strand
AAGCCGGTTTCGTAGTTGCACTCGATTAGAGCATCAGCTTGCAAGAGCGCAAGGTCACCCGTTGTGATATGCAGAGCTGCCGAACCCTCGCATGAACTGTATGCATTTGGATAATCTCTGATGAACACTAAGGGAAGAGTAGAACCCTGTATGTTGAGGTCAGTGAAGCACACTCGCCTCAAATTATCGAATGCCTGTAGCTCTTTATCCGACATAAGGTAAATCGTCATAAGGAGCTTTCGAGAAATGGAACCGGGATTGTTAAGCTCGTATGCACAGATTTCAGACCAGAGATCTGATTTGAAATCAGAGAAGACCTTTCTAGAGTAATCTAAGAAGTCTATAATCCACTCGGTCGATAAATCTTCAGGGCGTACATCCTCTCTAACGTATGGGAGAGCTTTGGCAATGATATGAAGCGATTTTTTGTAACGAACTTTCATGTTCCTAAACTGAACTATGTAGTTGACACGCTGTGCAACGTCGGGGAGATTTTTCTCAACATAGGAATCAAAAGCCTCGTCAAGATGGGAGGTGGTAGCATTACTGAAATCTTCGATTTCTAGATACGCTTTAACAAAACTGATAAGAGCATCCCTTTGAGGTTTAGTCATCTGTTCCATTGCCATAAGATCGCCAGGCGAGGTGATTGCTCCCCAGATGTCCATCACTGGATACGAATGGGGAGACTCAACCAATTCGGGCCCATCTAAGGAGAGCATAAAAGCCTTGGTAAGAAAGAGGGAGGGAGAGGCGGAGAAGGACACTGCGTCAACAAGGTCTTTCAAGATTTCCTCTGAAATTCTAACCTCATGAACAAGAATATTCCAGAGTTTATTAACGGCTGTGACAGAGTCGGAAAGCTTCAATAGTTCGATGCGACGCTTTGCTTCGCTGGATTCCACAGACTGAAGAGCTTTTACAGTCGCAGCAGGGAGACCTCACTTTCCGCTGAAAATTTTGCTGACGATGGCTTTGTCGGGAACTTTATCGGAGTTGGTTTGCCCAGTGGTAAGGATGCTGTAAATACTTGTTTGATTCCTAGTGGTGTTGCCTTTTATAGCGATGCGGTAAAACAAACCAAAATCAAAGCACGGCATAAAAATTCCTCCATTTAAGGGATGAATGCGGAAGTCAACAGATTTTAAGATACAGTCAACTCTATTCACCGAAAGGTCAACGACAACAGGTTGATGCTGAGATATGATATGAGCGGGGAAAGTAGACGAAAGAATGTCGTTTAAAAACCAGAATCATAAGGTTGAAACATTACCATTGGATTTTATGACAATCAAACACTTCTCTACATTAAAGTATACCATAAGCAACTGTCTTTTTGAATAGTTGCTTCAAAATTTCAAGAGAAAATGTTGAAAAATGATATAAATTCAACCAATGAGTAAAGCGATGCCAATTGGAAGAGGTGAGATGGATGAAATGATACTCTTATACTGAATCAGAAATGTTAGCGTCCTTATATGTACAAAAATGGATACTAACATAGAACAAAAATAGAATACAAAGCCCAGTGCGCAATAGGCAAAGGATTCTCATACAGTCGATGATTTTTACGGCTTGAATGGCCGGTGAATTCATCATGACTGTAACGAGCGCCCTCTGACTTGTTGCGCTTTTTCTTTTTGCAGCCAATCTCCGGGTTCTCATGAGACCAGAAATGACTACTTCACATGTGGTCTTCCCTGTCAGAGTGTCCTTTGCCTGATCCGTACGAGCGGAAAGGACTAGAAAATAATGACTAACATGATGAACGGAGTAGCGGCGACCCGCGGCTGCTATGGTGCGATGAAGTTTTGCCAGCCGTTGCCGCGGACGGTGGAGAGAGTGGTGCAGGCAGTCAAGGATGTGGCTGTCAACGCACACCTCTCCCTGCGTGAGCTGAAGAACTGCGTGGACAAGCTGCGGGAGAAGAAGATCTCCGGCTACAAGCAGCGCATGGATGTGAACCCCTGCGGTGATTATCGTTAGCCTTCCAAATTTTTGACTTTTTACGACTTATCGAAAATTTGGAGGTTACACATGAGTTTCAATAATGGTAATGAACGTCGCAAGCTGAACGCAAAGTGGGAGCAACTCCGTGTGCAGTACCGCGAAGCCGGAATGAGCGAAGAGGCAATTCAGGCTATGCATGAGTTTGATTTGGGCGTCCTGAACAGTGAACGCGCCTATGATGCCAACACGGTGGCAGTCTGTGATGGCGAAGATGACGTTGACGCAAGAAAAGCAGCGAATCTTAAGCAATATGAAGCTGCAATCACAGTAACGGATACCTACCACGAAACCAAGAGCCGCTTTGGATGGATCGGTGAAATCGAGGACGAGCGGTTGCTGTCTGCTCTTGAAAATTTGTCGGACTCAGACCTTGAACTGATTACTCTGTATGCCTATGAGGGATATGACACCGTTGAAATTTCTAAAGCATTTGGTAAGACAAAGCAAAATATTAGTAAGAAAATTCAAAGAATTGCTAATTTTATCAAAAACTTTCAAATTGGGGTTGTCTGAAGGGCGTTTTCGATGGCTCGTAAGTGAAGGGACAATTTCCCAAGCGGCATCTGCCGCAGGGCAAAGTATCCGACCTCGCGCTCCTTGAAAACAGAATAGTTCAATTGTCCGGTACTTCACAAAAGGTACTTCTGTAATTCGCAGCCCGGCTATAACGAAGGCGGGGTGGCTGAAATGCCAATGGTGCGGTGTGAATCCGCTGCTGGACGATTCCCCACTCCTAGGGTGCCGAGGGCGAATATGGGAGACCTATATCATATTGACGCAGATGGGCTGCAAGTCTATCTGCGATGCGAGAGTTGAAACTACTGTCAGCTCTCTTTACATTGCCACCTGACCGCCGCTTTGCTGCAAAGGATATAACCGCAGGTGGCACACACTTTTGATCTTAAACTACTTATGCAGAAGGAGTGCCCATGAAGTTTAACGATGCCTATTCCCAGATGTTTCCCGGTTACCCCGATGCCATCAGCCTTCAGCAGGCTGCGGAGATGCTTGGTCTGAACCGCCACACGGTCGGGGAACTGATCCGTTCCCGCCGCCTGTTTGCGCTTAAAATCGGCCGCACCTATCGTATCCCGAAGCTGAGTGTGATCGAGTTCCTGCTCACCGGACAGAGCACCTTCCCGGCTGGAAATCCGCCGCTGGATGTGGTATGCTGTGGGTGCAGCAACGGACAGCACACCTGTTGACCCAAAGGAGGTTTATGATGAAAACTACAGGGTCTGTCCAAGAGAAAAATGGACGTTTCTATTTCGTGATCAATCTTTATGATGCCAACGGCAAGCGGAAGATCAAGTGGATCTCCACAGGTCTGACCGTCCGGGGCAACAAGCGCAAGGCAGAATCCATGCTCCGGGAAGTATTGCTCCACTATGATGAGACCGGGGAGCTGCCCACAGGGCGGGGCGGAGCCTACGAAAAAGTAGATGCTAAAACCACCAAGCCTCTGCCGCAACCCCTCCAACCCGTCAGCAAGTCGGAGATGCTGTTTCTGGACTATCTCAACGAGTGGGTGCAAGTCCATAAAGCATCCATCCAGCCTGCAACCTTTATCAGCTACAATCGGATGATCACCGGTCGTATCACGCAGTATTTTGAGCCGCTGGGCTTAAAGCTGTGCGAGGTCACGCCGCAGGTGCTGGATGAGTTTCAGGAGAAGATCTTGCTGGAGGGCTACACCACCAACACGGTCATTCACTACCACGCCATCTTCGGTAAAGCGTTCAAGGATGCCGTCCGCAAGGACTATCTGGAAACCAACCCGATGCTGAAAGTTGACCGCCCGAAGAAGAACAGCTTCCGGCCCAACTTCTACTCCAAGGATGAAGTCCAGCAGCTGCTGGAAGTATCGCAGGATGACCCCCTGCACCTGTGCATCCTCATTACAGCCTACTACGGTCTGCGCCGCAGCGAGGTGCTTGGGCTGAAGTGGTCGTCTATCGACTTTGAGCGCAAGTCCATCACCATCAACCACAAGGTGACGGAACAGTTGGTGAACGGAAAGTACGTTCCTGTGGTCAGCGATGTGATGAAGAACAAGACCAGCTGCCGCACCCTGCCGCTGATCCCGGCTGTGGAAGAAGAACTTCTGAAGCAGAAGGAGAAGCAGCAGCTTTATCGTAAGCTGTTCAAGAAGAGTTACAGCACCGAGTATCTGGATTTCGTTTGCACCGATCAGGAAGGCAAGCTGATCCGCCCGAACTTCGTGACGGAACACTTTGAATGGCTGCTCCGGCAGTATGGTCTGCCGCACATCCGTTTTCACGATCTGCGCCATAGTTGTGCCAGCCTGATGGTGATGAATGGCGTATCCATGAAGCAGGTTCAGGAATGGCTGGGGCACAGCACCTTTTCTACCACCGCTGACATCTACGCACATCTCGATTACAAGAGCAAACAGGGGTCTGCTGGGGTCATTGCGAACCTTTTGGGAGAATCCAAACTCCCCAAGTAATTATGGATTTATCGTTCATGTATAAAGCATACCGTGATGAGAGAAAGGCGGCCTTTCTCTGCTTAGTGTAAAAGAAAAAGTCGCAGATTCGTTTGAATCTGCGACTTCTGGCGGAGATGGTGGGATTCGAACCCACGTGCCCGGTTAAGGACAAAACGATTTCGAGTCGTTCTCGTTACGACCGCTTCGATACATCTCCAAGTATATTTTCATGGCAAATTTACGATTTGTATATCGTAAATCGACCTTGAAACTTGGAACAGTTGCTGTTAGAATATTGTTAGAAAACGCATCGTTCAGACAGGCTTTGAAGCCCGTCAGGACATCAAAATTGACGTTCTCCCGTGTGATATGGAGACATTCGGCGAAGCATCCACTTGGATTTCGAGTCGTTCTCGTTACGACCGCTTCGATACATCTCCATATATTAGCCTTTACAGTATAGCAAAAAAGCGGTTTTCCGTCAACACTTTTCTCCCGTTACGGCACGGCTGCAAGCCATACGCAGCCGTACCGTTTTGCGTTTTTTGGGGCAGAAAGCGCGGTTTCTTTGCAAAAAAGGCTGTTCTTTTGGGCGGGAGCCGAGTATAATAGGAACGATATTTTTCAAATTTGAAGTACAGAGGAGAGCATTCCAATGGCACAGGCAAAACAAGATATGGGCACCGGCAGCATCAAAAAGCTGATGCTGCAGCTCATGATCCCCGCCGTGGTGGCGCAGGTGGTGAACCTGCTGTATAACATCGTGGATCGCATTTACATCGGCCACATTGCGGGCATTGGCGCGGCAGCGCTGACCGGCGTGGGACTGTTCACACCCATTCTGATGCTGCTGAACGCTTTTGCCATGCTGGTGGGCGCGGGCGGCGCGCCGCGCACCGCCATTGCTCTGGGGCAGGGCGACAGGAAACAGGCAGAAAAGATCATCTCCAACAGCTTTACCGTACTGATGTTCTTTGCCGTGGTGCTGACCATCGGCTTCTATGCCGGGGCACCGGTGCTGCTGCGGCTGTTCGGTGCCAGCGATGCCACCCTGCCGTACGCCCTGAGCTACAGCCGCATCTACATTGCAGGCTCGGTGTTCGTGCTGGTGGTGCTGGGCATGAACCCCTTTATCACCACGCAGGGCTTTGCCAAGACCAGTATGCTTACCACCGTGATCGGCGCGGTGATCAACATTATCCTCGACCCCATCCTGATCTTCGGGGTCGGGCTGGGCGTGCGGGGCGCGGCCATTGCCACGGTGCTCAGTCAGGCCGTGGGCGCGGCATGGATCATCCGCTTTCTCACCGGCAAAAAGACCATCCTGCGCCTGCGCAGAGACTACCTGCGCCCGGAAAAGCAGATCATTCTGCCGGTGCTGGCGCTGGGCATCTCCTCGTTTGTGATGCTCTCCACCGAAAGCCTGCTTTCCATCAGCTTCAGCTCCAGTCTGGCGCGGTACGGCGGCGATGTGGCTGTGGGTGCCATGACCGTCATCACCAGCGCATCCCAGCTGTGCACGCTGCCCATTCAGGGCATCTGTCAGGGCGGGCAGCCGGTGATGAGCTTCAACTTCGGCGCAGGCAAGAAGGCCCGCGTCAAGGAAGCCTTCCGTTTTCAGCTGACGCTGTGCGGGGCCTACACCTGCTTGTTCTGGCTGTTGATGATGCTGTTTCCCGGCGCGGTGGCAGGCATTTTCACCTCGGACACCGCACTGATCCAGTACACCACGTGGGCCATGCGCATTTACATGGCGGGCATTTTTGCCATGGGCTTCCAGATCGCCTGCCAGCAAAGCTTTATGGCGCTGGGACAGGCTAAGGTCAGCCTGCTGCTGGCCTGCCTGCGCAAGATCATTCTGTTGATCCCCCTCATCTTCATTCTGCCGCACGTTCTGCCGGATGCAGTGTTCGGCGTGTTTCTGGCCGAGCCGGTTAGCGACATTCTGGCCGCCACCATCACCACCATCACCTTCTTTGCCCGGTTCGATAAGATCCTCGACCGCGGTGCGGCAAAGGTTTGATTTTTTTGTATGCAGAAAGGGCATCTGCCGTTGGCAGATGCCCTCGCTGTTTATTCGGGAAACCCTGACCGGCACTGAAAAATCAGTCCATGTTCAGAGCGCTCTTGAGGTTGTTTTTGTAGATATCGGCCTTGGCACCGTAGATGATCTGCACACCATCTGCGACCTGAACGACGCCGTTTGCACCCGTCTTCTGCTTCCAGTCAGTATCCGGCATAACGAGAGCCTTGTCTTTGACTTTAACGCGCAGTCGAGTAAAGCAGGCATCCACATGCTGGATATTGTCTGCACCACCCAGACCTTCAATGATGGTCGCCATCATCTCGTCGCTCATTTTCTTGTCCAGCTTCTTGACCTCCTGGCCATCATCTTCGCGGCCGGGAGTCTTGTAGTTGAACTTGGTGATCATGAAGCGGAAGGTGAAATAGTACAGGAAGAAGCAGGGAATGCCAATGATGAACACCCAGATCCAGTTAGAGCCTTTATCCGCCTGCATGATGCCATTGAAGATCGTGCTCAGGAAAGGGCCGCCGAAGGAACTGGGCCCCGGGATATTCACCTTGCAGATGTAAGTCAGCAGGTAGGCCAGACCTGCATAGCCAGCGTGCACCACGAACAGCAGCGGAGCCGCAAACAGGAAGCTGTACTCAATGGGCTCGGTGATGCCAGTGAAGATGGAGGGGATGATGGCTGCGATCAGCAGCGCCTTGACCTGAGGCTTACGCTCCGGCTTTGCGCAATGGTACATGGCCAGAGCCGCACCGGGCAGACCAAACATAGCAAAAATAACCTTGCCGTTCATGATAAAGCGGGTAATGTTCACGTCAAACATGGCATCCGGAGAAGCCAGCATGGCGTTGTAAATGTTCACTGCGCCTTCATACAGCGTGCCATCAATGACCATGGAACCGCCAAGGTTTGTGAAGAAGAACGGAGTGTAAATAAAGTGATGCAGGCCAAAAGGCAGCAGCGCACGCTCTGCCAGACCATAGATCACACTGCCTGCCATGCCAGTGTCATAAATGATCTCGCCCATGAAGCCCAGACCGGTCTGAACGAAGGGCCACACCACAGACATTACCAGACCCAGCGCAGAGCAGGCCAGCAGCGAGATCATCGGCACGAATTTTGTGCCTGAGAAGATGCCCAGAACCGGCGGCAGCTGAATATTATAGTATTTGTTATGCAGCTTTGCAACCAGCAGACCCACCAGAATACCGCCGAATACACCGGTGTCAAGCGAAGCGATGCCCATGACCATGGACTGGCCGGTCTTCATCGCCGCAGGGTCCAGAATGCCCAGACTGGTCAGCAGGATATTCATCACATTGTTCATGGCGAGGAAACCGATCACGCTGGACAATGCTGCGATGCCCTTTTCCTTTTCCGCATAGCCGATGGCGACGGAAACAGCAAAAATGATTGGAAGATAGGAGTTAATGGTATTGCCCATGGCCTTGAGCAGATTAAAGAACAGCTTGACATAGGTATTGCCCAGAACCGGCCACAGTGCCACAATGTTCTTTGTCGTGAACGCAGAGCCAATGCCCACCAGAATACCTGCGATGGGCAGGATCATGACAGGCGTCATTAGAACTTTTCCCAGTTTCTGGAACTGTGAAAAGGTAACTTTCTTCTCTCTCTTCTCCATGATTTACCTCCTGAGGATCTCAGTGCAGTTCGGGCCAGTAGCCCTTATTGGCTTCGATCATCTTATCCAGGATCTTGCGTGCCACCTTGGCAGAGGGAACTGTCTTGTTCATCGTGAATGCTTCCAGTGCCTTCTGGTAGGAGTGTTCAAAATAAGCATCCACGATCAGCTTTTCCGAAGAGACCTGCTGCATCATCATGCCCAGCTGGAACTGGGGGATATTGCCGATGGTAACAGGCTCCGGGCCCCACTTGCGCAGGTAGCAGGGAACTTCCACCATGGCATCATACGGCATCTGCGGGATGCAGCCCTTGTTTTCCACAATGACCAGATAGCGGTCCGCATTGTTATAGGCAATGGAACATGCCACATCCACAATAAAATCGCCAAAAGCATTGAACAGATTCAGGTTTGCTTCCTTCTTGCCGCCGCTCTCGCGGATCAGCTTTGCCTGCTCGATCATGTCCTTCTCACGGCCATCCATGACCATGTTGGCACGCGTGTAGTTGGGATCCATATCCTCGGCGCTTTCCTTGGCATACAGATAGTACTGCAGGTAGGTATTGGGCAGATACTCCGGGAAGTCGGTGAGGATTTCCTTAAAGTTTTCCCATGTGTGGCGCCAGGAAGGATCGGAGTGGTGCTTATCATGAGAAGCAGCCAGACCGAACTTCATGATCTTTTCCTTCAGTTCCGGCATACGGTCCACACCGCTCTTGTCGTACAGGTGGGTCCACCAGCCAAAGTGGTTCAAACCAAAGTAGACCGGGTCCACATCGTTGTATTTTTCCAGACCCAGCATCTTTGCGAAGGACAGCATGATGGCTACCGGCATATCGCAGATGTTCAGGATCTTATAGTTGTTGTACTTGCGGCGGGTGGCCTCAGCCACGATCGCAGCAGGGTTGGAGTAATTGATGATCCATGCCTCGGGTGCGTACTTGCGCACATCGTCGATCACCTGGAACACGCCGGGGATGGAACGCAGGCCGTATGCCATGCCGCCGGGGCCGCAGGTCTCCTGACCCACAACGCCAAACTCCAGCGAGATCTTCTCGTCCTTCTCCCGCATTTCCATGCCGCCCTGACGGATCTGAGCAAAGGCAAAGTCAATATCGGTGTAGGCCTTTTCCGGGTCCGTGGTGGTGAAGTAGACGCACTCCGGATCCAGCTTTGCGATCAGCGAGCCGCACAGGGTATCCACCAGCTCCAGACGATCCGGATCAATATCATACAGCACCAGTTTCTTCAGCGGGAAACGATCAAGATTTGCAATCAGGCTCTGGATAATGCCGGGAGTGTGACTGGAACCACCGCCAACAATGACAACTTTAAAACCTTCCATTTTTGAAACCTCACATTCGTTTTTCGATCATGTTTCTGATTTTACCCTTGCGCGCGCTTTGGAGAGTGACTATAATATAATCGATATAAACATTTTTTAAAGGCATTTTGAAAGTTTTGAATCAGTTTGCCCAAGTTGAAACAATTCCAGAGTCTGGAAATATTTTCACACCTGCTAACTTTCTTCAAAGCCTTCCCGCCGGAGGACATCATGGACTTTTTCACCCGCATTGCAGAACACACGCCCCAGCTGAACAAAAACGATAATGAGCTTCTTTCTTACTGCATTCGCAACCACACTGAGATCGCCAATCTCAAGGTGACGGAACTTGCGGACCGGTTGTTCATCTCACCGGCTTCTGTCGTCCGCTTTTGCAAGAAGCTCGGTTTCAGTGGTTATTCCGATTTTAAGGCATCTTTGCGCATGGATCTGTTTGAGCCGGAGGAAACGCCGCGAAAACCTCACCCGACCGACTTTTTCCGGGATATCCACAAAACCATCGAGATGGTTCCGGAGGAGACCGTAGAGCGTATCGTAGAGCTGATCCACTGCAGCCGCCGCATTGAGCTGTATGCCGTAGGCAGCAGCAGAATGCCCGGCTCCGAACTTGCAAAGCGGCTGCAGACCATCGGCAAGGCCGCCTTCTGTTACGATGACAGCACCCTGATGAATATCAGCGCCCGGCAGCTGACTTCCGATGATCTGGTTCTGGCCCTTTCCATTTCCGGCGAAACAAGTCTGATCATTGCCGCTGCAACGGTTGCCAAAAGCCGTGGCGCCGCATTGGTTTCCTTTACAAATCTCGGCAGCAATACCCTCAGCGGCATGGCAGATGAAAACCTGTATGTCAACGCCACAAACTTTGTGTGCTCCGGCATTCAGGTGCGATCCCGCGTACAGCTGCTGATGCTGTGCGAATACCTGTTCTTCCGCTACATAGAGACCTATAGGGACGAGCACCAGCAAAGTATCGGTTGACGCCATTTCACCGCAGCGCACAGCCAACGCTCTATTCCACCAACAAATCTCCCACGATAAAAAACAGGGCCGCCGCACAAACGATGTGCGGCGGCCCTGTTGGCGTTCTGTTTTTATTTTCCCGCCAGCAGAATGGCCAGCACGGCTTTCTGCACGTGCAGGCGGTTCTCGGCTTCATCGAAGATCTCCGGTGCGTGCTGCTCGAACACCGCCGAGGAGATCTCCTCGCCCCGGTGGGCGGGCAGGCAGTGCAGCACCATGACGTCGGGCTTTGCGCTTTCCAGCAGCTTGCCCGTGAGCTGGTAGCCCACGAAATCCCGCAGGCGCTGCTCGCTTTCCGGCGTGCCGGGCTTGGCGGTGTTCCACACAGCCGTTGCCACCACATCGGCATCCTGAATACCCTCGGCAGGGTCTGCGGTCAGGTGGAAGGCGCTGCCGTACTTGTGGGCGAACATCAGCACATCCGCCGCCGGGCGGTAGCTCTGCGGGCAGACGCAGGTGACCTGCATCCCAGCCAGCAGTCCGCCCACGATGAGGCTGTTTGCCATGCTGCTGCCGTCGCCGACAAAGCAGAGCTTCCGGCCCGCAAGGCTGCCCCGGCGCTCCCGAATGGTCATCAGGTCGGCCAGAACCTGGCAGGGATGGGCGTAATCCGTCAGGCCGTTGATCACCGGCACACCGGCCAGCTCGGCAAACTCTTCCAGATCGCTCTGGCGGTAGGTGCGCCACACCACGCAGTCGTAGTAGCGGCCCAGCACCCGGGCGGTGTCCTTGAGGGGCTCGCCGCGCCCGGCCTGCAGCTCGGCGGTGTTCATGTAGTTGCCCAGACCGCCCAGCTGGTACACACCCACCTCAAAGCTGGTGCGGGTGCGGGTGGACGCCTTGGAGAACATCAGAGCCACCGTTTTGCCCGCCAGCAGCGGGGCCGTGCCGCCCAGCTTCTGCTGTGCCTTGAGCTGATCGGCCACATCCAAAATGTGGGTCAGCTCGGCAGGGGAGAGGTCGCTCATTTTCAGCAGATTTTTCATGCCTGCTCCTTCGGAGCCGTCGGCTCCATCTTGCCCAGCACATCGCTCAGGATCTCCAGCGCCATGTCCACATCGTGCTCGCTGAGGGTCAGCGGCGGCAGCAGGCGCAGGCGGGTCTTGGCTGTCAGCACCAGCAGGCCCGCTTCGCGGCAGGCGGCCAGCACATCTGCGGCCTTGAGGTCGTAGAATTCGATGCCCACCATCAGGCCGATGCCGGAAATGCTCTTGACATGGGGCAGCTTTGCGATGCCTGCGCGCAGCTGGACGGCGCGCTCGTTGACATTGGCAAGGAAGCTCTGGTCCATGCGGTCCACCACCACGTTGGCACCGGCGCAGACCACCGGGTTGCCGCCGAAGGTGGAGCCATGGGTGCCGGGGCCCATGCCTGCGGCTACCTTTTCGTTCATCAGCACTGCGCCGATGGGCAGGCCGCCGCCCAGACCCTTGGCCAGCGTGACCACGTCCGGCTTGAGGTTGTAGTGCTCGCAGCACAGGAAGGTGCCGGTGCGGCCCACGCCGGTCTGCACCTCGTCTACGATGAGCACAAGATCTTTTTCGTCGCAGAGCTTGCGCACGGCCTGCACGTAGTCCGGGTCCAGCGCCATCACGCCGCCCTCGCCCTGAATGAGTTCCAGCATCACGGCGCAGGTTGTGCGGTCCACCAACTCCTCCAGCGCTTCGATATCGCCTGCCGGAGCATACAGGAAGCCCTCGTTGAAGGGGCCGAAGTAGTTGTGGAACACCTCCTGACCGGTGGCGGTCAGGGTGGCGATGGTGCGGCCGTGGAAGCTGTTCACCAGCGTGATGACCGTGGTGCGGTCCTTGCGGTAGTGGTCCACGCTGTACTTGCGCGCGGCCTTAATGGCACCCTCGTTGGCCTCGGCACCGGAGTTGCCAAAGAACACCTTGCTCATGCCGGTGCGCTTGCACAGCTTTTTGGCCAGCTTGCCGCAGGGCGCGGTGTAGTAAAGGTTAGAGGTATGCTGCAGCTTATGGGCCTGCTCGGAAACGGCCTCGGCCCAGTCCAGATCACAGTAGCCAAGGCTGTTCACGCCAATGCCGCTGGTAAAATCCAGATACTGCTGACCCTCGGGGCCTGCGGCGCGCAGGCCGTGGCCTTTTTCCAGCACAATAGGGTTGCGGTTATAGGTGTGCAGGACGTATTCGTTGTCCCGCTTGATGACTTTTTCAGAATCCATAGGTGTACCCTCCTGTGAACAGAGACTGTGAACAGAAAACCCTCTCAGGCGCTTTCGCGCCAGAAAATGCTGGCAAAGGCTTGAGAGGGTCATTTTTCTTATTATACCGCCTGCACGGCACCTGCGCAATGCTTATTCGCGGTGGCTGCGGCGGTAGAAGCGGGTGCCGGAGCCACGGTTGGAGAACAGCTCCAGCAGGATGGAGTGGGGCACGCGGCCATCGATGATGACCGCCTCGTGCACGCCCTGATAGATGGCATCGGCCATGCCGCCGATCTTGGGGATCATGCCGCCCGCAATGATGCCGGCGGACTTATAGCCCTCGATCTCGGACACCTCCACCTCGGGGATGAGGGTGCTCTCGTCGTCCTTATCCCGCAGCAGGCCCGCGATATCGGTCATGGATACCAGCTTCTCCGCTTTCAGCGCAATCGCTATCTGTGCAGCGGCGGTGTCGGCGTTCACGTTGTAGGCCTGACCCAGATCGTCCATGCCCACCGTGGCGATCACGGGGATGAAGCCGCCGTCCAGCAGGCTTGCGATCAGGGTAGCGTCCACATGCACGATCTCGCCCACATGGCCCAGCTGGGGGTCCAGCTCGGTGCAGCGCAGCATCTGGCCGTCCATGCCGCACAGGCCCACGCCGCGGCCGCGCAGCTTGGCAACCAGATCTTTGTTCACCTTACCGGCCAGCACCTGCTGCACGATCTCCATGGTGGCATCGTCGGTCACGCGCAGACCGTTTGCGAAATGGCTCTCCACGCCCACTTTCTTGAGCATCTCGTTGATGGCCGGGCCGCCGCCGTGCACCAGCACCACGCGCACACCCAGCAGGGTAAGGGTGACCAGGTCGTTCATGACGGCATTTTTCAGTTCTTCGTTGATCATGGCATTGCCGCCGTACTTTACCACCATGGTCTTTCCGTGATACTTCTGGATGTAGGGTGTCGCCTCAGAGAAAAGGCGCGCCATTTCTTCGTTTTTCATAAAATGATTTCCTCTTGACCCTCTCAGTCAACACCTTTGGTGTTGCCAGCTCCCCCGAAGGGGGGAGCTTTTGTGCGGAGGGGAACCTTTATCGTTTTATCCAAAGCTCTCCCCCTCGGGAGAGCTGGCGCGCAGCGCCTGAGAGGGTTTCGATCAGGTGCGGTAATCGCCGTTGATCTTGACGTAATCGTAGGTCAGATCGCAGCCCCATGCCTTTGCGGATACATCGCCGGTGCCCATGTCCACCTTGACCAGCACATCGTGCTCAGCCAGCACCTTGGCGGCTTCGTCCTCGCTGTAGGGGTGGTAGGCGGCGTTTTCGCACACATACACCTCACCGGCCTTGCTGGAAAGCCACACGCAGACCTTATCAATGGAGAAATCGCCGGGGGTGTAGCCGATGGCGCACAGGATGCGGCCCCAGTTGGCATCGCGGCCAAACACCGCTGCCTTGAACAGGTTGGAGCACACCACGCTGCGGCTGACGGCACGGGCGGTCTTCAGGTCGGGGGCGTGGGTCACTTCGCAGGTGATGAGGTGGGTGGCACCCTCGCCGTCACCGGCGTGCTCGGCACACATGTGCTCTGCAATGGCGGTGAGCGCGGCAACAAAGGCGTGGTAGTCCGCGTTCTCCTCGCAGATCTCCGGGTTGCCTGCAAGGCCGGAAGCCATGATGATCAGGGTATCGTTGGTGGAAGTGTCCAGATCCACGCTCATCTGGTTGTAGGTGCCGGGCACCACGGTCTTGAGGGCCTTTTCCAGCAGGATGGGCGAGACCGCCGCATCGGTGGTGTAGAAGGCCAGCATGGTTGCCATGTTGGGGGCGATCATGCCGCTGCCCTTGCCGATGGCACCCACGGTGCACACCTTGCCGCCCAGCTCGAACTGGATGGCGTATTCCTTTTTGTGGGTGTCGGTGGTCATGATGGCGGTGGCAGCGTCGGTGCTGCCCTGCTCGTCCGCAGCCAGCTTTGCGGCGGCGGCAGGGATGCCCCGGGCAAAGGGGTCGATGACCATGGGCTGACCGATGACACCGGTGGAAGCGGGCAGAACGTCCTGCGGGTCGATGCCCAGCTCTCTGCCCACCAGCTCACAGCATTCTTCGGCCAGAGCCACGCCGTTGGCGGCGCAGGTGTTGGCGTTGCCGCTGTTCACGATGATCGCCTGTGCATAGCCGTCCTTCAGGTGGGCGCGGTCCACCTTGATGGGTGCGCCGCAGACCTTGTTGGTGGTGTACACACCGGCGGCGGCGCAGCGCACGTCCGCCTTGATGAGTGCCAGATCGTATTTTTCTGCATGGTTTGCGCGGATGCCGCAGTGCACGCCAGCCGCTGCAAAGCCCTTGGGCGCGCAGATGCCGCCCGCAACTTCTTGATACTGCATAATGATCTTCCTTTCCCACAAAGAAATACTTCTCACTCGAACGGGCTAGCCCTCTCAGGCTCACATACGTTCGCCAGCTCTCCCAAAGTGGGAGCCCTTGGCAGTCCACGCAAACTTCATCTTTTTGCCAAGGCCTCTCCCTTTGGGAGAGGTGGATTTGCGCAGCAAAGACGGAGAGGGCGAGGACGCTGCCCGTGTACGAGCCATCTTTATTCCAACCCTTCGGTCTCTTCCAGCCCCAGCATCAGGTTCATGCACTGGACGGCCGCGCCGGAAGAGCCCTTGCCCAGATTATCGAACAGGGAGACCAGCATCATCTGGTCGCCTGCAGCGTTCACGGTCATGTACAGCTCCATGCGGTCGGTACCGGCCATGGCATTGGAGTACAGACCGTTCTCCGGCAGGGCTTCGTTCAGAGCGTGCACCTTGACGGTGGCAGCATCCTTGTAATATGCCGCAATGCCCTCGGCCACCTGTTCGGCGGTGCTGCCCGCCAGCGTCAGATCCAGCGGCACCAGCACCTGCATGCCGCAGTAGTAATCGCACACCACGGGCACGAACATGGGGGTGTGGGCAAGGCCGCTGATCTTCTGCATTTCCGGCAGGTGCTTATGGGCAAGGCCCAGACCGTAGCTCTTGGGTGCATCCAGCTTGCTGTGCGCCTGGCGATCAGCGCTCTCGTACTCGGCGATCATCTTTTTGCCGCCGCCGGAGTAGCCGGAGATGCCGGTGCAGCTGAAGGGATAATCTGCCGGTGCAAGGCCCAGCTCCACCAGCGGGCGGGCAATGCTGATAAAGCCGCTGGCATAGCAGCCGGGCACTGCCACGCGGCAGGAATTTTTGATTTTTTCCTTCTGGCCCGCCAGCTCCGGGAAGCCGTAGTCCCATGCGGCATCGGTGCGGAAGGCGGTGGAGGTGTCCAGCACCTTCACGTCCGGGCGCAGCAGGGGCATGACCTCTTTGGAAGCGGCATCCGGCAGGCAGAGGAAGGCGAGGTCGGCAGAGTTGATGACCTTCGCGCGCTCGTTCACATCCTTGCGGCCCTCTGCGGAAATGGAAAGCAGCTCGATCTCCGGGCGTTGTGCCAGACGGTCGGCAATGCGCAGGCCGGTGGTGCCGGAAGAGCCATCAATAAAAACTTTCACGCTCATGCGTTATTCGCCTCCCAGGCATTCAGCTGTGCAGCGGCCAGTGCGATCTGGTTGTTCACGCTGGCTTCGCTGGGGCCGCCGTAGCTGGTGCGGCCCTCGCAGCACTTGACCAGATCAATGGCATCGTAGATATCGTTCTCGAACAGTGCGCTGTAGCCCTTGAACTCGTCGAGGGTCAGCTCTTCAAGGGTCTTGTCCTTTGCGATGCAGTCCGACACCATGCAGCCGGTCAGCTTGTAGGCATCGCGGAAGGGCATCCCCTTCTTGGTGAGGTAGTCGGCGCAGTCGGTGGCGTTGATAAAGCCCTTGGCGGCGGCGCGGCGCATGTTGGCCGGCAGGGTCTTCATGGTATCCAGCATGGGAGTGACCGTCTTCAGGCACAGCTCCAGCGTATCCACTGCGTCGAAGATAGCTTCCTTATCCTCCTGCATGTCCTTGTTGTAGGCGAGGGGAATGCCCTTCATCATCACCAGAAGGGTGTTCAGGTCGCCGTAGACGCGGCCGGTCTTGCCGCGGATCAGCTCGGTAACGTCGGGGTTCTTCTTCTGCGGCATGATGGAAGAGCCGGTGGTAAAGGCGTCGTCCAGCTCAATGAACTTGAACTCCCAGCTGCACCACAGGATGATCTCCTCGGAGAGACGGGACAGGTGCATCATGCAGATGGAAATGGCATTGGCCAGCTCGATGCAGAAATCGCGGTCGGACACGCCGTCCAGACTGTTGGCACAGGGAGCCGCAAAGCCCAGCTTTTCGGCGGTGAACTGGCGGTCCAGCGGGTAGGTGGTGCCAGCCAGCGCGCCGCTGCCCAGCGGGCACTGTGCGTCCATGCGGGCGGTGGCATCCTCAAAGCGCTGCAGGTCGCGCAGAAGCATGGATGCATATGCCATCAGAGCGTGGCCAAAGGTGATGGGCTGGGCGCGCTGCAGATGGGTGTAGCCGGGCATGACGGCGGTGGTGTTCTCCGCTGCCTTTTTGCACAGCACCCGCACCAGCTCCACAATGTAGGCCTGCAGGGTGTGGCTGTAGTCCCGCAGGGTCAGGCGGATATCCAGCGCCACCTGATCGTTGCGGCTGCGGCCGGTGTGCAGCCGCTTGCCCGCATCCCCGATGCGGGCGGTCAGGGTCTGCTCCACAAAGGTGTGCACGTCCTCGGCAGCGGGGTCAATGGTCAGCGCACCGCTGGACAGATCGTCCGCGATGGAAGCCAGCCCGCTGAGGATATCCGCACAGTCCTGCTCCGAGATGATGCCCTGCCGTGCCAGCATGGCGGCATGGACGCCGCTGCCGCGCATATCCTGCGCGATCATCCGCTGGTCGAAGCGGATGGAAGAGTTGAAGTCGTTGACGCGGGAATCGACCGCCTTGGAGAAACGGCCCTTCCAAAGTTGTTCTGCCATTGTTAAGTCCCTTTCATAAACCTCTCAGTCTCGCTTACGCTCGACAGCTCCCCTACCGAGGGGAGCCTCTGGCGAAGAGGGAAAGCTTTACGGTATGCCAAGGCCTCTCCTCGATAGGAGAGGTGGCAGCGCGTTAGCGCTGACGGAGAGGTTGTTCCTTATAAACGGCAAAGCCGCCGCAGGGGAAAAAAGCTCCCGCGGCGGTGCCGCCAGCAATGATGCCGGTAATTTGAGCCTTCAGCGTGAAAGTGTAAAAAACACGCCAAAGGGGATGGTAAGCAGGTTATTCCTTGACCTCGGGCCAGTTCTTGGACAGCTTTGCGCGCTCCTTGATGGACAGACCGAAGAGGTTGATGAAGCCGGTAGCATCGGACTGGTCATAGTCCTTATCCACGCCGAAGGAGGCAGTCTGCTCGTCGTACAGGGTGTACGGAGAGGTGACGCCGGCGTTGATCATGTTGCCCTTG
>OIXL01000550.1_pt1 | contig 18126 bp, 13 predicted proteins | sample 1587761 | NCBI WGS metagenome assembly OIXL01 (sample SAMN03283246) | human gut metagenome | biome: human-associated habitat; material: feces | host: Homo sapiens | place: Peru | collected 2012 | reverse complement strand
GCCGCCAGCGTTCGTTCTGAGCCAGGATCGAACTCTCCATGCCTATTTCCTCGGCCCCCGAGGGGACCGGAGATCTCAACAAACACGCAGAGCCTCAAAAGGCCCTCTCATCTTCTCGAATCTGACCGCCTATAACACACACCGACAAAACTGCTCTCCTACAAGCGTTTCTTGCTTTTGCTGTCCATCCCTGATAAATGCCTTTCAAAAAGCTTGCGGCTTGCCGCCGCAGGTGGACATTAATATACCGCATATCACACGGATGTGTCAACACCTTGAAACCGCTTTTTTTTATATTTTTTTTGTTTTTTTTATAGAGATTACTTATAGGTATAATAATCATTTGCACCTTTTTTTCCATATCTTGGTTCAGAATTATAAACTGTGTGGTAAAAAAAAACGTACCGTTTCTCCGCCTTGATTTGTCAAAAAATTTCAAATTCGCATCAGAAAAATCAAAAGAAACAGAATCATCTGCAAATTCGCCTTTATACGCTCCCTGCCAGCCCCATCTTCCATCAAAAACTTCACAAATAACATCACCCAGACAATCTGGATTTTTGACTGAAATTTTATCAAAGCTAAGAATTCCGTTTTCATATTTTTTTTCAATATAAGGATTGCTTAATATTTTTATTTCACCAAGCAAATTTTCACCCTTAGCCACAATTTCAACAACAGATGAATACCCAAGGCGCACAGATTCTTTTCCAGTTTCATTATGATTAAGATTCGCATAGAAACTGTATTTTTTTTCCTTCATCAACAAAAGGAAAATAAACAAGTCTGTTATTGCCACTTAAATCAATCCAAGCTGTTGTCTGCCAATATTCATCATTTTCCGATTTATACATAATATACGCGCCATTACATCCGTCCGGCAAATTTGAAAACATAAGCTGAATTCCATTTCCGCTTGGCGAGTTGTATACTGAAAGGCAATTTATTCCTGTTTTTTCTTCATTACTACCATTTTCAGAATTTACCAAGTCAGACAATTTTTCATCATCAAGAGTACCATCAGCCTTGCATCCACAGAACATAGACAACGTGATAAACACACAAATTGAAATTCTTAAAAACTTCTTCATAACAATTCCTCCAAGAATTAATAGCAATGCCGCTCAACAAAGAGCAATCTCTATCTTACCCGGGATTTATCAAGAGCTTTTGTAAAATTTTAGTGTTTTACATTTGCACGCTGATTTTATAGAATGTTTTCATGTTGAATTTTTACGGAATAATCATTGCGTTTGCATCGTTTTTTGTAATTGGAATTTTTCATACGATTGTTATAAAAGGCGAATATTATTTTTCTGAAAAAATCTGGCCGGTTTTTCTTGCGACGGGAATTTTATTTTGCGCAGTTTCTATTTTTACAAGCGGAATTGTTTCGGTTTTGTGCGCACTTATAGGAGGCGCGTGTCTTTGGAGCATAAGGGAACTTAAAGAGCAGAGAAAACGAGTTCAAAAAGACCGGTTCCCACAGAATAAAAAAGAAGTCAAAATGCTTCTGCACAAGGAAAAATTTCAGAAGCGATAATAATCAGACTGATTCAGAAAAAAGACAACGGGCAGCTGTCTTCTATAATCCGCGCAATATTTGAAGAGTTCGGAGCACCAAAAGAAAATTCCGTTTATTCAGACAAGGCAACAGATTTTCTTTTTGAAACATTCAGCGAAAATAAAAAATCAGAATATTTTGTTGCGGAACAGAACGGAAAAATTCTTGGCGGCTGCGGATATTTTCCAACTGAAGGACTTCCGGCGGATTGCGCTGAAATTGTAAAATTTTATCTTTGCCCGGATTCACGAGGAATGAAAATCGGAACAAAGCTTTTCAGCCTTGCCGAAGAATGCGCAAGACTTGCAGGCTACAAAAAACTTTACATTGAATCGTTCCCGCAGTTTTCAAGCGCAGTTTCAATGTACAAGAAAAACGGCTTTACAGAACTTTCTTCACGGCTTGGAAATTCTGGACATACCGCGACAACAATTCACTTGATAAAAGAAATTTAAAATCACCTGCATACCATATATGCAATTGTAAGAGCATCCTTTGCGATATTTTTTACGATTGCATATTCGTTTGGCTGATGCGCAAGTTCATCCATAGTTGACCAGACAACAGCGTCAATTCCGGCATTTCGAAGTCCAGCAGCAACTGTTCCGCCTCCAATGCCAACAAAGCGAGGTTCAACTCCGTGGACATTTTTTATAGCTTCAAAAAGTTCTTTTGCAACATGGGATTCTACAGATGTTGCTTTTGACTGTTCCGCCTGAAGCTCTTCAACTTGAATTTTTACGCCGTAACTTTCTTCAGTCTCCCGAATAACTTTATTCACTTCAGCGCGTACTTGGTCAAGTGAATACTGCGGAAGAATACGACAGTCTGCGCAGAAAACATCATCGCCCGGAATTATATTCACGCCGGAAACATTCTGGTACTGCATCGTCGGCTCAAAAGTTGAACGCGAAGGCTCAAACATTTTGTCATGCGCATTAAAAAGTTTTTCAAGTTCATGAACCTTTAAAGCAAGATAGCTTGAAGCAAGTTTTGCATTGCAGCCTTGATCAGGACGAGAACCATGCGCCTGTTTTCCGATTATATGGAACTTGAGCCAAAGAATACTTTTTTCCGCAACCTCGATTGTCTGTCCTAAAGGATCTCCGCCGTCTGGAATAAGAATTCTATCATCTGCTCCAAAAATATTCTTGTGGTTTTCTATAAGAAAATTCATTCCATACTTTGAGCCGACTTCCTCATCAGCCATAAACAGAAGCTTGAGAGTATGAGCAGGAACAATATTTTGCCTTACAAAACTCAACGCCGCAAGAACTCCGCTGCAAAGCCCCTGCTGATTGTCCTCAACTCCTCTGCCAAATATTTTTCCGTCTTTTTCAACAGCCTGCCACGGATTTGTATTCCACATAGAAAGCTCGCCAACAGGAACAACATCAAGATGCGCGCAAACCCAAATGCAAAAATCATTTTTCTCACCCGGAATTTCAGCGACTAAATTCGGACGGAATCCAGCAGGAACTCTTGAGTCTGGAGCATCATAATGCTTAAGATTTTTTATTCCGTTTGACAAAAGCCACTTCTCAAGCGCCGCGCATTTTTTTTCTTCGCCCTCGCCGCCATTTTCAGGAGCAAGAGCAGGAATAGAAGTCAAAAGTTTTTCAAGCTCCACCATGCTGCAAGTGTTATTTTCTATGTAATTTTTTATCTTTTCAAAATCAACATTCATCTTTGTGTCCTAGAATATTTTTGGAAAATTATAAAACAAAAAAGAGGATGTCCAATAAGTTCTGAATGTCATTGCTGAACAATTTCTAAATGATTGTAATATATGCATTTAGAATTTCGGGTCAAGTCTATAAAAGCCTATGAATGACAAAAAAGATACTTATTGGACATCCCCTTTTTGCAAAACTAATTTTCACTGTAGTACTTTAAGTAAGCATCATAAGTTGACTTTATCAAAGTATCAACATCACTATATTTTGGCTCCCATCCAAGCACTTCTTTTGCAAGTTTAGAAGAAGCTGTAAGTTGAGCCGGATCTCCCGCGCGTCTGCCAACATATTCAGCAGGAATTTCTTTTCCCGTTATGCGGCGAGTAGCTTCAAGCATTTCTGTAACAGTAATTCCCTTTCCTGTTCCAAGGTTGAGCGTAAGGCTCTTTTTGTTCTTGGCAATGTATTCCAAAGCAAGAACGTGAGCAGAAGCCAAATCCGTTACATGAATATAATCACGGATGCAAGTTCCGTCGCGTGTATCATAGTCGCTTCCAAAAACTTTAAGCTTGCCGCGCTTTCCGCAGGCAACTTCCATCATCACAGGAAGAAGGTTTGCAGGATTTCTTTCAAGTCCGTAAATAACGCCTTCAGGATCATATCCTGCCGCATTAAAATATCTAAGAGCAGCAAATTTCAGATTCTTAAGCTTATCGTACCAGCCCATGAACTCTTCAATTTTAAGCTTTGTAAATCCGTAGTAATTTTCAGGATTCTTAGGATGATTTTCATCAATAGGAAGATACTGAGGCTCGCCAAAAGTCGCTGCGCTTGAAGAGAAAACCATGTTAAGGCAGTTGTGCGCAACAGCAGCATTCAAAATATTTAAAGTTCCGTTTATGTTGTTTATTGAATATTTTTCCGGAAAAATCATAGACTCGCCGGCAGCCTTAAACGCAGCAAGATGAATAAAAGCATCAAATCCGCGGGCAAATGCTTTGTCCAAATCTTCCGGATGAAGAATATCGCCTGCAATAAATTCATTCTTCTTAAAAAGATTCTGGATAAGTCCGCTTGAAAGATTGTCAAAAACCGTAACTTCATGATTTTTCGCCATGAGTTCTTTTACAACGTGGCTTCCGATATATCCAGCGCCACCAATAACTAAAACTTTCATTTGCTCCTCCGCCTTGGATTAAACTGAGAATATAATAATCCAACAAATGTAATTTTTCAATTTATATAAAAAAAAATGCGCAACAAATTGCACAAAGTTTTCATCACGAAAACGCCTCAAGTTTTTCCGCAGCGCAAAGCCACTGAGCATTAAGCTCTTCAAGCTCCGAAGCGATTTTTGAAATTTGAGTCTGAACAGATTTTGCAGTTTCGCCATTTGAATAAACTTCCGGCAAAGAAAGCTGATTTTCAAGTTCGGATTTTTTTTCTTCCGACTCAAGAATCATGGCTTCAAGTTTGTCTGCCTCCTTTTGAATTTTTCTTTTTTCGGACTCGCGCTTTTTCTGTTCTTCCCACGAAAGTTTTGATTCAGTTTTTTGCTCTGATCTTTTTGCTTCGGGGACTGAATTTTTTTCGCCTTCCGCAGACTGCTCTTCTTCTATGCGCTGCATATAATATTTGTAGTCGCCGACAAATTCTCTGAAAACACCGGGATGAAGCTCCAGAACTTTTGTAGAAAGCTCTTCAATGAATCCGCGGTCATGGCTTACAAAAACAACTGTTCCTCCAAAACTTTTCAAAGCCTCAAGCAGGACATCTTTTGAATGCATATCAAGATGGTTCGTAGGCTCATCAAGAACAAGAAGATTCACAGGACGAAGCAAAAGCTCAAGCAATGCAATGCGGGATTTTTCTCCTCCAGAAAGCACATTGATGCTTTTAAAAACATCGTCACCACGGAACAAAAACGCGCCAAGCATATCACGGAGTTTCGGAACAAGTTCAAGAGGCGCATTGTTTTCCAGACGCTCAAGAATTGTTTCGCTGCCGTTTATTTTTTCCGCGCTGTCTTGACTAAAATATCCGACTGAAACTCCAGCTCCAAGCTTTACAGTTCCTGAAAAATCATGGTCGATTCCTGCAATGATTCTAAGCAAGGTTGATTTTCCGGCTCCATTTCTTCCTGCAACAACAAGACGCTCGCCGTTTTCCACAACAAGATTCAGATTTTTTATTATATCAGGTCCGCCGTAGTTTTTGCAGATATTTTCCAGTGTAAGAACAAGCCGGCCGGAATGAGGAGCTTCTGGAAAACTAAAATGAATTTTTTTAAGGTTCTCTGGAATTTCAATTTTGTTTTCAAGGATTTTATCAAGCATCTTCTGACGCTCTTGAGCTTGAGCCGCCTTTGTCGCCTTGTAGCCGAAACGTTTTATAAATTCTTCAAGATGCTGAATTTCCTGCTGCTGCTGTTCATAAGAAGCAATCAGAGATTCAAGTTCAACTTTACGAACTTCCTCATAATGTGAAAAATTTCCAGGGTAACGTTTTAATGTTCCATTAAAAAGCTCGTAGACTTCATTTATTGTATGATCCAAAAAATAGCGGTCATGGCTTACAAGCAAAAATCCGCCTTTAAAATCCGCAAGAAATTTTTCAAGCCAGTTACGCGCTTCAATGTCAAGATAATTTGTAGGTTCGTCAAGAAGAAGAATGTCAGGACCACACATAAGGGCTTTTGCAAGCGCAATACGCATCTGCCATCCGCCGGAAAATTCTTCAGTGCGCTTTGTAAAATCAGAGCGCTCAAAGCCAAGACCAAGCAAAATTTGTTCAGCAAGAACTTCACGCCGATACCAGCCGCTGTTTTCAAGTTCCGCCAAAAGTTCTGAATGCTCAAGTGCAATCTTGTCAGAGTTTTCAGGATTTGACTTTAAAAGCTCGCCAAGAGTATCTGCCTTCTTTTGAATTTCGTAGCCCCAGTCAAACGCCTTGTCTGCTTCTTCCTTCAAAGTGCAGCCTGAATGAACAAGCCCGCTCTGTGGAAGATATGCAATGCGCGCATCCTTTTGAGCAATCCGTTCTCCAGAATCAGGTTCTGAAATGCCAGCCATTATCTTTATCAAAGTCGATTTTCCTGCTCCATTTGCGCCGGTAAGAGCAGCCTTTGTTCCTGCCTGCAAATTCACAGAAACATTCTTTAAAATATCTCTGTCGCCAAATGCAAGCGAAACTTTTGAAAACTGAATAAACGCCATAAAAAACCTATTTTTATAAGCCAGTTCAAAGCAGAAAAAATTTTTTGAATTCTGAAACTAGCTCAGTAATTTTTATTTTTGAAAAAACAAAACCATAGAATTCGCAGGAAGAGAAACTGAAGAATATTTTCTTCCAAAACTATCGTCGTATTTTTCAATTATATTCGCATAAGCAAGCCTAAGTCCGTTGACTTCTTTTTTATAAAGGAAGTTGACTTCACGGCTGGCATTTTCAAAATGGAATGTAACAACTCCGTCCCAAGAAGATTTTAGAGTTCCGTCAAGAAAATATTTCATTTCAACAATTCCAAAGCCTTTTGAACCTGAAGGAATTACAGATGGAACAAGCTTAGAAAATCCGCTCCACCTGAAAATATTCCCATCGTTAAAAGAAAGTGTTCCGTAGTTTCCGCTCTTGAAATCCGGTCCAAGAGTTTGGATAGATTTGTAAAGTCCCTGCCGTCTGTTTTTTTCTGCAGAAACTATTTCTTCGATTTTTATATTTTCATCAAGCGAAACAAAATTGTAAGTCTTTGGTTTTCCGCCTTCATCTGTATATTTTACAATTATGAATTTCGAATTCCGCGGAACAATTTCAACAGGAGCGTCTTTTGCCTTGTAGTCTCCGTTGTCTGATTTTTCAAATTCAGAATACGGAAAACTTACATTTAAATTCGGAAGGCTGATTTTTGTAGTGCCAGAAACATAGCCTGAATCAAAACCGTAGACTGGAACAATGTAATCCAAGTCAATCTGCTTTTTAGAAATCATGCCTCGGTAATATTCAGGATACCAGACAGTTGAAAGAATTCTTTCAAGAGTTTCATCGGCTTTTTGAGCTTCAACAACTTCCGATCCAATTCCGTAAGTTCCATCCAAGTTCATTTCAAAGAGCCTAAGATTGTAGCTAAAGCACCAGCCTTCAGTTCCGTTGTCAGTAAGAACATGAAGCCATTCACCAGAAAGAGGAACTCCGCCGTTTGTAGGAGAAACGCCTTTTTCTTTATAAAGCGTGCGAACAACTTCATTTTTGCGCAGACGGTAAACCTGCTTTGAAGTGTTCATTTTTTCTGCGCGGATTGGAAGTCCGTCCAAAATGCAAAAAGCATATTTTCCTTTATATTCAGAATACTTTTGCGCACGTTTCAATGCCTTTGATTTTGATTCTGGAGCTGAAAGTTTCCATAGAGGAACTTCAATTTTTTCTTTTGTTTCAGGAAGTCCGATTACATAAACTTTGGAAATATTTGACTTTAAATAAACAGGAACAACAGTTCCGTCTGGAATTTCTTTTTCGCCGACATTCCATAAAAGAACCCCATAGCCAATAACTCCAGAGCATGAAGAAAAAGTCAGCATGAACAATGAAAATGCAAAAAGAAAGATTCTATTTTTCATGGCGGATATTTTACAGGATTTTATCATAAAGTTCTACAAAGGAAGCAAAATTGAATTTTTATAATTTTTGATATAATATGAAAACATGAAAGACGAAACAATTCCATTAAGAAAAGACATCCCTGCGGAATACAAATGGGATCTTACACAACTTTATAAAACAGACGAAGAATGGGAAGCGGATCTAAAAAAGATTCCTTCGCTTGTAAAAAATTTTTCATCATTCAAAGGAAGGCTGTCGGAAAGCAGCAGCATTTTTCTTGAAGCTTTAAAAGCAGACGAAGCTCTTGACCGTCAAATTGAAAAAGTCTATCACTACGCAAGCCTTAACAATGAGGCTGACCAAGGAGACAGTGCCGCACAGGAAAAATACAGCCGCGTAATGATGGCATACACAGCAGCCTGCTCTGAAACAAGTTTTTTTACACCGGAACTTCTTGCAATTCCAGATGAAAAAATAAATTCCTGGATAGAGCATCCGGAATTTAAAGACTATAAAATCTACATTCAAAAAGCACTTCATGCCAAGCCGCACATTTTAAGCGAAAAAGAAGAACGCATAATGGCCCTTCAGTCTGAATCCGGACAGACAGCATCAAATGTATTTTCACTTTTAAATGATGTTGACATGAACTTTGGAACTGTAGAGGTTGAAGGAAAACAGCTTCCGCTCACACATAGCACTTGGAGCGACTTTGAAGAAAATCAGGACAGAAAAATCCGCAAGGAAGCTTATGAAAAATTCTACGGAGCATTTGAAAGCCACGCAAACACACTTGCAGCTTTATATTCAGGATCTGTAAAAAACGACATTTTTCATGCACGGGCGCGCGGCTACAATTCATCTTTGGAAGCAGCTCTTTACGGCGACAAAGTTCCAGTAAGCGTTTACAAAAATCTTATAGAGACAGTTCACAAGAATCTCGACACTCTGCATCGGTATTACAAAATCCGCAAAAAAGTTCTTGGAGTTGAAGAACTCCGGCACTATGACGTTTACGTTCCATTGGTAAAATCTATAAAGTCAAAAATTTCTTATGACGAGTCTGTTGAAATTGTAAGAAACGCGCTTGCAGTTTTGGGAAGCGAATACACAGACACACTTTGTGGCGGATTAAAAGGCGGCTGGGTTGACAGATTCGAAAACAAAGGAAAAAATTCTGGAGCATTTTCAAGCGGATGCTACGAAGGATATCCTTACATTCTTTTAAATTACAAAGACACTTCATTGCGAGACGTTTACACAATGGCGCATGAAGGCGGTCATTCAATGCATTCATGGTACAGCGTCCGCAACAACCCATTTATGTCTTATGAATACACAATTTTTGAAGCCGAAGTCGCATCCACATTCAATGAAGAGCTTGTGTTCGAGTATCTTCTTAAAAATGCAAAAGACCATGAAATGAAAAAATATCTTTTGTCTATGCGCGCGAACGATATTCTTGCAACTTTGCACCGTCAGACAATGTTTGCGGAGTTTGAGTTGAAATGCCACGAAGCTGTAGAAAACAACGAACCTTTAAGCACAGAAGCAATCCGTAGTATTTACAGAAAACTTTTAGAGCAGTACTTCGGACCTGCAATGAAATTTGAAAAATCCAGCGACATGGAAGGACTTCGCATTCCGCATTTCTATAACGCATTCTATGTCTATAAATATTCAACAGGAATTTCCGCTGCTCTTGCACTCGCAAAAAGAGTTGTCAACGGAGGAAAGCAAGAACATGAGGACTACTTTAAATTCTTAAAGTCCGGCGGCTCAAGATACCCAATCGAAAGCCTAAAAGTCGCAGGTGTAAACATGGAAAGCACAGAACCAGTTCAAGCGGCTCTTGACACATTCAAAGATCTTGTTGACCAGCTAGAAGAAGAACTTCTATAAAAAAACGCGGCATAGAAAAAAAAGCAAAAATAAGCGACCCCGACACAAAGCATCGGGGTCGCTTATTATCATAAGGTATCACAGTCGAGTACATACCCTTCTGTGCGAATCAAAATTACTTTTCAAGAATAAATTCTACACGGCGGTTTTTCCAGTTCACATTTGTATCCTTGCGGTCCGCAACTGGCTCTGTTCCGCCCTTTCCTTCAACAGAAAGGCGAGAAGAATTAATTCCAAATTTTACAAGCTGGCTCTTAACATATTCAGCGCGCTGCTCAGAAAGAGAAATCAACGCCTTGCCCCAAACACCTTCCTCAGTTTCTTCCGCAGAGTTATCAGAAATTCTATTTGCGTGTCCAACAATAGTAACTTTGTAATCTTTGAACTTTTTAAGAATTTCAGAAACGCGCTTTAGAACACGGGCATTGTTATCAGCCTGCGCCTGTGTAATTCCAGCCTTAATAATTTTTCCATTAGAATCAACAGTTCTTACACCAAAGTCTGCTTCATTGCTTCTAAAGATAATTGAAGGGATTTGCATTTTGAGTTTGTCGCCATCGCGGACAACAAGAACATCAACATTTATAACGCCTTGGACAGTGCTTGACATTCCAAGCTCATCGCAAGCTGTAAATTCAAAAGGATAATCTTCCGCCGACTGAACAATTTCTCCATTGTTTCCGCGACCGTCCCAAATGATTCTTTTTGTAATTGAAGATTTTCCGCTTGTCTTCCAGAATGATTTTCCATTTCTGTCTTTGATTGTAAAGTTCCAATTTTTAAGTCCGGCAATTGTCTGGCATCCAAGTTCAATGAACAAGTCATCATCATTTCCGTCGTTATCCGGGCTAAAATATTTTGGAGCAGTTCTAACAGAAAGCGCAGGCGGAATAGCAGTGCAGATAAAGCTTGAAGAAGCCGCATCTACAACGTTTCCTTTTGTATACTCAACATGAAGTTTTCCAACAAATGTTCCTTCAGCAATTTTTTCATCCGATGTGTCGCCACCCCAAGTAATTGCAGCCGGAAGATTTTCACTGTCATTGCTAGAAAATGTTTTTACAACAGAATTGGCAGAATCAACAATGTCAAATTTCCATGAAGAAATTCCTTCAGCAAGAGAAACTTTTATACCAAATTTCTGGGCATCAAGAATTCCGTCGGCATTAGGAGAAATGCCTTTGTATTCAGCAGTAACAAATCCTGTTACCGGACGCGCATCCAAGGAAATTCCTGCAATCGTTGTGCTTCCAGAATTTCCTGCCGCATCCTTTGAAGAAACCGCAAGTGAATAAATTCCATTTGCCGCTTTGTTTCCGCTATCGTCTGTTCCGTCCCATGCAAAATCCAAAGCCTTTGAATTATTCCAGACAAAAGTTTTTACAACCTGATTTTTCGCATTACGAATTTCAGCATTCCATTTTGTTTCAACAGAGCAGTCTTCAACTTTTACAGGAATAGTCTGCCGGCTTGAGATTCCATCTGGAGAAAAAATTGTATAAGGCGCAGAAATTTTTATTGAAGGCGCAACTGTGTCAAGAATGAATTCCTGGCTTGCGGCTTCCGCTTCTGTTCCGCTGTTTGCGACAGTTTTTATAACAGCAGAATAAGTTCCGTCTGCGCACCTTGTTCCATCGTCAGCAAGTCCGTCCCAAACAAATGAAGAAGGAATTTTTCCAGAGCCTTTAAAAGTCCTTACAGCCGTTCCATTGAAAATCTTAAGTTCATAAGAGTCGATTCCACTTGAAGCTTTTGCAACTGGAGTCAAAACAACTTTGTCCTGAACTCCATCTCCGTTCGGTGAAAATGCAGCATGACTTACAGAAAGCGCAAGTTCAGTCTTGCTTGTGTCAAGCACAAATTCTTTTGATTCCATCAAATTGCTGTTTCCAGCAAGTTCAGAAACTTCAAGAACATATTTATATTTTCCGTCTTTTACAAACTGTCCGTTGTCATCAAGTCCATCCCATTCAACAGAAGCAGGAAGAACTGTGTCAAAGTCAAAATTCTTTACAGCGGCATTGTTCTCATCAACAATCTTTCCTGTCCAAGTTTTTTCTCCAGTATAGGCTGGCTCCGCAACTTGCTGCTGAGAAATCTGAAATTTATTTTTTCCATTGAAAACTGTATTTGCAGGAAGAGAAACAGCTGCCTTTGGAGCTTCATTGTCAAGAACAAAAACAGGAGAATAAACAGCAGCAGGCTCATAGCCATTCAAATACTTTGCAGTTATTTTTGCGCGGTACTCGCCATCAGCCAAATCTTTACCCGAATTATTTTTTCCATCAAATAAAAATGAAGAAGGCGGATTTGTTTTTCCAGATTTTGAATAGTAAACTTTGTCGTCGTCTTTTCCTACAATAGAAATCTGCCAGTCGGTAAGAGAGTTCACGCTTGCAGATGGAGAAGGAATTGCAACTGAAAAATTAATTGTCCTTCTTGCAACCGCCACGCTTCCTTTTGGAGACGGAGCAAAATACCTTGAGCCGTTTATTGAAACTGCGGTTTCAGGCTTTTCAGCAGAAAAAATTATATTTGAAATTCTTGCTTGCTCAGAAGTGTTTCCTGCCAAGTCAGTCGAAGTAATTTCGTAGTTGTAAACTCCGTCTGGCATAATGGACTTGCTTTCGTTTGTTCCGTTCCATTCAATTTCAAGCGGAGAAGAATCTTCCCATTTGTATGAGCGGACAAGATTTCCATGGTCATCTGTTATTTTTGCAGTCCACAGTTTTTCAGTTGAACCAGACTGCTTGATTTTCAACACAGCCTTGTTTCCTTCGCCAAAAATTTTATCGGCACCTTCAAGTTTCGCAAGATTGATTTCCGGCGGAGTATTGTCAACTACAACCGGAAGTTTTGAAGTTGTGGCAGTATTTCCATTGTCATCAGAAGCCGTAAACTGATAGTAATAAGTTCCATCCTGCGCCAACGAACCGTCATCCAAAAATCCGTTCCAGACAATTGTTGAAGGAATATCAACGCCGCGCTTTGGAGTTATCAACGTCTTGAAAAAAGTTTTAAAAGTGAATTTTGAAGGAAGCGAAATTTTGTTTCCGATTGTGCGCACAACATTTCCACCCTCATCAGTGATTACAAAGCTCCATTCTTTTACATAGCGTTTTTCGCGGATTTTTAAAGGAACTTCAAGAGTATCCTGAATTCCGTCGTTGTTCGGTGAAATATACACAATGCCAGGCTCGGCAAAAAGCTCAGAAGAGAAACTGAGCGCAGAGCAAAGTGCAAATGCCGTAAAAATTTTTCTAGTTGTTTTTTTCATTTTTTATTCCTCGTTCCAAAGAATGATTTCAGGAGCATCGGTGTCTTTCAATCCCAAGTCAAGCCTTGCGCCAAAGCTTACAGCCTGAATTCCTGAATAAAGAGTCTGCGTTGCAACAGAAGGAGTTAGTTCGCTCTTTTCCCAGTCTGAATTAGTTTCTGAAAATTTCTTAGAAGTTATTCCAAGTTTTAATGAAACGCCAACTGAAACACTGTTCACGCCGTCTGCCTTTCCTTCTGAAATTTCGCGGACATTCGCCTGCCAGCCAAGAGACAAACGGACAAATTTGTTATATTCAAATCCAACTCCTAAATCCATTATACAATTCTGAAAAAATGGAAAGGCAAAATCCGTGCTAAACGAGCCAGTCCATTTTTTTACTTCAAAAACAGTCGAAGCAAAGGAAACCCTTGGAGTAAGCATAGACGGATAAGATGAAGAATCCTTCTTTTCATCAATTCCAAGTGTTTCATAGTCAGCAGGCTTTCCAATATTTAAAAGAGAAATTCCAAACCTCGGATTTGTAAAAATGCCAAAGCTGCTCATTTTATAAAGCGCACCAAAATCCACTCCAGCAGAAAAATCAGAGCCGCTTCCTATATAAAGACCGGTATACGCATTTGCGCCTACGGAAAGTCTTTCATTGACTTCTTTTGCCAATCCGGCGTGAAAAACCAAAGTCTTTCTTAAATCCATTCCGTAAAAATCAGCAAAAAGAGCGTTTGCAGTAAGCGAAACAACAGACCATTTTGTAGGAGCAATCATTCCAGCCTGAAATCCGCCATCAACAGTCTTATCGCTGCTTTCGCCTTCAATTTTTATTTTATCAAAGTTATAAAAAACAGTTCCGCTAAAATCAATATCAGCACGCTGCACACCAGCAGTAAGGGCGGGATTATAAGTTATGGACGCAGGAACAATCGTAAAATTCGGACCGCCAGCAGCAGACGCGGCACCAGACATAAGCTCAGGATGTGCAAGTCTATAAAGGTCTTCACCACCATAAGGCGGATTGTAAGCAAACAGTTCAGACATGCCTGCTAAAAAAAACGCAGCCAAAATTACTTTTTTCATAAAGCAAACCTCCAGTTTCAAATTATAACGAAAAACAAAACTATTTCAAATGAAATAAAATTTTTATTTACCGGAAAGCAATGCGCGCTCAACTTCATCTATGACAAAATCAGGAGTGCTTGCCCCGGCAGTAAGCCCGACAGTTTTTAAAGAAAAAAAACTATCAGGAATTTCAGAAGAATCTTCTATGAGCGCAGTTTTTCCGCAGATTAAAGAAGCCGTTTCAAAAAGCCTACGTGTATTCGCAGAATTCTTTCCGCCGATGACAAGAATCGCATCCACTTTGCCTTCAAGTTCTTTCAATGCGTTTTGCCGCTCCATTGTCGCTGAGCATATAGAATTGAAAATTTGAACTGAAGGATTTTTCTGCTTCAATGCTGAAGCGATTTTTTCAAACTCAACAGGACTGAATGTTGTCTGCGCAATCAAAACCGTTTTTTCAGGAACTTCAATTTTCAAAACTTCCTCTGCGCTTTCCACAACAACAGCATGATTTTCCGCATAGCCTGAAATGCTTACAACTTCACCATGATTTTTGTCGCCCGCAATCACAACAAGAAAACCTTTTTTTTTCCATTCAGCCGCTCTCTTCTGGCTAAGGTGAACTCTTGGGCAAGTCGCATCAAGAATTTCCGCCCCTTGATTTTCAAGAGCAGACACAACTTGCGGCGTAGTTCCATGCGCACGGATTACAACAACTGAACCGCTCTTTGCCTTTTCAAGTGAAGATGGCTCAAGAATCTGCGCGCCTTTTTTTTCAAGAGAATCCATAACAAGAGGATTGTGAATCAAAGGTCCAAGAGTAAAAACTTTCTTATGTCCATTTTTTTCTGAATTTTCAAGAGCAGCGGAAGCAGTTTCAACTGCACGTCTGACTCCCATGCAAAACCCAAGAACTTTGGCACGAACAACTTTCAACAGCAACTCCAACGCCAGTTTCAAAAATCGTATCGCCTGAAACTAGTATATAAAAGAAAAAAGCCGCAACTAAAAAAGTTACGGCCTTAAAATAATTCCTTATCAAGCGGAAAAAATCCGCTTAAAGCAATATTTAAACATTCTGTGTTGAATTAAACGAAAGAACATTCTTGTTGTTATGCGGCCTTACATGTTTTGCAAATTCTCCCGGCTCCCAGTTACGGCGCATCAAAGACACAAAGCCCGGAACAATGAGCATAGAAGAATAACATCCAGAAACAAGACCGACTGTAAGAACAATCGCAAAGTCTTTTATGCTTCCCGAAGTAAAAATAAGAAGCGCAACAGAAGCGAACATTGTTGTTACAGTTGTGATAATTGAGCGCGATAATGTTTCAGAAATCGAAGCATTCAATATATCGTTAAATTTCTTTGTCTGAATCAAGTTTATATTTTCGCGCACGCGATCCAAAATAACGATTGTGGCATTGATTGAGTAACCAAAAATCGTAAGAACCGCCGCAAAGCTTGTCGCAGAAAATTCAACCTGTGTCCATGAAATAAACGAGAACATTATAAGACAGTCATGCACAAGTCCGATTATAGCACCGACCGCAAAATCCCAGTGGAATCTTACAGCACAGTAAATCCAGATTGCAAGCAAAGTTACAACTGCAAGAATAACAGACTTGATTGCATTGCTGCTAGAAAATCCTGAGCCTACAAAGTCAGTTTTAATAATCGCAACATTGCTTTCGCCGAATTTTTCCTTGAGCGAACCGATAATTTCTGCCTGAAGAGAATCAGAAGAAATATCGTTCTTTGAAATTGCCGCGCGAATCTGGAAACTTCTGTTTGAATCATCTCCAAGTTCCTTTACTTCAACGCTTTCAGAGGCAAGAGCCGAGCGGACATCATCAATAGAAACATTTGTTGATGCGTCTGAAACATAAAGCAAAACAGGAGCGTCTGCGGAAAGACGAGAAGTTGAAGAGCTGTCCAAATAAATTCCGTAAGAACTTACATTTTCAGCGCCTTTTACAGAAACTGAAAGTCCGTCAACTTCAGAAAGAGAAGCCACAATATCTTTTATAGAAGGATTCTGCGCATAAGAAAAAATTTTAGTTTCGTTTTCTGCGCTAGTTCCTGTTATAACAAGTTCCAGTGCAGTGCTTGAAGTTCCAACACTTATATTTGCAGAACCGTTGTAGGAAATTTCAATAGCAGCCGGACCAATGCGGACTTCTTCCAAAAGACCAGGCACAAAGTCAATGCCAAAGTTTATTCCGCGGATAAAAAATCCTGCGATTCCAAAAAGAATCAAAACTGAACTTAAAACAGCGCAGGCAGGAAATGCTTTACTGAATTTTTTTACTGTTTTCATTATTTAATCCCCCAGCCAATGCTGATATTCTTTACTTTTAAGACCTCTGTCTGGAAATCAAATATAAGGCGAGAGACAACCAAAGCTGTAAATACTGTTGAAACTACACCAATCGCAAGGCTCACTGCAAATCCCTGAACGGCACCGCTTCCAAGCTGTGTCATAAATATTGCGGCGATAAATGTTGTGATATTTGAGTCCATGATTGCCCAGAATGCGTTGTCAAATCCCGCGCTTACACTAGAAGTTCTGTCTTTTCCAAGGCGACGTTCTTCCTTTATGCGTTCAAAGATAATAACGTTAGCATCAGTTGCCATTCCGATTGTAAGAATCATACCGGCAACAGTCGGCAAAGTGATTGTAAGATTAAATGCGCTCAAAATACTGAACATGATATAGAGATTCAAAACCTGAGAAACACAGGCGTTTATTCCAGATCCCTTGTACCATATAAGCATGAAAACCATAATTGAAAGAAGACCAACTGCAACTGCCAAAAGTCCCTGACGGATTGCCTGTTCTCCCAAAGAAGCTCCAATTACCTGCTGGCTTTCTACGCTAAGAGGAACATCAAGCCAAGCTGTCTGCAAAACCTTGCGCAAGTTCTGGGCTTCACGCTGTCCAAATCCTGTAATCTGAACGTTTCCGCCTGTAATGGCTGTATTTATAGTAGCATTTGACTTGATTTTATTGTCGCTGATAATGCAGAGGTTTTCACCAACGTGCTCGCCAGTGAATTTTCCAAAGATTTCAGCGCCTTCAGCATCAAGAGAAAATGTAACCGCAGGACGTCCTGTAAGCTCTTCCGCACCGACATCAGCTGACTTTATGTGCTTTCCGTCAAGAGCAACATCTTTCTTTACAACAAGATAGCCTTCGCGCTGGTCAAGCCCGTAAGCGTCCGTTGTGTAGTAGCCCAAAACTTCACAGTCGTCAGGGATAATTGAAGGATTAACAAGATTTCCTCTTATATCAAAAGTTGTATCAGGATTGTTGTAATAATAAGCATTGAAATTTGAAGTAGCCTCATTGTCAACAAGGCGGAAATTCAAAATTCCGCGTCCTTGAATTATCGAGTTAATCTGATCAGCTTCTGCAGAACCAGGAAGCTCAATGTAAATTCTATCCTCACCCTGCTGTCTGATTGTTGGAGAACTCAAGCCAAAGCGGTCAATGCGGCTTGTCAAAGTTTCAACAGCCTGCGCCATTATATCAGCTTTCAATGTTGCAGTGTCCAAAACAGCATCGCCCTGCTTTGCAATAACAGAGTCAAGGTCAGCCTTTACAATTACGTTCATTCCGCCTGAAAGGTCAAGACCAAGTTTTACAGAATTCTTATAATAGTCTTTTGTCTTAAGAATCTTTTTTCTATAAATTCCTTCAATAAAAGAAGCAAGCTCTGATTTTGAATCAAAAGAATTCAAAGCGTCTTTCAAAAGGATGGCGGCAGGAGCTTTTTCTCCGGCAGCCTTGAAATTCATCTTTGCCTGCTTTAAAAGCCACTGGTTATCTTCTGGAACAGGAGCTTCTGGATTTGCTTTTACAGCATCAACTAATTTTCTAACTTCAGAATTAGCCCTGAAGCTTGAATAATTTTTTATATTTTCCAAAGAACTCAAGGCAAGAACCTTGTCTTCTTTTGGAGTGCGTACATACCAGCTGATTGACGGCCACAAAAAGGCAAAGCAAACAGCCAGCACTGCAATAATCATAAAAAGCCGGCTTTTCTTACTCA
>OIXL01000542.1_pt1 | contig 18248 bp, 19 predicted proteins | sample 1587761 | NCBI WGS metagenome assembly OIXL01 (sample SAMN03283246) | human gut metagenome | biome: human-associated habitat; material: feces | host: Homo sapiens | place: Peru | collected 2012 | reverse complement strand
GATAAATTGTTGTATCGGAAGATTTTATGGGCGCTGCCCAAACCCGCAATTTTTGAAAAAATTGAGTAAACTTTTTTTGCTTTTGTGAGGATAATTTAGCGTTAGCTAAATTTAATGCCTGACCGACACTCCGCTAAACCATAATTTACCCCAACTATTGACATTGAGCCAAATTTTATAACAATATAAATAAAAAAGCAGTATCCTCATTAACTGCAGATACCACTAAAACATATAAGATACTATCAAATTTAAAATTAAATCTCGTTGCCTAACATCTTGTTCCCTCTCTCTTTAAACATCAATATTGCCGATTACTCAAATTTTATAAATCTCAAGATGTCAGGCAGAACGGATTTACATCAGTATGAGGAAATATGAATTTATCAACGCTATGTGCTCCGGTATCTGAAATTTTTTCAGATTATCGGTGTCTTCGTCCCCACCGAGCGCTAATAAAGGCATATAACCAAAACACTCTATATAAAACAAATTTCCATGTTCGTTAACAGCTTTATAATACTGATTCAAAGAAAAAAATTCGTTTAAAAAGCTCTTGTCTGCAAGTCTTTTTAAAAAGAAATCAAAATCTTTGAGCATCAGTTCACATTTTCCGTAGCGAAAATACATTATACTTATATACTCGCCGCTTTCCAAGGTAATTATGTCACCAAATGCAGTTACAAAAATGGGAACTGCGTCTTTATACGGAAAGTATGTATTATCAATTATACTTTGATAATCATCGGGATTAATCACTTTAATATATCCGTTCATAAAAGTGCCTAATCCGTAATTTTGCCAAATTTTAAGCAAAGTTTCAGGAATTTTATTCTTGAATTTGTTAATAACATTGTCATTAACTTTTGCATATGATTGAAAATCCTGTAATGCAACTGTATTCAAGAGTATTTCTCCCTTTTTATTTTATACAAACCTCCGTACCGTTGCACAGCACCGCTTTACTTCACACATCATATCGCAGATGTATGAAGTAGCTGTGAAGTGCCATAATCAAAACCGCTAAATACAAAACTTCTAAATGTACTTGTTTTTCCTTTATTTACGTATTTTATTATAGCACAAGGATTTTCATTTGTTACAGTTTGGGCAAAAACGCATTAAAAAAAGTCAAAAGTGATGTTTTTTATATGACAAATTAAAAATTATGTTGTATAATATCTTCTAAAGGGGGAATTTCGGTGCTTAATATTCTGCTTTGTGATGATGATAAATCAATACTCGAAAAAGTACGGTCACTTATAAGTAATCTTCAAAAAAACTATAAAATAGAATTTAATATAGATATGCGTACCTGCGGTGATTTTATTTTTAAAGAAAAACATTCTTACGACATCGCTATAGTCGATGTTCAAATGCCTGCCGTAAACGGACTTGAGGTATCGGAAAGATTAAAACAATTAAACCCCGACATTATTATTATGATTCTTACCTCATATCCGGCTTACCTTGACAGTGCAATGAAAATTCAGGTTTTCAGATATCTTTCAAAGCCGATTGACACTGAAAGGTTTAACAGAAATTTTCTTGAAGCCGTTTACTATTACAAGAAAATCAGTAAAAGTATTATAATAGAAAAATATGACGAAATTTTCACCGTAAAAACAAGGGATATTCTCTATATTGAAAACAGAAAACACGGTTCACTTATCGTTACTAAATACAAATCATACGAAACCAATAAGAAACCTGCCGAATGGTACGAAATAATTAATCAGCCTAACTGCTTTGTCCAATCGCATAAAAGCTATATCGTAAACTTACAGAATGTAATTAACTTTGATAAAAGTTCAATTACATTTCAGGGGGCCAATGAGAATCTTATGGAGCATTGCATTTCGCAAAGAAAATACGCAGAATTTAAAAAAGCCTTTTTTGATTTTGCGGGAGGTATTGTATGATAATTTTCAGCTATGCGACGGTAACGGTATTTGAGGCAATCATTTCTTACATATTTATTTCCAGCAAATTTGCTCAGAAAATGAGCAATATGGGTTTATTTTTATGTTTTTCATTGTCTGCTGCACTGCAATTTATAATAAATACGATAGGTGTGGAATATTCAAATATTGTAGCATTTTTAGCTTGCAATCTGTTGCTGTGTATTTTTTGCTTTAACACAAATGTTTTTCAAGCAATATTTACTTCAATTCTTCTCACATCTATAACTCTCATAACAAAAATGACTCTGCTGTTCCTTGTAATGGTAACTTTTAATATTGATATTAAAGGAATCACTGAGAACGGTATGATATTTTTCTTATTAAGCGGCAGCTCGCAGTTATTTTTCTTCTTTATTGCATACTTTGTATCTAAAATTTCCGTCAAAGAAAATAAAGAAAATTTGAAGCTAAATAAAACAAATATGCTTTTCTTTCTGCCAATGGCGTCAATACTTATCATATGCGGTATGTCATACATTTCGCTTAACTATAAACTTGACGAATTTACATATGTTTTGTTTGCGGTAGGCGCTCTGCTTTTAATGTATTCAAATATAGTTGTTTTTCTTGTACACGAAGACGTATTGAAAACTCAATACGAAAACACGGCGCTAAAGCTACAAAAGCAAAAATCAGAAATTGATACCGAATATTACTCTATTTTGCAAAATCAATACGAAAATTCTAATATTTTAATTCACGATATAAAACGCCACTTGCTTTCAATAAAAGAACTTTCAAACGAAAAAGACTTTGAAAGCATAAACAAATACATTGACAGTCTGTATGAAGATTATCAGATTAAATACTTAAAGAAATACAGCGATAACAAACTTATAAATGCAATCATAAACAGATATGTCAGTGCTTGCAAAGATAAAGAGATTGACTTTTACTGCGATATTCGTGATATAGATTTTTCTTGCATTTCAAATAACGATATAACATCATTACTTGATAATATTCTTGAAAACGCTCTCGAGGCAACGCAAAATGCCGATAACAAAAAAATTGAGCTTACAGTTAAGCAAACGAACACAAACTATATTGTAATCAACATATGGAATTACTGTGCAAGTGCTCCTAATCTTAAGGACGGCAAATTACAGACAACCAAAAGCAATAAATTTATTCACGGCTACGGAATAAAAAGTATAGAACGAATAGCAAAACAATACAACGGTAATGTAAGTCATAATTTTGACCCCGAAAATATGAAATTCACTCTCGCAGTTGTTTTGAAAATTAAATAAAATAATAACACAAAAAAGCGATGACTGATAAAAAAAGTGGTTCATCACTATTTTTGTGGGATGGTGAACGGACAGAAGGAATAGAAAGATAGCGAATCAAGGTGAAGAAGAAGTCATCATCACGGTAACCGTAGCCGATTCGTTTGGATACCGCCGAAAAGTTTGTGTAAAAGTGAATAATAGACTTCCTTTCAAGCAATAATGGAAATAGAATAATTAAAGCTTGAAAGGAAGTTTTTTTAATGGCAAAAGCACCGACAGAAATGATGAGAGAATTTGTAATGAGCCAGAATTTCACATCAACAGATGAAGTGATGACAGCGATGAAAGATATGTTCAAGGACATTCTTCAGGAGGTTATGGAATGTGAGCTTGCCGATGAACTCGGCTATGAGAAAAGCGAAAGAATGTTGAGTGATGAATGAGCCAATAATTCGAAAAATTACAGAAACGGCTACTCGAAAAAGACGATAAAAACGCAGATGGGAGAGCTTGAAATCAAAGTTCCGAGGGACAGAAACGGCGAATACGAACCCAAAATAATCAGCATCAATATTGAGTGGAGTTTTTTAAAGGTTCTCCTTATCATTACAGTGATTCCATTCGCTACGCTGATTTACACAGGTATCAAGACCGCAACGGTGGCAATAGCCTTTTGGACAAAGCGTAGTGGCAACATCACCTATATGTTCTATATGGTTAACGACTTCGCAAAATACCCCATTACCATTTACAACAATATTGTAAGAAACATAATTACTTACATTATTCCGTTCGCGTTTACGGCTTTTTATCCTGCGTATTATATCCTTTCGGGCGAAAACCCACTGTTTAACATTGGTATGACGGTGTTAATCGCAATTGTGATGATGGTTGTTGGAGTGATTGTGTGGAACAGAGGCATTAGGTCTTATGAAAGTGCTGGTTCATAAATTTTATGTTGACTAAATAATTGATATATGATATATTAGTAAAAAAATAAAAGGAGTGACTAAAGTGGAAATACAGAATTTATTTGCTCAAAGAATTGGTGGAAAAGAATTTGGAATAAATAATGAAGTTTATAAATTCGCTTTAATAAAGAAATGGAAGCAAGAAGCTGAGAAAAAGCATTCAAATAATTTTAAATTAATTGATATGGGAGTGGGTGAACCTGATTGGGCCGCTGATGATAAAGTTGTTGATATGTTATCTATTGAAGCAGGTAAACCCGAAAATAGATTCTATTCTGATAATGGAATTCCTGAATTTCAAAATGCAGCAATAAAATATATGGAGGAAGTTTTTGGTATATCAAACTTGACAATTAATAATGTAATTCACGGTATTGGTAGTAAACCAATTCTTGCAATGCTTCCTTCTTGTTTTATTAATCCTGGAGATTATGTGCTAAATACTATTCCTGGATACCCCGTCCTGGCAACTCATGCAAAATATTTGGGTGGGAAGATTTATGATTTGCCTCTTAAGGAGGAAAATAATTTTTATCCGGATTTTTCGGAAATCCCGAGGGAAGTTTTAGAAAAAACGAAATTATTATATATTAATTATCCTAATAATCCAACAGGACAAGTGGCAACAAAAGAATTCTTTGAAAATGTCGTAAAATTTGCCCAAAAGAATAACATTATTGTAATTCATGATGCGGCATATGCAGCGCTTACATATAATCATGTTAAACCTCTAAGTTTCTTATCGGTTGATGGAGCTATAGATGTAGGTGTAGAGATTCATTCTTTATCAAAAGCTTTTAATATGACTGGATGGAGATTAGGTTTTTTAGTCGGAAATGAAAAAATTGTTTCTGCATATGGTGTAGTCAAAGATAATACAGATTCGGGTCAATTTCGCGCGATACAGAAAGCAGGTGCTTTTGCTCTTAATAATAGATGGATTACAGAAAATACAGTTAATAAATATTCAAGAAGATTTAAAATGCTAATTGAAGCACTCAATGAAGTTGGATTTAATTGTGTAGAGCCAAAAGGTACTTTCTATTCTTATGTGAAAATTCCAACTGGAACAGAAGAAGGAGTTAAATTCAATACTGCATTAGAGGTTGCAAGATATATTTTATTAAATGCAAACATTTCAGTTGTTCCTTGGGATGATTGTGGACATTATTTAAGATTCTCTGTTACATTTTCAGCTACTCATTACGAGGAAAAAATAATAATTGATGAAATGAAAAATAGATTGAAAAGTTTAAAATTTGTATTTTGAGAATATATAATGTAAATTTGATTATAATTGTAATAAATATAAAATTAAAATTATGACAAACTAGGGTAATGCCATTATAGCAGAGATTATATATATTAGTTCCTTTTAGGATAGTAAGGGAGACCGCCGAAAAGTTTGTGTAAAAGTGAATAATAAGCTTCCTTTCAAGTGATAATGGAAACAGAAAATTAATGCTTGAAAGGAAGTTTTTTTAATGGCAAAAGCACCAACAGAAATGACGAGAGAATTTGTAAGAAGCCAGAATTTCACATCAACAGATGAAGTGATGACAGCGATGAAAGATATGTTCAAGGACATTCTTCAGGAGGTTATGGAATGTGAACTTGCCGATGAACTCGGCTATGAGAAAAGCGAAAGAACGTCGAATGATGAATGTGGCAATAAGTCGAAAAATTACAGAAACGGCTACTCAAAAAAGACGGTAAAAACGCAGATGGGCGAGCTTGAAATCAAAGTTTCGAGGGACAGAAACGGCGAATACGAACCCAAGATAATCAGCAAATACAACCGCAATGCAGACGGTATGGAAGAGAAAATTCTCTCACTTTATGCCTGCGGAATGAGTCAGCGTGATATTGCCGAACAAATCAAAAATCTGTATGATGTAGAAATCTCCCCTGAGCTTGTCAGCAAGATAAGCGAGAAGATTATGCCCGATGTGACTGCATGACAAAATCTACCTCTTGAAGCAGTATATCCGTTTGTTTTTATGGATGCAATCCATTACAAAGTCAAGGAAAATCATCAGTATATCACAAAGGCTGCGTATGTAGTTCTGGGCATCAATCTTGACGGTCAGAAAGATATTCTCGGCATATGGATAGGCGAAAATGAGAGCAGTAAATTTTGGTTGAATGTGTTGAACGAGCTCAAAACTCGTGGGATTAAAGATGTATTTCTGTTCTGCGTGGACGGTCTGACAGGTTTCAGACAAGCTATTGAAACAGCTTTTCCGAACGCACAAATCCAGCGTTGCATCATTCATCAGATACGTTCAAGCACAAGGTTTGTCAGCTACAAACACATCAAGGAACTGATGGCTGACCTCAAGAAAGTATATCAAGCTATCAGCGAGGAAGAGGCTATGAACAACCTGATTTTGTTCAAGGACAAGTGGGGCAAGGCGTCCTGCATATCTGCAACGCTTTTCGGATGATACTGTTCGATGATTTATTTTGCGAGGTTCTCGCCCGGTGTGCTTTCCTTTTTCTTTGCCATTTCGTTCATTCCTTTTCTGTCCTTTCTTTCATTGTAGCACACTTTCCCGAAATTGAAAAAGTGTGCAAGCTATTTTTTAACTTACACACTTTATTTTACAAGCTCATCCAGGACGGTAATCTTGAAGTCCTCAGGGTTCTACTCGGTCATAGTTCTATCTCAATCACTCAAATATATATTCATTTGGCTGCACAAATGCAATTAGTGAATAATAAGTTTGATAGTCATTTAGACACCTTGATTTTTTAACACTCCAAAAAGAAAAGCACCGACTTCAAAAATCAGTGCTTTTGGCTGGGCTGGCGGGATTCGAACCCACGCATGACGGAGTCAAAGTCCGTTGCCTTACCGCTTGGCGACAGCCCAATATATAATTTTTGTGTAAAACGCTTATTCTAATCAGCGCAACTTAAAAAGTTGTTTGTGCAAACTACCGACAGTGTCTTTTACATTTATATAAGTAAAGCCGCAAAGGCATTGTACCTTGCGGCTTTATGGTGACCCATCGGAGATTCGAACTCCGGACACCTTGATTAAAAGCTACCACTATATTGAGCCAATTTATTATCATATTGACAAAATAATTTATCAATATGACTATGATAACGCTGATTTAGTATTCTTTGTTGTGTAGCTAAATGCACATATTTCATTGTCATTTGTAAACTTGTGTGTCCGAGCAATATTCGCAGTTCTTCAACATCACCGCCATAAAGGATATAGTTAGTCGCAAAAGTGTGGCGAAGTAAGTGAGGGTGCAATCTGATAATTCCTGTACTTTCTTTTAAATCTTGAAAATACATCTTGATTGTATTATCGGTAATCGGTGTACCATCTTCTTTTTGGAAAAAGCGTTTTTCATATTCGTTTCTCATGTGTGAATAACGATTAATATATCGCTTAGTTTCTTCACCAAAAGGTACTAATCGCTCTTTTTCTCCTTTACCTTGCACTAACATAGTGTTGTTATGCATAAATATGTTTTTTGATTCAAGACTTACTACTTCTCCTCTTCTCAGACCTGAATCAAGCATAAACATTACCATTAATTTATTGCGAATACCAAAGTATGAGTTATCAAAATTATTGAGAAGTATTTTTACTTCTACATCTGACAAAGGAACTATATTGGCAATTTCAGCTTTAATAAGTTTCAACTTACCCACATTTTGAATGAACTCATTTTCATTTAACCATAATAAAAATGTTTTCACTGCTCTTGTATAAGTTTGCAGTGATATTTTTTTAGTACCGTTTTTATTTTCAATTAAATAGAGTTTGTAATCTTCAAATAAATGAGTATAAACATCTTCGACATTTTCTATTTTGTTATCTACACACCATTCAATGAACTTCGGTAAATTATATTTATAATATTTTAAAGTTTGTTCAGTTACACCTTCAGAAATTTTTTCTTTCAAGAACTGCTGATAAGCAGCACATAAAGTCATAAAATACACCTCGTAAGCAATCAGGTAACAATATTGTAACATATTGTAATAATATGGTCAATATTCAACAACTTTGTTTATGAGGTCTTTTTTATATAAAAAACAGGAGGCAACTATGAGTATATTAAGTTTTGAAGAACCATACACAGACAATGAGGTTGTCGGATATTATGAAGATAAACTTATTGTCAAGCGTGAGGACGGCGAATTATTTTTCTGTGAAATCCCTGAAAATCTTATTGAAATCGGAGAAACTATTTCTCAAAAAGATTTAACAAGTATTTCAGAATTGCCGTATGATGTACAAAAAGGGATTATAAATCAATATGCAGATTGAGAGGTGTTGAATTTGGCTTACGATCCGGCAAAATCAGAACAGACAAAAGAAGAAATGAAACAAAAGGTCATTGAACTTGCTAAGAACTTTAAAGATAATCCGCAGAATATGATTGAATACTTGCAATTTTCAACTCGTTTTTATAACTACAGTTCAAGAAACACAATGCTTATTTATAAGCAAAATCCGGGTGCAATGTTTTGTAACAGCTATAAAGCATATCAGGATATGGGTTATTCGGTTAAGCGTGGCGAACACGGAATGAAAATACTTGTGCCAACTATAAAGACATACCTTAATATTGACGGCAGCCCTGTTCCTCTCAGTAAAGCTACAAAAGAACAGAAAGAGGCTTACAAGCAACATAGAATTGAGGCAGAGCAACGAATACATTTTAAAGTCGGTACTGTTTTTGACATAGCACAAACAAATTGTCCTAAAGAAGATTATCCTAAATATTTCGATCTTGGTTACACATCAGAACAGCATAAACAGCTATACGAACTTATGAAAACATATTGCGAAAAAGAGTTGAATTGTAAAGTACACGAAAATCAATTTAATTCAGTATCACTGCGAGGCTTCTTTGATCCTGCAAGCAATTCAATTTCGCTTAGCGGTATGTTTGACGATTCAACAAAATTATCAGTACTTACACACGAAACCGCACACGCTATTTTACATAAAGAGCTTGATAAAACTCAAATTAAAAGTGAAGCTCAAATGGAATTTGAAGCTGACGCAACATCGGTAATGTTGCAGTCATACTTTGGCTTGCAAATACCTGAGAGCAGGCAAAGACATCTTGCCGATCAATACAAAACAATGTGTGCAGACAAAAATATCTCTTCGGCTGACATTACAAAATCACTTGATCACTCTCACAGAGCATATAAATCAGTTGCGGATAATATCAACAATAGTCTAAAACCTGAACTTACACAATCAATTAAAAATGTTCAGGCTGCACAGGTGACACAACCCATTTTACCAAATCAAATAGCAATGCCCGATATGGGAATGGCTATGATGATGTAATTATGACTGCGTTTTTGGCAGTCTTTTTTATTACTCAAACAAACAAGTGTCCCACGGTGGGACACTTAGTAAAAAATTTATCATTTAATCGGGGGAACGAAAAATGAAAGAAAATAACAAAGCAATAAAAATTGCAGTATCAAATCAAAAAGGTGGAGTAGGAAAAACTACAACTGTATTAAATCTCGGAGCAGCACTTGCTGTTAATGATCGCAGAGTATTACTTGTTGATTGCGACCCACAGCACCATTTATCAAACTGGCTTAATTGGGAAGCCGATGGCAAGCCTACAACATCCGATATTATTTTCAGCACAGTTACAAAACAAAATGTAAATTTTAAAAATTGTATTCGTTATTGTGAAAAAGAAAACTTTGACTTTATACCGTCAATTAACTTGCTTGCCGGTATGCTTGGAATTATTGCTGCAGATGATAACAGTTCAACTGTAATTTCAAGAATTTTTGAAAATGACTACTTTAACGAAAATTACGATTACATTATATTTGATTGTCAAACTGCTCTTGATTTGCTTGTTACAAATGTTCTCAACGCTTGTGATAAGCTGCTTATTCCTGTTCAGGCAGATTTACTCAGTTATGAGGGCGTAGAACAAATGCTTGACAGTTTTATGCGAATTAAGAAAGATACCGATATTCGTAAATATCTTCTCGGAATGCTTGTTACTATGTATCAGACTAATACAAGACATTCCGCTACAATTTACAACGCACTTAAAGAAAGTTATAACGATCTTGTTTTTAATACATATATATCATATAGAACAGAAACAAAAAACTCAGTAGGTTTTCATCGTAGCAGCGTTTCAGACTGCAAATCAGTTGTAGGTGCTCAGTATATAGAAGCTGCACATAGGATTATGGAGGAATGTGAAAATGCCTGATTTTTTTAAACCCAAAAAGCAAATATTAAAAACACCGGAGCAGGCATACTCTGAATTGCTCGGTGGAAGCACGGAAAATCAAGTTGTAGAAATTGACATATCATTGATTGATGAAATAGATGACCAACCGCAGAGTATACATCAAGATAAAATAGATAATATAGCAGAAAGTATGAAACACATAGGACAGATTGACCCTGTTACTGTTGTGAAGTCAAAAAAAGAAGGCAGATATGTTTTACTTGCAGGCAGGCACAGAAAAAGAGCATGCCTACTGAATGGGCAAAAATCTGTTAAAGCAATAATAAAAAGCGAAACCGACCCGGACAAGCAAAGGCTAATCTTATTGGCCACTAATAATGACCGCAATACAGACTATCTCCCTTCTGAACTTGCTTTCAGTTATGCGGAACAATCCGAACTATTAAAAAAACTTGGCAGTAAATCTACCGTATCAGCTATAGCAGAGCAAAACAACACAAACAGAAAAGCTGTTCATCGACACATCAGACTTACATATCTCATTAAACCTTTACTTAACAAAGTTGACAGCGGAGCAATTACAGTCGGTGCAGGATATGAACTTTCATTCCTTTCAGAGGAACAACAAATCTCATTGCTTAATTTTATTCTTAATAATGCCTCGGTTTGCCAAAAGATTGATAAAGACATTGCAAGAAGAATAAGACTTGAACCTGACAATCTGCAAGAAATCTTTTATCAAAAAGTTGATGTGCCGGTATTATTTGAAGAAGAAGCTGATATTGAGGAAGAAAATATTGAAATTGAACCTCTTAAAGCAGAGAAAGAAAAAGTTAATAATTCATCTGAAAAGGCAATTAATCCTGAACCAAACAACCACAAGTGTCCCACGGTGGGACACTTAAAGGAAAAAGAGCAGTTACCGAACGAACTGACTATGACCTTATCAGCTACAGTTTTAAACTGTACAAGCTCGGTATTAAAATATTACGCAACTGCATTTCCTACCACTGCCGAATCAGTTAATATGTTTAGTCAACGATTTAAGAATTTTTCTGCAAACGGTAATACACAAAATTATGTTCCATATCAGGAATATCAAAATTGCGAATACAAATTAAAGTTTCTTAAAAAGCAGCTTGAATTTTATCTTAACAATAATAAATATACAGTTGCTTACAATGAACTTGATGAGTTTATACGCAGATATTTAAGAAAGTTCTTTCCAAAAGAAAAACTCATTGAACTTATATCAAATACATAGTTTTCTTCTCATCGTTCCCCGATGATAGAAATACAGGGCTGTTTCAAAACATTTGGAACAGCCCAACACCCCACAAGGAGGTAAATATGAAAATTAAAAGAATAATTTGTGCTTCATTAGCAACACTTAGCATATCGACTGCATTATTATCATCACCGGTAAACGCAGCACCGAAAATGGGTGATGTAAACCTTGACGGAATTATTAATGTTGTAGATGTATCATTAACACAACAATATCTTACAGGAGATAAAAAAATAAAATTCTATCCTGCTTACGCTGACTTTGACCGTAGCGGAATATTGGATATTAACGACATATCTTTGCTACAACAATATCTATCAAAATCAATCATTGTATATGGTGATTTTATATTTCAAATGAGCAGTAATTCAAAGTTGATTTCTCAATCATATTTTGGCAATGATACAAATGTAACAGTACCGGGATTTCTCCCCGGCTACAACTATGTAGTTACCGAAATCGGTTCTAATACATTTTCAAACAATTCAAAAATCGCAACAGTAACTTTGCCTCAAAATATCGGAAAGCTTAACGATAAAGCTTTCAATAATTGCAGCAAACTTACAACTGTTTATGCTTATAATAAAAACCTCAAGTGGAGCAATTCATTTTATAATTGTCCAAAATTCAAGTCTATTCAGTTTAAGTGAAATTAAAGAATAAACCGCACCTTACATACCCCTTCTCCTTTTATTAAAATGAAGAAACACTGCAGTTAGTGCGGAACTGCAGTGTTTGTACTAAACATAACTTATTACTATATAAATGGAAGGAAATTTATGATTATACTATTTCTTATTATGATAATTATTTCACCAATTTTTATTGCTATTTCACTTTACAACACTGTTAAAATTTACAGGAAAATAAAATATATAGACAAATACGGAATATTAATGTTGGTTACCTGGTTTGCAGTTGAAATCACAGGTATGATATTTTTATTTCTTGAAATTTAAAATGTATTTTAAGTTTCTATTAGCTTTCTTTATTTTGGATGATTTTATATATGTATTTTTACTTATTGTTCTATTTATATAGTCGATATTAAAGCTACGCATTATACTTTTGTTATAAAAAAAGTATATCAGAAACGCTATAACTAAAAGCAACAAATTTAATAGTGTTCCTAAAATGCTTCGAATTGCAATATAGAAAATTAATCCACCAAACACAAACGCAGCAAATGAAAGCAAAATAAAAAGTGTCGTATGATTATTCAAAATAACATCAAAAGACGAATTAGCATAAGATAAGTAATTATTAACCTTTTTGTATTCTTTTTCAATATCAGATATTTCTTTATTTTTTCGGTATCTCCAATCGGATAATATTTTCTGAATTTTCACATTAATGGTAACTAATGCCTGCATATATAATGTGTACTCTTCAATATCAAAATTTTCATCACGCTTAATTAATTTTTTGCATATACATTTAAACTCCTTAATTAATCTGTTGATTTTCCTTTTGTCGATTTTTTCAATATGTTGGCACCTTTCGACTACTTGGTGTAACTGAGTGTACTTATAATAAGATTTCTTTAAATCATCAATTTCGAAAAAATGTTCATAAGCATACTCGTTTAATTCATTAATTTTCAAAAATAACATCTCCTTAATTTTTTGATATACATATTATATCACATGCAAATTATTAATGTAAAAAAGTCAGAAAACTTTGTCAATCACATTGTTTAATAGAAATAATGTGATTGACAAACAAAAATGTTAATTGTAGAATAGGGGTGAAATATATGCACTTTAATATAGATGAATCGATAAATTGGAGCAATATGATGGATTGGGTTGTTTTTTGCAGTTGCCTTGTACTTTTAACCGGAGTTATCATTGATATAGTTAAATCAGTAAAAAGCAACAAGGAGTTATCTAATGAACATAAATCAATAAAAGAAGGCCAAAAAGATTTAAGTACTGACAACGAAAAAGTTAAGGACTTAATTCGTAGCGAAAATAAAGATACACAACAAAACATAGAAAAGGCACAAAAATCATTAGAAAATAATGATAACCAAATTTACAGTTTATTAAATAATGTCGATAAAATGCTTATTAAAGAAATTGAAAGGAGTAAATATAAATATGAAAATCTAACTGATGAGCAACGCAGCATAAAAAATTATGTGGAATCTATCAACAACTTAATGAAAGAAGTTGAACGATTGCAAACACTCTCTGTTGAGCAACAGAAACAAATACTTGAATTGCAATCAGAATTAAATCAAGCACAACATTTTAACAATAATTTTACACAACATATGTAATACCTACCATTCAGCCTAAAGGCTTTATGGAGTAGTTGCAGAGGATATAAGGCGGTTAGCACTCCCGAATAAGGGGGTGATATGTATGACCGAGTTAGTATTACTGATTATTTTGTTAGTAGAACTTCTTGAGATCATTAAATACATAAAAAAATAATCGCCCAACAGCCCGCTAAAACTTGTTGAACGATTATTTTTATAATTAATTAAACAATTTCGGCTAACCGCTTTAAACGGTTTCCTCTGTAACTACATTATATATTATAAAAATTTAAAAGTCAATATGACAACACATTAATAAAAAGAGGGATACTATGAATGAACTAACTTCCGGAATTGTAAGCAGTGCAGTTTGGGATTTAATAAAGAAGGGAACTTCTGTTACAAAAGACTTTCTCAAAAACAAATTATCAAATTGGATACTGGACGATAAATCACTTGATAAAATATGTAAATATATAAATAATACACCTGATGTATATTTGGAATCCGAAGGATTACTTAAAGAATATATTAATATTGACGAAGAAATCCAAAAAGCATTAGAATTTGCTAAATACATAAAGCCAACTGTTTCTCAAAATATAGGTGTTGTAAACGGTAATGTATTCGGTAATATTGAAGGTGATGTTATTAATAATTATAATAACTCACAAAAGCCCAAAGAAACAAATAACAGTACATTTTATCTTACCGATAGATTTAATGAATATTGTCCAATACAAATTGTAAAATCGTATGATGTAACAAGAGATATTTGTAATATAGAAAACGAAAGTAACGGCCCTGTTATTAAAGCAAAGATTACAATGCCCGAAAAAGTAAAGCAATTGCCCGGATGCCAATTTGCAATGATTTTACTTTCTTTTACCCCTTTTATAAATTTAGAAAATTACTACGATGAAAATTATAATTTAGAATTTTCACTTGATACTTCTCAAAGTATTAAATTAGTGCAATTTCAAATAAAGAATGTACAGCAAAGTCAATTTATCGACTTTCCGCTTGAAAACAAGCATCACATTATACCATTAGCAAAAATGTCTTCCCGGGATTCATGGAAAGAAATAAAAGAAATTTGTTTTACCGTATTTGCCGATGACAGATATATAACAGATGAAATTGGATATATTAAAATTTCAGGATTGCGTTTAACAAAATAATTTTATATCACATTTAAGCAGTTAAGTATTAAAACTTGACTGTTTTTTTATTATATGAAATAAGGAGATTAGCTATATGCAAGAAAGAGAAATAATATATAAAATACTTTTTAGTTCTGTTGCTCCATACCTTTTAATTACAGCAAATTTAATTATAGTGGTATGTATTATCAAAATTTTATGGATTACAGTAAAAAACAAAAACAAAAAAATCAGTTCGGAAACTATCGCTTTCTCTTGCGTATGTCAATTCTTCTATTATATACTGATGGACTTAGACTTACACTTATGGTTATCTATTATATTTTTATCAGCGTATTTAATAGTTTATAATAGTGTTAAAAGATTACAAGATGGAACATACACTTTTCCAACACTGTTATTGATGACATTTGCTATGTATTTATCTATAAGTGAATCAATTCCAATATTTTTTGTTGCAATACTTGTATCTCTCCCCATTCAAATAAGAACGCTATGGATTGAAAACAAAGATAAAAAATGATATAATTTGTCCAAAGGTGATGAATTATATGATGAATTTTATTTTTATGTGTTTTGATATTCCTTTTACATTTATATGGAAATTTCAAATTAAAATAATGCAGTTAAGTTATCACTTAAAACCTAAAATAGAAAAGATTATATCAAATAATAAAGTTAGAGCAGTTAAAAAAATATTGCTTGTCCTTTTAGGTTTAACAGTAGCAATATTTGGCTGTTTCAAAAGCTATAAAGGATTCTTAATAAGTGGTATTATTTTTTTCTGCTATATTTACCTATTAGATATTTTTGAAAATCTATCAAAGTATATTATTACGCCGTTTACATCACTAAGAATGTTCATAATTGCTTCTATACTTATTAATTTTTTTATTTCAATAATAGTTATGAACTACACTAAATCTTTATATGTTTTTCCGATACTCTTCATAATAATTAACCTTATTGCTAATACAAAGGTAGCAAAAACTTGCAATGCTATAATTGAAATTTCATTAGGTGTAATTTCTTTAATAAAAACACCTCTTGCCTATTTTATTTGCAACAAACAGTTTCCTTCTATATTAGATTATCATATAAACAATTATGATCTGTTCTCATATGTTGAAAATGTTATAGTTATAAATATGGATATTATATTATTCCCATTATTGGTTATTAACGGTATTGCTTTATTAATATGCGAAATTCACTCTTATTGGATTGATAAGTACAACGGAGGCAAAGAAATTACACACGATATTAAGAAATTAAAAGAATACATAAAAAAATAAGTATTGCAAAATCTCAGCTTAGAAAATTCTTTGCTGAGATTTTTTGAATTTAATAATTAATATTTGACAAACAAAAATGTGAATTGTAAAATTAAGATATAAAGACATATACGAAAGGGGTCAGAAGTATGACTACACAGGAAATGAACACAAACATTACAAATACGAATGAATCAGCAGAGAAAAAAACGAATAAGAAAAAGGCTATTGGTATTGTTGCAGTTGCGGCAGTAACGGTGGCGGCGGTCATTATTGCTATGCTGACCGCTTGCGGAAATAAACAGCCTGTTGCAACGGCTGATGAGGTAATCGGCACATCTGTTCAGACTGTTACACAGGTTGTGACGGACAGTCAGGGCAATACACATATTGAAGAAGCAACTAAGGTTGTTGAGGTTAAGCAGACACAGCCTGCGGATAAGTCGGAAAAAGCTACGGAAGTTAATGCACAGAATGCAGCAAAGACCGACAACAAGCAGAACAACGGCGGTCAGAGCAACAATAACGGCAACGGCAACAGCAATCAGACTAACAACAATAATAACAATGCCGGCAACGGTCAGACAAGCAAGAGCAACGGCTCATCAGGCAGCACAAACAAGCCTGCAAGCAATTCAGGCTCAAGCGGCTCATCAAGTCAGAGTAAACCGTCAGGCGGTTCGAGTTCAAGTAACTCAAGTCAGAGCAAGCCGTCAAGCGGCACCGGTTCTTCATCTTCGAGTAAGCCTGAACCGGCACCGGCTACACAGCCTGCAACAAAAGACCCACACGAGGGCAAAACTTGGCACGATGCAGAGTACAAAACCGAAAAAGTTTGGGTAGTTGATGAAGAAGGTTACACTTGGCAGCGACCAATCATTGAAAGTCATCGTGCGACAATTTGCAACATATGCGGAGTTGAGATAACAGGTCATATTGATGAACACGATGATGCAGTTCATCTTCCAAATGGTGAAGATTTTAGCTATCGTATTGAAACTGTTGATGAAATAGTTGGTTATGAAACAGTCAACGAGCCTGAACAAGGTCATTATGAAACAAAGACAACTCTCGTAAGAGCAGCAGGTTGGTATTGATATATATATGAAAATTAAACACATCAATTAAAGCAGTTAAGCAAGAGCTTGACTGCTTTTTTCATACCTATAAAGAAAAGGAGCGGTATTATGAGTGGAAAAAGGAGTCCACCAACAGAAAGAAAAATATACTATCTCATTGAAAGGAGAGTTTTATGAACAAATTTAAAAAGCTAAAGTCGGCGATTATTTCTTTTTGCAAGCCTAAAAAGCTGACATCATTGGCAGTTGCATTAACAACAATCTTTGCTATGCTGCCTATTGCAAGCGTTTCTGCAGGAGCATATTCATATACGGGACTTGATGAAATCGGAGGCAAGGTGCTAATTGAATCATCAGAGAAGCCTATCGTTCTTGTCAACAATGGCAGTGACGGTCGTTTGGACGCATACAAGTTTAAATTCAACGGTGAAATAGGCTATTGCATTGACCCACAGTCATTTGCTCAGACTACCGGCGGACAAACTGTTGAATTTACAGACTTCTACGGAGATACAGGTAAGGAAGTTATTAAGCTTGATCCAAATTCAAGCAACACTTCCGAAAAAGCACTCATTGTTGGTGAAGAGTTGCTGTATGCAAAACATTTTTTTGACAGTAAAGAAATTGTAGTTGAAAACAAGACTATGAAGCAATATATGTATGATAAGTTCATAGGTCCGAAAGCAGCGTATAAATACAGTTCTTTCTTTTCTGCTGCTAAAATAAGTAATGATGACGCATACTATATCCTAAGTCATTTCGCACTATCTCAGCTTTATCACACAAT
>OIXL01000533.1_pt1 | contig 18446 bp, 16 predicted proteins | sample 1587761 | NCBI WGS metagenome assembly OIXL01 (sample SAMN03283246) | human gut metagenome | biome: human-associated habitat; material: feces | host: Homo sapiens | place: Peru | collected 2012 | reverse complement strand
CCCCGCAGGGGCGGATAGGGTGACTATGGCATGAAAGACAGCTGGGATAAGGTTTCCCGATCACTCCTATGAGAGCTGCAAATCCCCCGCGGCAGATTGAACGCGAAAATGAGATGATCGTTATTTCACATCGCCTTTTTTTATGGGAAATGAGAAACTGGTTCAGGGGCAGTCCGTGGGGCGTACTGTCCCTTGACTGTGAATGAAAGCTCTGCTCTCATCAGTGAGGGGTGAGGAGTGCTGGTGCGGCGCATAATTATTGAAAGCGCCGCGGAGTATAAATACTGGCGATGCCTGAAGGGCTCTTGATGGCAGGTTTCCCGTTCGGGGGGTTCACACATCGACCGCCTGACCGCGAATGACAAAGAGTTCTCGGCAACGCTTTCAATGACGATGCGGGAGTCTGATGTTTCTTAGTCTCCCCGTCACTCGCGGCTCCCAATCCCTGAACCTTTTATGCCACCCTGTCCATCCTTCAAATCGAAATTTCTATAATGCGTAACCAGTGAAAAAATGCTAAAATAATAGAGATTATGACGCTATGGAGGTCATTATGGAAACGATTGGTTTATTAGCGGGCATCGGGACGCTGCCGGTGGAATTCATCGAAGCAGTGCGGCCCCAGGGATATCGCGTGGTCTGTATCGCGGTGACGCCGGGCGTCGATGCAAGACTTGCCGCGATCGCGGATGCGTACTATGATATCAGCGCCTTTAAACTGGATAAAGTCATCAAGACTCTTGTGAAGGAGCATGTGAAAGAGGTCACGATGATCGGCAAGGTCACGAAGGAGTGGCTCTACAAGTCGCACACCCTTCCGGATATGCGTGCGGTGAGGCTCTTGAATCGTCTGCGTAAGATGAATTTCAAGGATGATACGATCACGCTGGCGATCGTGGATGAGCTGGCCAAAGACGGGATCTCCGTCCTGGATCAGACGAAGTATCTGAAGCCGCTCATGCCGGGGCCGCAGGTTTTCACTAAAAAGAAGCCGACGGAGGCGCAGATGGCCGATGTGGCTTTTGGTTTCGAGGCGGCGAAGGCGATCGGTGCGATCGATCTGGGGCAGACGGTCGTCGTGAAGGATCAGGCGGTCATGGCCGTCGAAGCCATTGAGGGCACGGATGCCTGCATCAAGCGTGGCGGCAGTCTCGCCCGCGGCGGCGCTGTCGTCGTGAAGACAGCCAAGCCCGGACAGGATACCCGCTTCGACATGCCAGCGGTCGGACTTACGACCCTTTCCTCCATGGAGGAGAGCGGCTGCGCGGTCCTTGCCATCGAAGCCTGGCATACCCTTTTCGCAGAAAAGGAAGCCGTGCTTCAGGAAGCCAATAAAAAAGGCATTGTGATATTGGCGGTGGAAGGAAAGAAGTGACCGGTGGCTAGTGACTGGTGGCTGGTGACTGGTGACTGGTGGTTAGTAGCTAGGGATTAGGGATTAGGAGCGCCGAGTGACTGGTGACTCAGAGACTAGGAGACGTCAGACTCCCGTATCGTCATTTCGAGCGCAAGCGAGAAATCTTTGTCATTCGCGGCTCAGCGGTCGATGTCAGGAAACCACAAATGAGAAGCTGGTTATCCGTTGACCTTTGGGCATCGACATATTTATACTGCGGCGAAGCCGCCACCACACCCCTGAACCCTGAACCCTGAACCTTGAACCCTTATATTCACGAGGACTTAACTTATGAAAATCATGATGTCTGCCGGAGAGGCCTCTGGCGATATGCATGCCGCAGCCGTTGCGGCAGAAATCAAAAAGCTCTACCCCGGGACAGACATCTTCGGGATGGGCGGTGCGGACATGCGAAGGAGCGGCGTCCGCATCATCTATGATATAGAAAATCTGGGCATCATCGGTCTGGTGGAAGTCATCAAGCACCTGCCGCTCTTCTTCAAGCTGCGCAGTTTCCTGAAGGAAGCCATGCTGCGGGAAAAGCCGGATGTGCTGGTCTGTGTAGATTACCCCGGATTCAATATGAAGCTCGCCCATGTGGCGAAAGAGCTGGGCATCCCTGTCGTCTACTATATCGCGCCCACCATCTGGGCGTGGAACAAGGGACGGGCGAAGAATATCGTCCGCGATGTCGAGCAGGTGGCGTCCATATTTCCTTTTGAAGCGGACGCATACCGGAAGGCGGGAGCGCATGTGACCTTCGTCGGTCATCCGCTGGCGGATACGGTGAAGCCTTCCATGACGAAGGAGGCTGCGATGGCCTATTTCCACGGCGATCCGAATAAAAAGCGTATCCTTCTCATGCCGGGGAGCCGCAAGAATGAAGTCGCGGGGCTTCTGCCCGTGATGCTGGAGGCAGCGCGCCAGCTCGCCAAAAAGGCAGACTGCCAGTTCTTCATCCCCCGGGCCTCGACGATCCCGATGGAGATGCTCTCGTCCTTCATCGGGGCTTCGGAGCTTTCCGTAGAGATCACCGAGGGCAGGCAGTATGACCTGATGCAGATCTGTGATGCCTGCGTCGCCTCTTCGGGGACGGCGACCTTGGAAACGGCGCTCATGGAGCTGCCGACCGTATTGATCTATCGCCTCGCGCCTGTGACATGGATGCTGGCGAAGCTTCTCGTCCATGTGAAGTATGCGGGCCTGCCGAATCTTCTGCTGGACCGTGAGGTCACTCCCGAGCTCCTGCAGGATGCGGTGACAGCGGAGAATATTTCCCGCATCGTGACACCGTGGCTCATTCAGCCTGCCGCGCGGGAAAAGAATGTGGAAGGCATCCGAGAAGTGAGAAAAGCACTGGGCGGCGGAGGCGCGGTGCGCCGCGTGGCAGAGCTCATCGTGAGGACGGGGAAAAAGTAAATGGTGGCTAGTGACTAGTGACTAGTGACTGGTAGCTAGGGATTAGTGGCTAGGGATTAGGTTTGCGATGCGAGAAACCGCTAGTTTCAAATCTCCGCGGCGCTTCTATATTTTTATGCGCCGCACCAGCACTCCTAACTCCTCACTCCTAACTCCTAACTGGCGAGCAAAGCTTTCATCCACAATCAGTGGACGAGCCGCCCCACGAGTTAACCCTGAACCCATCAACCTGAACTCTTTGAACCTTTAGTCTCTCCCCCCCAAAAAATTTCTGGAGAATGGAATGAATACAAAATCAAGTAAACTGAACAGTTACATGAGACTGTTATCCTATTTAAAACCTTATTGGAAGCTGCTTCTGGTTTCCGTTGTCTTCATGCTGCTCGTATCGGGCTCGAACCTGGTCGTGCCGTGGATCATCAAGGATGTCATCGACAAGGTGCTGAATGATAAAGACCTTGCCATGCTCTACCTCATCATCGTGGCGATCCTTGTGACCTTCCTCATCCGCGCAATCACCACCTTTGGGCACCGCTACCTCATGGGATATATCGGGCAGGCTGTCATCAAGGATCTTCGAAATACGCTCTATCATCATCTGCAGAAATTATCGATTTCCTACTATGACCGTCGCCGCACCGGGGACATCATGAGTAACCTGACGAATGACATTGCGGCGCTGCAGACAGCCATCGTGGATAATTTCATCCAGCTGGTGCAGGAAGGCGCGATTTTCATTGGTTCTTTCGTTTCCATGATTTACCTGCAGTGGAAACTGACGATGCTCTGCCTTGTGATCGTACCGCTCGTTTCTTACACGATCAAATTCTTTGGGCGAAAGCTCCACTCGAGCGGCCGCGACGTGCAGGAACGACTGGCTGATGTGACGTCCATGCTTCAGGAAACCATTCAGGGCGTGCGCATCGTGCGCAGCTTCAATCGCGGCGACTTCGAAGAAAAACGCTTCAATGACATCAATGAAGCCAGCTTCAAGGCGACGGTGCGCTCCATCCGCCAGCAGAGCCAGATGACTCCGCTTGTCGAATTCCTCGCCGCTATTGCGGTCTGCGCCATCATCTGGTATGGCGGTGTCTCCGTCATTGAAGGCGTGATGACCACCGGTGAACTCATTGCCTTCCTGATTTACGCCATCAACCTGGCCAATCCGACCCGCCGTCTGGCAGAAAGCTTCGGTAATATCCAGAAGTCTCTGGCCGCAGCGGATCGCGTCTTTGCGATTCTTGATGAAAAGCCGGAAATCCAGGATAAAAACGGTGCCAAGCCGATCGAAGTCACAGAGGGCTGTGTCGAAGCGCGTCATGTGGCTTTTGCCTACGAAAAAGACAATCCGGTACTGACGGATCTGAATTTCATCGCCAAACCCGGACAGACCATCGCCGTCGTCGGCCCATCCGGTGCCGGCAAGACGACCATTGCCAACTTGCTTCCGCGTTTCTATGACGTGACAGGCGGAGCCATCTACATCGATGGCGTCGACATCCGGGATGTGACAGTCGGCTCCCTTCGTGACAACATCGGCCTTGTGCCGCAGGATACACTCCTCTTCAATACCACCATCAAAGAAAATGTTCTCTATGGCCGTCTGGATGCGACGGATGAAGAGGTCTGGGATGCCATTCGGGCCGCGAATGCAGAGAAATTCATTCATGGCCTGCCGCGCGGCATCGATACCAAGGTCGGCGATCGCGGTCTCGTCCTCTCCGGCGGTCAGCGCCAGCGCATCGCCATCGCAAGAGCGATCTTGAAGAATCCGAAGATCCTCATCCTCGACGAAGCGACTTCCGCGCTCGATACGGAGAGCGAAAAGATCGTGCAGGATGCGCTCGACAAACTCATGGTCGGCCGTACCTCCTTCGTCATCGCCCACCGCCTCTCGACCATCAAAAACGCCGACCAGATCCTTGTCCTGAATCACGGCGTCATCGAAGAAAGCGGTACACATCAAGAACTCATGGAAAAGAAAGGGCTGTATCATGAGCTCTATACGATGTCGCAGAAGAATGATTCTGAGAGAAATAGTGACTAGTGACTGGTGACTAGTGACTGGTGACTAGGGATTAGGAATTAGGAACTAGGAACTAGGATTTTATCCCAGTGAGCAGCCAGCCCCTTACTATGAATGTAGGTCGAACGGTTCCATGGGTTCTGACGGGAAGGTGGGGAAGGGGCGCATAATTCATAAAGCACCCCAATACCCTTTATATAAAACTTCGCGGCGCTACTAATTTTGATGCGTCGCACCTTCCCCGTTGAACCCGCTGAACCTGTTGAACCTGTTGAACTCGCAACACCCGTTGAACCCAATAACCAAACAACCAACAACCATCAAAGGAGAAAAAATTGTACTGGATTTACAACATTTGTCTTGTCGCCTACTGGCTGCTGCAGATACCGATCCTGATTTATCGGCTTGTCTTCGAAGAAGGCTTCTATGACCGTCTGAAGCAGAGTGCGGGCGTCATGCCGACGCCTACCTTGCAGCAGATCGCCTATCACAATGCCATCTGGGTGCATGCCGCTTCCGTCGGTGAAGTGGTCGCTGCGAGCCCGATCGTGCGCGAGCTGAAGAAAAAGTACCCGGATGAAATGGTGGTGGTGTCTGTCGTCACCGCGACCGGTCACCGCATGGCACAGCGCATCATCCCCGAGGCGGATGGACACATTTTCTTCCCCTTTGACCTGCCTGTCATCACCGAGCGCATCGTAGACATCGTGAATCCAAAGGCGATCATTCTGATCGAAACGGAGCTGTGGCCGAATTTCCTCCGTCTCGCTTTCCGCAAAAAGATCCCGGTCATGATGATGAATGGCCGCATCAGCAGCCGCTCGATGCGCCGCTATTCGCTGATCAAGCGCTTCACGACGCGCATGCTCTGCCAGATCCGGCGCTTCTGCATGCAGTCCCGCATCGACGAGGAGCGCATCATCGCGATGGGAGCTCAGCCGAAGCGCTGCACCATCACGGGCAATACCAAGTACGATCAGACGTACGCCGAAGTGTCGGAAGAAGAACGCGCCGCGCTTCGTAAAGAATTCCGCTTCGACGGGAAGGGCCCGATCATCGTCGCCGGTTCCACGCACAGCGGAGAGGAGGAGATCGTACTCCGTACCTTTGGTGAAATTCTGAAAAAATATCCAGATGCGCGTCTGCTTCTCGCCGTTCGCGAGATCACGAGAGCGCCGTCTGTGAAATTTGCCATCAAGCATCACGGCTATAGCGTCCTTCGCCGCTCCAAGATGGGCACGGAGGAGGACGACGGCACGAGCCCGCAGGTGGTCATTCTGGATACCATCGGCGAGCTGGGGCGTCTTTACAGTCTGGCGGATGTCGTCTTTGTCGGAGGCAGCTTCGTCAAAGTCGGCGGTCATAACATTCTGGAGCCGGCGGCGCATGGCAAGCCTGTCATCGTCGGCCCTTACATGTTCAATTTTCAGGAAATCTTCGAACTTTTGGAGAGCCGCGGCGTGTGCCTCATGACGAAGTCAGAGCATGAATTCAAGGAAACACTCATGGACCTTCTCTCCCACCCCGATACCATGAAACGGATGGGAGAGGCAGCTTTGACCGTGGTGCATGAGAATCAGGGCGCGACCGAGAGAAATATCAAGGCTTTCGAGCAGCTGGTCGCGGAAGCTGGCGTGAAGCTGGGAGGCCGTCATGAGTCTTGAGTCCTATGTCACAGGCTTAATGAAGGAGCCATCGCCGAAGGGCATGGACAGGCTGGTCCTGTCAGGCCTTTCGCAGCTGGAAAAAATGTATTTCTCTCAGGTCGAAAAGAAGAGGGCGGCGGATATGGCCGCTGCGGTCTCCGCCCATGTACCCGTTATCAGTGTCGGCAATATCACGGCAGGCGGGACGGGCAAGACCCCCTGCATCCTGATGCTGGCCGAGCTCTTCCGCTCAATCGGTAAGAAGCCCGCCATCATCAGCCGAGGCTATAAAAGCGGCCTTGAAAAAGAAGGCGGCTGTGTATCGGATGGGAAATCCATCCTCGTATCCCAGCAGATGGCAGGGGACGAGCCCTACATGATGGCGAGAAAACTTCCCTCCGTCCCCATTTTCATCGGGAAAGACCGCATCGCCTCTGTGAAGAGGGCTGAGGAAATGGGAGTGGACATCCTGCTTTTGGATGATGGCTTTCAGTACTGGAAGCTCAGACGCGATCAAGATATCATTCTCATCGATGCGACGAATCCCTTCGGCTATGGTCACGGGCTGCCCCGCGGTCTGCTCCGGGAGCCGCTCGATGCCCTTTCTCGGGCGAGCCTTTTCATCCTGACGAAGAGCGATCAGGTGCATCTGACAGATTTGATAGAGATCAGAGAAGAGCTTGCCCGTCTTGCACCGGGCGTGCCGATTCTTTCCTCCGCGCATGCGCCGTCAAAGGTGGTGCCGTATGAGAAATGGAAAGCCTTCCTTCATGAAGGGGCGCTCGAAGACGTCAGGATGAAGAAAGCCTACCTGGTCTCCGGCATCGGGAACCCCGCTGCTTTTAAGAAGACCGCCAAGGAAGCGGGCCTTCGCGTGGTGGGCGAGATGCCCTTCCCTGACCACCACAGGTATACCGAAGAGGATGTGCGGAATGCGATCTCCGAAGCCAAAGTCAAGGGCGCCGAGCTCATCGTCATGACAGAAAAAGATGCCGTGAAGATGCTCTCCCTTGCCAGCCTCGCCGAGTCTGATATTCCCTTTTCCGTCCTTGAGATCGCGATGACATTGCCCGAGGAAGACAGGGAGGTATTGGAAGAATTCCTCCATGCCAAGCCGCAAGTTCCTCATCTATGATCCCTGTCACTAGTCCCTACGCAAAGGAGTTTATCATGAAAATTGCTTGTATCATTCCATCCCGGTATGCATCGACACGTCTTCCGGGAAAGCCGCTCCGTCTGATTGCAGGAGAGACACTGGTGCATCGTGTCTATGAAAGAGCCATAAAGGCCAAGCTCCCTGATATCGTCATCGTGGCGACAGACCATGAGGACATTGAGAAGGAAGTCAAGAGCTTCGGCGGCCATGTCATGATGACCTCCGTCGACCATCCGACAGGCACCGACCGTCTGGCAGAAGTGGCTTCCCATACGCCGGATTATGAGATCATCGTCAATGTACAGGGCGATGAACCGCTGATCGACCCGGATGTGATCGATCGTCTGGCGCAGGACCTCATCGACCATCCGGAGCTCGATATGGCGACCGTCGCAACGCCCCTCCACGAAGACGAATATGATGATCCTTCCGCGGTCAAAGTCGTCGTGAACCAGAAGGGCGAAGCACTCTACTTCTCCCGTTCCCTCATCCCATATCCCCGCCACGATTTCGAAGTGCCGGCACTGAAGCACGTCGGCATCTATGCGTATCGGAGAGATTTCCTCCTCGCCTATGCGAAGATGGCGCAGACCCCGCTCGAAAAGACCGAGTCCCTGGAGCAGCTCCGTGCCCTTGAGATGGGCTACAAGATCGGTGTCATCGAAGTGAAGACACAGGATATCGGCATCGATACCGAAGAAGACCTGAAGAAGGCCAATGCGTATTTTGAAAAAATGGGAATGTAATTTTTTCAAATATTTTCACAATAAGTGAGGCGCTGGGAGTGAAAGGGCGGCGCACGATTCATATAGCGTCGCAAAAGGAAAATGGAGCGATGCCCATGTGTGTCGGATGAGTTTGTTTCGGTCATGTTTTTCTGCTTTTTATGTCCGGCGCTATATGATTTTTATGCGCCGCACCACCACTCCTCACTCCTAACTCCTAACTCAGAACTGAAAAAACATAATTTGTGAATTTGCCATTTAACAACTAACTTCAAAGGAGCTTCCTATGAAAACCATTCATGTCGGAAATCTGACCATCGACGGCAGCAAGCTGTTTCTGATCGCAGGCCCCTGCGTCATTGAAGGCTATGACCGCACGCTGATGATCGGCCGTGAAATCAAAAAAATCTGTGATCGCCTTGGTGTACAGTACATCTTCAAAGCGTCTTTTGATAAGGCGAATCGTTCCTCATTTAACTCCTTCCGTGGCCCGGGGCTCGAGAAGGGCCTCGAAATCCTTGCGGATATCAAGAAAGAGCTTCAGGTGCCGGTGCTCTCTGACGTGCATGATGTGACCCAGCTCGCACCGGCTTCCCAGGTGCTTGACATGCTCCAGATCCCGGCCTTCCTCTGCCGCCAGACCGATCTGGTATACGGCGCGGCAAAGACGGGCAAGCCTGTCAATGTGAAGAAGGGCCAGTTCATGGCGCCGGAAGATATGAAGAATGTCATCGGTAAGATGGAAGAGGCAGGAAATCCGAATCTCGCTCTGACAGAAAGAGGAGCCTCCTTCGGCTATCACAATCTCGTGGTCGATATGCGTTCCTTCCCCATCATGCGACAGTTCGGCTATCCCGTCATTTTCGATGCGACCCACAGCGTCCAGCTCCCGGGAGGTATGGGCAATACCACCGGCGGCCAGCGTGAATTCATCCCGTACCTCGCAAGAGCGGCGGCGGCATCCGGTGTCGACGGCTTCTTCATGGAAGTCCACGATAATCCGCCGGAAGGTCTTTCTGACTCCACGAATATGCTCTATCTTTCTTCTCTTGAAGGCCTCCTGAAAGACCTCATCGCGATCAATGACGTCGTAAAGAAGGATAAGGAAATGGGGCTCGTGGCTGGGAAATAGTGACTGGTGACTAGTGGCTAGGGATTAGGGATTAGACTAGGAGACATCAGACATTAGACATCTGACTTCTATCCTCCGACCTTCGGGCATCGCCCCATATATATTTGCGGCGAAGCCGCCACCTTCATTCCTAATTCCTCATTCCTAATTCCTCATTCAAATTCGCAATCAATGGGGCAGCGCGCCCCACGGGCTAACCCTGAACCTCAATATAACTATTTTCCCTCGAATATTGTATAATAAGGTGTAAACTTATTTTGCGTTGACCAAGGAGGCATCATGTCAGTTATCGAAACAGCTTCGCGGGTGCTTCGGGATGAAGCAGCCGCTGTCCTTTCTCTGGTGGATCATCTGGACGGCGAATTTGAAAAAGCCGTTTGCCTGATCGAAGCGTCCAAGGGGCGCGTGGTACTGACGGGGATGGGGAAATCGGGCCACATTGCACGGAAAGTGGCAGCAACCATGGCCAGCACCGGGACACCGGCTTTTTTCCTGCATCCGGCAGAAGGTATTCACGGGGATCTTGGCATGGTGACAGCCGATGATGTGGTCATCGCGTATTCGAACAGCGGGGAAACGGGCGAGGTACTGAATATTCTCCCATCTCTGAAGCGCATCGGGGCAAAGCTCATCGCGGTCGTCGGGAAAAAGAATTCGACACTCGCGCGGAATGCGGATGCGGTGCTCGATGCAGGCGTCGAAAAAGAAGCAGACAGTCTGGGACTCGCTCCGACGAGCTCGACGACGGCTGCTCTGGCTCTGGGAGATGCGCTTGCTGTCTCTTTGATGGAGCGCCATCATTTCACGGCAGATAATTTTGCGATTTTCCATCCGGGCGGATCCCTCGGCAAGCGTTTGCTTCTGACCGTCGAGATGGTGATGCACAAAGGCGAGGACAATCCTTTGATCAATGAACTGGCTTCGGTCAAGGATGCGCTCTTTGTGATGACAGATAAAGGACTCGGCGCTGTCTCTGTGACGGATGGGGACGGACAGCTTCTGGGGCTCATGACGGACGGTGATGTCCGCCGCGGCCTCGAGAAGGGGGAAGATTTCCTGCTTCTCCCCGTGAGGGACGTCATGACGAAGGCACCGATGGTGATCTCGCAGCAGAAGCTGGCGGCCGAAGCCCTGCACATCATGGAAAAGCACATGCCGCATCCGATCACCGTGCTTCCCGTCTGTGATGAGGCAGGCAAGGCGATCGGCATGGTACATATCACCGATCTTTTGCGGCAGGGGGTCATGTGATGATCGGCGCGGAACAGGTGAAGCTCATCGCCTTTGATGTCGATGGCACACTGACAGACGGGACGCTCGTCATGGGGAGCGGCGGTGAGGCATATAAGCTTTTCAACGCACATGACGGACTGGCGATTTCTCTCGCCCACCGCATGGGCTATGCAGTCGGTTTCATCACAGGGAGGACTTCGCCGATCGTAGAAGCGCGCGCGAAGGAGCTCGCCTGTGATTTCGTACTCATGGGCATCAAGCACAAGGTCTCTGCCATGCATTCGCTCCTGAAAGAGAGAGGTCTTTCGTGGAATGAGGCGGCGTACATGGGCGATGACCTGAATGACCTGCCGCTTTTCTCCTTCGTGGGGCTCTCGGGCTGTCCGGCAGACGGCTGCGAGGAAAACCAGTCCGCCGCAGACTTTGTCTCGGCATATAACGGCGGCCGCGGGGCCGCGCGTGATTTCATCGAGTGCATCCTGAAATCTCAGGGACGCTGGGAAGAAGCGGTGTATTCCTTTCAGGAAATCGATCAGGAAGATCTCGTGCAGTGAGAAGCGCTGCTCGATTGTGGAATTAGGAATCTTGAGTGACTAGTGACTAGTGACTGGTGACTTGAATATGACCTTCGGGCATCGCCCCATATATATTCGCGGCGAAGCCGCCACCACCATTTCTAATTTCTCATTTCTAATTCCTCATTCGCGCAGAGCTTTCATCCGCAATCAAGGGGAAGCACGCCCCGTGGGCTAACCCTGAACCCTATTTTATTCCCTTTATATTTGGAAAGAAGAATCAGCCATGTTATTCAATGTACGATATGGACTCTTGAAGGGCATCAGCCACCTGCTGTGCAGGATGTCCTATGATCGGATCCTGTCCATCGGCCGCGTTTTGGGGCCATGCATCATGAACCGCATAGCCAAGCAGAGAAACCGCGGGATCGAGCAGATGATGCGGGGCATGGGCATCAGCCGAAAGGAGGCAGAGAAGCTGCTTCACAGGGTGTACGAGCACATCGGCATGTCCGCGATGGAAATGATGTACATGCCGCGCCTCTGTAAGGAAAAGGATCATATCGATGACTACGTGAAGATCGATCATCCGGAGTACCTGGAGGCGGCGTATGCCGAAGGGAAGGGCATCGTCGGTCTGACGGCGCATATGGGAAACTGGGAATGGCTCGGTGCCGGTCTTGCGCTCCATGATTATGACACCTCAGCGATCGGCAAGAAGCAGGCCGATGACGCGCTGATGCGGATCATCAATGACTACCGCGCCCGCGCGGGGCAGCACATCTTCCTCACCGGGACGGGCGGCTATGAAATGATCGCAGCGGCGCGCTCGATGAAGAAGAATCACATCCTGGGCTTTCTCTCCGATAAGGACGGGGATGAGACAGGGATTCCCGTGCTCTTTATGAACCGCGTCTTCTCCTTCCCGCAGGGACCCTGCGTCTTTGCCAGAAAATTCAAGGCGCCGATCCTGCCGCTCTTCATCGTGAGAAATGAAGGCGGGAAGGGGCATACGATCTGTATCGGCAAGCCGTTCTATTATGAAGAGACCGGGGATACGAAGAGGGATCTCATGACGAATGCACAAAAGATGGCGACGATCATGGAAGATTTCATCAAGGAACATCCCACTGACTGGCTCTGGTTCCAGCATCTCTTCTGGACGCGGCCGGGACGCATTAAGATGTATATGGAGCTGACGGAGGAAGAGAAAAAGCGTTTCGCCCCCGGCATCAGCGAAGACTGGAATGAAACCAGAGGAGGCAAGTCGTGAGCAGAAATAAAAAGAGCATCCTCATCGTACTCGTCATCCTTCTGGCAGTGCTTGGTATCTATTTCCTTTTCAAGGATGACCATCAGGAAAAGGGAAGCGCCAAGTCCGGCGGACCGGCCATGGAGTTTTCCAACATTGAAATGAAGGAAGACAAGGATGGACAATCTGTCTGGCGCATCAAGGCGAAGCATGTCACCATGAGCCGGGATAAGAACTCAGCCGACATGGAAGGCATCGAAGCGTATTTCCTGAAAGATGGCAATGAGCTGAAGCTCAATGCCGATCAGGGGCACTACGACAGGAAGCAGAAGAAGGTCCATGTCGAGGGGCATGTGGAAGGCACGTCAAGTGACGGCATGGTGCTTCATGCGAAGAACCTGACCTACGATGGCAATACAGACATTCTTTCGACCGATGAATTCTTTACGGCAGAAAAGGATGGCCGCGTACTGACCGCAGACAGCTTCACGGCAGATCGCGTACTGGAAAAGATCACAGCGAAAGGCCATGCGAGACTGGCAGATAAGGAGGATGCACAGTGAAAACTTTCTATACAGCACTCATGCTGGCAGCCGTAAGCCTGGGCGCGATGGGGACGGCGATGGCCGATGACATCACAGCTGACGTACTGACCTACGACGGCAAGACCAAGGTGGTCAGCGCGAAAGGAAATGTGGTGATTCATGCCAATGAAGGCGCTACCATCACAGGCACGAATGGGGAATATCATTTCGAAGATCGGAGTGCTTTTCTGGAAGGCGGTGTGAAATATGTCAAAGAAGAGAGCACGCTCATCGCAGAGAAAATGTACCTCTATAAAGACAAGACCGCCCGCGGTATCGGCGGCGTGGATTTCGTAGACCATGCAGAGCATCGCGTCCTTCGAGGCGACGACGTGATGTACAATGCGGGTACGGGATTTGGCAAGATCGAAGGCAATGGCTATCTGGAGACGGCTGACGGCAGCCTTTCTGCGCCGCATATCGAGGGCAATCTGAAGCAGATCAAGGTCGTTGCGACCGGCGGCGTGAATCTCACCAGCACGGCAAACAACGCAGTGGGCTTTGGGGATCAGGCTGTCTATACCCGTTCCGGACAGGATGGCACCGACGGAAAGATGGTGCTTTCCGGCAATGCCTGGGTGAACCAGAATGGCAATACCTTTGAAGGACCGGAGCTTGTGCTCCGTGATGCAGACAAGGTCGTCGAGACGACAGGCCGCAGCACCATCACCATTACGAATACCAAGAGCCCGTCGGACGAAGGCGGAGAGGGAGACCCTCAGCCATCGGTTCCCGCGGGGCCGGTCAATCAGGCGACACCGATCGCCGGTCGTCCCGAATATGCAGGAAACCCGTTAGAAATCAAGGATAACAAATGAAGATAGAAACTCATGATTTGATCAAGCGCTACGGCAGCCGTACCGTCGTCGATCATGTGAATGTAGAAGTCGAGCAGGGCTCCATCGTCGGTCTTCTGGGACCGAACGGGGCCGGCAAGACGACCACCTTCTATATGATCGTCGGCATCATCCAGCCGGATGAGGGCGATGTGACCGTAGACGGGCGTTCCATTTCCGGGATGCCCATCCACCAGCGCCACCAGTTCGGGATCGGCTACCTGCCGCAGGAAGCCTCCATATTCCGAAAGATGACCGTCTGGGATAACCTGATGTCTCTCCTGGAGACCCGCCGGGATCTCAGCGAGAAGGAGAAGGTAGAAAAAGCGGAAGCGCTGCTGGAAGAATTCCATATCACCCATGTCAAAGACACTCGGGGCGATGCGCTCTCCGGTGGTGAGCGGCGGCGCGTGGAAATCGCGCGTTCCCTCACGCTCGATCCCTCCTTCATCCTGCTGGATGAACCATTCGCCGGTGTCGATCCTCTGGCGGTCGAGGATATCCAAAGTGTTGTCATGCACCTCAAGACACGCGGCATCGGCATCCTCATCACGGATCACAATGTCCGTGAGACGCTTCGCATCGTAGACAACGCCTACATCCTCTCCGACGGCAAGATCCTGCTTTCCGGCAAGGCAGATGATATCGCTGTGAACCCCACAGCAAGGAAACATTATTTGGGGGAAAATTTCAGCTTATGATTCAAGAAGAAAGACAGGGAGGAAAGTTCTGATGAGACTTCTGGACAAGTACGTATTAAAAGAATTTTTGGCTCCCTTTTTATTTGGCGTTGCCGCCTTCACGGCGATTTTTCTCGGGGCAGATACGCTCTTGAAGATTGCTGGCTTTGTCTCCCAGTATGGGGCGTCTGCGATATCGGCAGTCAAAGTGTTCATCCTCGCGCTGCCGCGCATCATCGTCTATACTTTCCCGATGGCTGTACTCTTAGGCTCACTCATGTGCTTTTCCCGCTTATCCGGGGCGAGCGAGCTCATCGTCATGCGTACCTCGGGGCAGAGCTTCTTCCGCCTCGCGCTGCCAGTCTTTCTGGTAGCGTTTCTGATTTCCCTCTGTGCCGTGGCCTTCAATGAATACGTCGTGCCGTGGACAAACCGCGAGTATGACTATGTGGTGAATACGGAAATCAAAAAGAACCTGAACCCGGGCGTGACGGATCACGTCGTCATTCGCGATGTGCAGAACGGCAAGATCGCCCACCTTCTCTATGCGCGCCGCTACAATCCGAATACCAAAGAACTGGAAAACATCACCGTGCAGGAATTTGAAAATGAAAAAGTCATCCATGTCGAGAATGCACCGAAGGCTGTCTGGCGGGATGGCGTGTGGCGCATGAGTGATGGGATCATTTACGATCTTACCGGAGAAGGCGTGGAACGCATGATGCATTTCGAGAGTCAGGAAATCCCGTATGCTATGTCGCCGACAGAAATCCCGCGTGAGTCGAAAAAGCTGGATGAAATGACCATCCGCGAACTCCTCGTCACGCAGAAGGCTTACACCGCGGCGCATGCGGATGCGACCGGCGTCATCATGGAGGTCTATCGCCGCTTCTCACTGCCGATGGCCAGCTTCGTCTTTGCTCTTGTCGGCGCCCCCTTGGGCGTGCAGAAGCAGCGCTCCTCTTCCTCCATCGGCTTTGGCCTCTCCGTGGTCATTATTTTCGTCTACTATGCCATCATGACATTCCTCGAAGCGCTGGGCAAAGGCCACATGCTCCCGCCCTTCTGGGCCGTCTGGCTGCCAAACTTCATCGCCCTCGCCATGGGCTGCCTCCTGATCCGAAGAGCAGATCGGTAGTGTTTGAAGTCACTAGTGACTAGTGACTGGTGACTGGTGACTGGTGGCTGGTGACTGGTGACTGGTGGCTAGTGACTGGTGACTAGTGACTAGGGATTAGTATCTAGGGATTAGTATCTAGGGATTAGGAGCAAGCGGTGATTGCAATAGCGCAGTTAGGGGAATACTGGCTGTCCTGCAAAGGGATCTCTCGCCAATGCTTCTGATGACGACGGCGCGAAGCTCTATCAAAATTCCGCGGCGCTTCTGATTTTTATGCGCCGCACCACCATTCCTCATTCCTAATTCCTCATTCGAGCAGGGCTTTCAACCGTAATCTAGGGGCAGCAGGCCTTACGGGCTAACCCTGAACCCATTTTTCACCGCAAAGGAGGTTTACTATGTTTATCGGCATATTCATGTTCCTGATCCTGATTGCCATGGGCGGGCTGATCGCCTTTTTGGGAGATCGGATCGGATCGAAGGTCGGTAAGAAGCGGATGACGCTCTTCGGGCTCCGTCCGAAGTACACCTCCGTGATCGTGACGATCATTTCCGGTATTCTGATTTCCTTCTTCACCATCGCCGTGCTGGCCGTCGTGAATGAAAATGTCCGTGTCGCCCTTTTCGGTCTCTCCAAACTGCAGAGCGAGATGCAGGATCTGAATCAGGAAATCAAAGTCAAGAATCGCGAGCTTGAGAAGGGCAAGCTGCAGCTCGAAGCGCGCAACAAAGAGTATGAAGACGTAAACCAGAAGGCCGAAGAGACATCCCGGCGATTGAATGAAGTCGAAGGACAGCGCGTCTATATGGAGAGCGAGCTCTCTTCCGTGCAGCAGGCTTATGATGAGGCAAAAGCCGGCGTCGAGCAGTCCGCAGAAGACATTGCGGAGCTGGAAAAGATCCGTGAAGAGCTGACAGGAAATATTGCGACACTGAATGAAGAAAAAGAGCAGCTCATCAAAAATATCTATGCGCTGCGTGAAGGACAGGTGGTCTTCCAGGCAGGCCAGGTGCTGACAAGCGTCGTGGTCGATGAAGATATGGATGAGAATAAATCCAGAGAGGTCTTGAAGAGCGTCCTCTCCGACATCAACGGCATGCTGAAGGAAAGACTGAACATCACTGATGAGAGTGTGAACCTTGTCCGCATGAGCCAGAGGGATTTTGATGAGTCGGTGGCACAGGTCACAGGCGCCAAATACAAAAAGCTCGTCCGTGTCGTTGCCGCGCAGAACCTCATCTTAGGGGAACGCCTCGTGGTAGATTTCGACATCCATGACAACCTTCTCGTCTTCAGACAGGGACAGGTCATCTATAAAGGCGGTCTGGATAAGTACAAAGACAGCAGAAACTATGAAATGCAGGTGCTGCGTTTCCTGCAGGATCTGAATCACTACGCGCAGGCGCAGGGGGTTCTCCCGGATCCGATCACCGGAAAGGTCGGTGTCCTGGACGGACAGGAGCTTGTCGAAGTCATTCAGAAGGTCAAGGAATGCAGCGGACAGTGTGAACTCAAGGTGACAGCACACAGCGATGTCTACACGAAAGGCCCGCTGGCCATCGATGTGGAGGTGCTGCGTCCATGAAGGGTCTCCTCTGCGCCATTGATCCTGGGCGGGATAAGACAGGCGTTGCACTCGTCCATACGGATGGGACGCTCGAAAAGAAATGCATCGTCCGTACAGCGGACTATGAGCAGGAGCTGGCGCAGCTCCTCGCAGGGAAAGACCTCCTCGCGGTAGCCATGGGAAATGGCACGCGCCATGAGGTCATGCAGAAGCGGACGGAAGCCCTTCTTGCGAAGCTCGGACGTGCGATCCCCGTCACGCTCGTCGATGAGAAATACACGACGGAAATGGGGGAGCAGTGGTACTGGAAAGACCACCCTGCCAAAGGTCTGGCGCGTCTGATCCCCAAGGGGATGCGAAGCGTCCCCGTGCCGGTGGACGACTACGTGGCATGGATCATCGGATGCATCTACCTTGGCATCGTCAAAGCGGAAGATGTAGGACATAAAAAAGTGTGAAAGAAGCCCGCGCAGCGGGCTCCTTTTTTGTGGCTGGTGACTAGTGGCTGGTGACTAGGGACTAGGAATAGCCCGTGAGGCGTGTCGCTCCCTCGATTGCGAATGAAAATTCTGCTCGAATGAGGAACGAGAAATGAAGGTGGCGGCTTCTCCGCGGATACATAGGGGGCGATGCCGGAAAGGAGCATTCAAGTGACTGGCCGCTTGAAGCGCCCAATCCCTAATCCCTAGTCACCAGCTATCAGTCACTGATTTCGCCGCTCCCATTCTTTTGAACTAGGGAATCCGCTACTCCTGCATCGTACCTCTAAAATTTTCTTCTTGACTTACGTTCTTTCATACTATATAATATTTAATCGTAACGGGGCATAGCGCAGTTGGTAGCGCACCTGCTTTGGGAGCAGGGGGTCGCCAGTTCGAGTCCGGCTGCCCCGACCATATGGCTCAGTAGCTCAGTTGGATAGAGCAACCGCCTTCTAAGCGGTGGGTCGTGAGTTCGAATCTCTCCTGGGTCACCAAGACGAAGCACTCTTGCAATAGCAAGAGTGCTTTTTCGATGCAATCCGTATTTTCTAAAAGATGAAAAAAGTTAAAATTCTGTTGGTTTGTCAAACATATGTTACACCGTGCTTGATGAAATCATGGAGTGTATCTTTTGGAGATTTCCATCCAAGCGGTCGCATTGGGAAGCAGTTATAAT
>OIXL01000532.1_pt1 | contig 18516 bp, 17 predicted proteins | sample 1587761 | NCBI WGS metagenome assembly OIXL01 (sample SAMN03283246) | human gut metagenome | biome: human-associated habitat; material: feces | host: Homo sapiens | place: Peru | collected 2012 | reverse complement strand
TCATGGCCAAAATATAATTGAATTAAAAAAAAATGAAAAATATAAGTTTTTTACAGTTTAATATAGGTTTAAACTATAGCAAGTACAGAATAGCAGCATGCCCCTACAGCAATTAAAATATGTAGTGGCAGTTTCAGAAGAAGGCAGTGTTTCAGCAACTGCATAACACCTGTTTATTTCTCAGCCAAGTCTTACATAGGCAATCCATCAGCTAGAAAATAAAATTTTTTTCACATACGAACAAAGGTGTTGAAACAACCAATGAGGGCAAAATATTCATTAGATATGCACAGAAGGTTATAGAAAAGGCAGACCTTCTTGAAGAAACTTATACAACCGAGCCATTTCGAGCAAAAACAGGGGATAATGAATATCATTTTTTTTGCAATTTTTGTTTAATTTTTGGAATTTTTTTTGCATTTTTTTCCAAAAATTATTTATTCAATGATAAAAATCTGTTACTATCCGCATTAACGCTGAAAAAAACAGGGTTCTCTGTGCAGCACGCGGCCAAAAAAGGCTGTTATCTGACATTACAGGAGATGTGTAATGTTTAACCGCAAAGACTACGTTAGCGACAAAGACTGGTCCCGTTTTTTGGAGTTCTCAAAGGATTTAGAAACTCCGAATATCGTAATTAACCTTAACAAAGTTAAAAAGAATTTTTTAACCCTTAAGGACTCTTTTCCTTATGCAAGAATTTTCTATGCAATAAAGGCAAATCCCGGAGAACCTGTTCTCGAGCTTCTTTCGGACTTGGGCTCAAGCTTCGATATAGCCTCAAGATACGAACTTGACTTGATTTCAAAATTTAACGTTTCGCCCGACAGACTTTCCTACGGAAACACAATCAAAAAAGCAAAAGACATAAAATATTTTTACGACAAAGGCGTCCGAATGTTCGCAACCGACAGCCGCGACGATTTAAAGAACATTGCGGAATTCGCGCCGGGAAGCAAAATCTATGTGCGCATCCTCGTTGAAAATTCCGCCACAGCAGACTGGCCTCTTTCCAGAAAATTCGGCTGCCACCCGGACATGGCTTACGACCTGATTGTAATGGCCCGCGACCTTGGGCTTGTTCCTTACGGAATCAGTTTTCATGTCGGAAGCCAGCAGCGCGATATTGGACAATGGAACGACGCAATCGCAAAGGCAAAATATCTTTTTAATTCGCTTGAAGAAGAAGAATCTATCAAACTTTCAATGATAAACATGGGAGGCGGATTTCCAGCGTCATACATCGATCCAACGAACGACCTTAGCGTTTACGCTTCAGAAATCTCACGCTACCTTCACGATGACTTTGGAGATGAAATTCCACAGATACTCCTCGAGCCGGGACGCTCACTCGTAGGCGACAGCGGAATCCTCACAAGCGAAGTTATTCTTACTTCACGCAAAAACAACACCGCCCTTGCACGCTGGGTTTACCTTGACTCAGGAAAATTCAACGGACTTATAGAAACTCTCGACGAATCCATAAAATACCCGGTAATAACAAGCCAGGACGCTCCCGAAAAAAAAGAAGGCGAAGTAATCATCGCCGGCCCAACCTGCGACAGCATGGACATAATGTACGAAAACGCAAAGTACAAGCTCCCAGTTTCGCTAAAAGCAGGAGACAAAGTTTACTGGCTTTCAACAGGAGCCTACACCTCCACTTACGCCTCGGTCGCATTCAATGGATTTCCTCCGATAAAAACCTATTTTATGTAAAAAATGCCTGCAAAAGGCAGTTTTTAAATTTTTGGGCGTTACCCGTAAAAACGGGTCGCGCTTTCCATGGCTACGACGCCTTACGCGTCTTCGGTGCCATGCACTTGCTTCGCAACCATTCCAATCGCTAACGCATAAATCCTAAAAACAAATTTCAACCCATTGCAACAACGAAAGTAAAAATTTATAATGTTTTCATGTCAGAAAATCTTATAGAAAAATTTGTGGATAATGATTCGCTCAAGGCATTGAAAAATCTTATCGAATCAACTTCGGATAATGCGGCTCTTTCTTCTTCTGTACAGCTTGCAGATATTTTTGACGCAGGACAGGCATTCAAAGAAATCGCTGATAAAAATTCAGATGCGGAATCAAAACTCGTTTCCAGCTTTAACAATAACCTTGTGCTTTTGATTCAGAAAACCTGGGTTGAAAAATCTGACGAAGAACTTAAGGCGCAAATTCTTTATCAGCTTGAAGAATTCCGCATTCAGCTAAATTCAAAAGATTATATCAAGGCTTATCCTCAGTTTTTTTCTATATTAGACAATGTTGTTTACCTTATGTTCGGAAATCAGGCAAAGGCAAAAGATTTTCCAGAATACGCGCTTAGAATCGATCCGGAATTTGGAATTTTCTGGTGGTATGTAAAAAGCCTTCCGCGGGATGCGCAGTGGTCAAGTGAACGCTCAAGAATTGCCATTTTGCTTGGAATTTATTTTTTGGCAAACTATTAGAGGAAATTCATGGAGCTTGATTTAATTTGCGCTGAATTAAAAAAAGGAGCGGCACAACTTGCGCTTCATACAGAGCTTCAGAAAAACAATGCGTTAAAATGTGTTTCCGAGGCAATTTTAAAAAATAAGCAGGAAATTCTAAACGCAAACCAAATTGACGTGGAAAACGCACGTGCAAAAGGAACTTCGGAATCCCTTGTTGAACGCCTGGCTCTAAATGAAAAAAAGTTCAATGATATTCTGGACGGAATCAAAATTGTAATTCAGCAAAAAGATCCTGTTGGCAAAATTGTTGACGGATGGAAAGCTCCGAACGGAATGGAAATCCGTCAAATAAGAGTTCCGCTTGGAGTCGCAGCAATTATTTACGAAAGCCGCCCGAACGTTACAGCGGATGCGTTTGCACTTGCCTACAAAAGTGGAAATTCTATTCTTTTGCGCGGTTCTTCTTCTGCGCTGAATTCAAACAAAGCCGTAGTAAAGGCAATCAAAGATGGACTAAAAAATGCTGGAAAAGATGGCGTTGAGTCAGCGTTGTATTTGTGTGAATCCGGCAATCATTCCGAAGTAAACGAAATTCTCAATGCAGTCGGAAAAATCGATGTAGTTCTTCCGCGCGGTTCTGCAAAACTCATAAATCTTGTTGTTGAAAATGCGAAAGTTCCGGTAATTCAGACTGGAGCCGGAGTCTGCCACCTTTATGTTGACGAAAGCGCAAATCTTGAGAATGCGGCTAAAATTGCACAGAATTCCAAAATGCAGCGTCCGGGAGCTTGCAACGCAATTGAAACAGTTCTTGTAAATAAAAAAATTTTAAAAGAATTTCTTGTGCTTCTTGCAAAGGAATTTGATGAAAAAGTTCAAATCCGCGCAGACAAGGAATGTTATTCTGTTCTGCAAAATGCCGGCTACAAAAATTTAAAGGAAGCAACTGATTCCGACTTTGGCTTTGAATTCCTTGACTTTATTGTTGCCGTCCGCCAAGTTGAATCCACAGAGCAGGCAATTGAATTTATAAACGCCCACAACACCAAGCACAGCGAATGCATCGCCACAAACGACAGAAGCCACGCGCTTATGTTCCAGCAGCAAATTGACGCAGCCTGCATCTACGTGAATGCAAGCACAAGATTTACAGACGGCGGAGTTTTCGGTTTTGGAGCAGAGCTTGGAATCAGCACGCAAAAACTTCATGCCAGAGGTCCTATGGGAGCCGAAGCCTTGACCACAACAAAATTCCTAATCGATGGAAACGGTCAGATTAGATAAAAACAACTGAAAATTCTCGGCGAGAATTTATTAAAAACACGCCGTACTTTTTAAATTTCACGCCGAGAATTTTAGAAAACCCGGTGTGTGTTTTTTTAGATTACCACGCTTATTTTAAATGACCTTTTTTCTTTCATACAAAAAAAGGGCCTGTCCAAAAAAAAATGGGCAGCCCTAATTATTTTAAATTTACAAGAGAATTCAAATCTGCTAAAATTTAAATATGAGCAGAGGCGTAAGCCGCTACAATCCAGTAATGCTGCTGAAGGTTTTAATCTATTGCTATATGACAGGAATCTACTCATCGAGAATGATAGCAAGACAGTGCCGCGAAAACATAAATGCAATGTAGCTTGCGGGATTCCAGAAGCCGGACTTCAGGACAATCAATAAATTCCGGAGTGAAAAACTGAAGGGCTCAATCGTGGAAATCTTTATATCAACAGTAAAGCTTCTGAATAAAAAAGGCTATGTAAGCCTTGAAAAGTATTTCGTGGACGGAACCAAAATCGAAAGCGCGGCAAACAAATACACATTTGAGTGGAAACGCGCGGTCGAGAAAAACGAGAAGAAACTTGATGAAAAATAGCAGCGCTCTCTTATCTAAAAGATAAAGACGAGTAAAAAGTAAAGCCGCCCTGTCTGACTACACGTGGCGGCTTTATCGCTAAAATGTGGAGACGACCGACGGAGTCGGGCATTTCCTTTATTTGTATATTAGCACCAACACGCTTTTTCGTCAAATCTATAAAAATCAATATAGCACGCGCGGGCTGAAAATCTCTTCGCCCGCAAGTTTCTTCAGCCCGCTTCCGAGTTTTTGGCAGGCCAAAAACTCGCTTCTATCTCTTCCTCACAGGCTCAGGCAAATCAGCTTGCTCGAAAAAAAAATGCACCCCGCGGGGCGCATTTTTTTTCATCTTCTCACGAAACCTTATTTCTAGCGCAAGAGCGAAAGTACATTCTGGCTTGACTGGTTTGCCTGAGCCAGCATTGCTGTTCCTGCCTGTGAAAGAACCTGGTCTTTTGTGAATTCAACCATTTCGTTAGCCATATCTGTATCGCGGATTCTTGACTCAGAAGCCTGAAGGTTTTCTGCGCCGATGTTCAATCCCTTAATAGTCATATCAAGGCGGTTCTGGTAAGCGCCAAGGTCAGCGCGCTGCTTGTTAATCTTCTTCAACGCTTCGTCCAAAGTGCCGATTGCGCGGTTTGCCTCATCCGGGCCTTCCAAAGACATGATTGTTTCATCACCAACATTGCGAAGACCAAGAGCCATAGCAGACATTGTTCCAATGTAAACCTGAGTCCTCTGGTCCATGTTTGCGCCAATATGAAGCCACATAGATGCAGTCACAACATTTTCGCCAGTCGGGCGGGCAAAACGACCAGTCAACATATTCATACCGTTGAACTGAGCAGCAGAAGCAACGCGGTCAACCTCAGCAATCAAAGAAGAAACTTCAACCTGAATCTGCATGCGGTCTTCAGCAGAATAAATACCGTTGGAAGACTGAACAGCAAGCTCACGGATTCTCTGAATAATATCAGTGGTTTCCTGCAAATAACCTTCTGTTGTCTGAATAAAAGAAATGCCATTCTGAGCGTTTGTAGAAGCCTGTTTCAAACCTCTGATCTGAGAACGCATTTTTTCTGAAACAGCAAGTCCAGAAGCGTCATCTCCAGCACGATTAATTTTCATACCAGAAGAAAGCTTTTCCATGCTCTTCTGCTGAGCCAAATCCTGAATTCCCTGTGCCCTCTGAGCGAACATCGCGCTCATATTGTGATTAATAACCATAGTTTATCTCCTTGGTAAGTTTCCAAAACTTATTACAAGGGTCTCACCACCCTTTACTTTACTATCGGAGAATGGCAAACCGACTTTAGAAAAAAAATAAAAATTTTTCACATATTAATTTTTATAAGGGCGCAAACGCTTTCAGCAAACAGGCTTTCCAGGGCTACCCTCGCGGTCGTTGGCGCCAGCCCGGCTCCGCCGGTCCACCGCCAATTCGCTGCGCTCACCCTTCCAATCCTGCGCAAGATTCTCCTGAAAAAAAATTAAGAATTCAACATAATTGAATATCATCGCTGAAGAAAGGCTTGCCTTATTTCAGAATCCCACGTTTTATTTGCACAAATCCACGCCATACGATATAATCTAAAAAATTTTTAGTGGAGTTCTTAAAATATGTTAAAAGGGCGTCATTTAATCGAACCTGGTGATTTGTCTGTTTCTGAAATTGATGAGATTATTTCTCTGGCAGAACAGATAACAGTTGATCCTATTTCTTTTCAAGATGTGTGTCGCGGGAAAATTCTTGCGACACTTTTTTTTGAGCCAAGCACAAGAACACGACTTTCATTTGAAGCGGCAATGCTTCATTTAGGAGGAACGGTAGAAGGTTTTGCGGACGCATCCTATACATCATCCTCAAAAGGCGAAACTCTTGCAGACACAATCCGTGTAGTTTCTTCCTATGTCGATGTAATTGCGATGCGAACTCCAAAAGAAGGAGCGGCTTTGCTTGCAAGCAAATATTCACCTGTTCCTGTCATAAACGCAGGCGACGGCGGACACAGCCACCCGACACAAACTCTTACAGATTTAGTCACAATACGCAGGCTTCTCGGCGACTACCAGGGACTTACCGTAGGATTCTGCGGAGACTTAAAATTTGGCAGAACGGTACACAGCCTTACTCAGGCACTAAGCCGCTACAAAGGAAACAAGTTCATCTTTATAAGCCCAAAAGAGCTTTGTCTTCCAGAATACATGATAGAGCAGCTTGATGAAAAAGGAATTCCCTACACAATTGCGGAACGCCTTGAGGATGTCATCGGCGAGCTTGACGTCCTTTATATGACCCGTGTTCAAAAAGAGCGTTTCTTTAACGAGCAGGATTACCTGCGGCTAAAAGACAGCTACATCCTGGACAAGGAAAAGATGAAGCTTGCAAAAGACCGGATGTTCGTGCTTCATCCGCTTCCGCGCGTAAACGAAATTTCCCCGGAAATAGATGACGACCCGCGCGCCGCATACTTCAAACAGGTAAAATTCGGAATGTACGCAAGAATGGCTCTTATTGCAAAACTGACCGGCGCCCTTTAATAAAAAAACGCCAAAGTTTTTGCCAGCGGGTTTGCGTTGCAAACATCATCATCAGGCGCAATTTCCAACTTATTGAAAAATTGCGTTAAAAAGTCAAAAAGAAAATTGTTATTTGACCTTTTTATGAGAGGAAATATGTTAAATATAGATTCAATAAAAAACGGACTTGTTATTGACCACATACGCGCAGGTTCAGGCTGGAGAATTTTCCAGTGGCTTGGATTAGACAAATCATCCTTCTGCTCCGCCCTTATAATGAACGCGCCGTCCAAAAAAACAGGAAAAAAAGACATAATAAAAATTGAAAATGTAATGGACATCGACTTTTCAATACTCGGATTCATCGACCCGAATATCAGCGTAAACGTGATTCAAAACGAAAAAATCGTCCGCAAAATAAAAATGGAACTTCCATCCAGAATTCAAAATGTTTTCAAATGCAAAAATCCGCGCTGCATAACAGCAACGGAAACCTACATAAAACCGACCTTCCTGCTTGTTGACAAGGCAAAAGGCCTCTACCGCTGCGAATATTGCGACACAATGTACAAAGCCGGCGAAGACGGAACTGTCGTGGAGAAAGCATAATGCCGGAAGCTTTGCTAATCTACAACGCACGGCTTCTTGATGAAGCCACAGACAGCCCGGGCGCAGTTCTTTCAGTAAATGGAAAGATTCGTGCAGTTTATCATGGATATTTTACAAATTCCCAGACTGTCACAGAACTTGCAAAATCTGTCTTAAAAGAAGACGGTTATAATGACATTCCAGAAATTGAACTTTTTGACGCAAAAGGCCTTACGCTTACACCTAGTTTTATAGACATGCACGTTCATCTTCGAGACCCCGGGCTTACTCAAAAAGAAAATCTTGAGACAGGACTTAACGCCGCGCTCGCAGGTGGCTACGGAACGGTCGTAGCAATGCCGAACACAAAGCCCGTAACCTCAACCGGCGAACAGGCAAGAGAAATCCGAAAGCGGGCCGCCTCATTAAAATCTGCAAATATGTTCCAGGTATGCTCAATAACAGCAGATTTTGAAGGAAAGGACGTTTCCCACCTTCTTGGCCTGAACAGCACAGAAGTTCCTGTAATTTCAGAAGATGGAAAAGAAGTCGCATCCAGCGCCGTAATGCTGGAAGGAATGAAAATAGCCGCCAGCAAAGGAATGACGGTTGCATGCCACTGCGAAGACCCTGAACTTGCCGCCGCGGCGCGCCCGCTCAGAAAACACGCCCTGGAAATAATGAAAGAACACAACCTTACAAGCTGGGGAAGCATGCAAAACGCGGAAAACGCGCCTGAACCGGTAATAGAAGAAATTGAAGATTATCTTTCAGACGCAAACGAGCTGCTTGCCCTTGCAGAAGATATTGCAACAGAACGCAACATCAACATAGCAGAACAGGCAGGCTGCCACATACACCTATGCCACGTAAGCACCGCAAAATCAATGGAGGCAATCCGCCGGGCAAAACAAAAGCTGGCAGATGAAGCCGCAGATTTTTACGCAGATATGGCGGACAGCGCTTATGACAATTACATAGAAGGAACTCAATTCAAACCGATTGAACCGCTCGAAAACGGTTTTTCCGTAAGCTGCGAAGTAACACCGCACCACATTGCTCTCTGCGGAACAGACGAACCGAACATACGCGCCCTTGTAAATCCGCCGCTTCGCTCCGAAGACGACCGCATAATGCTCATAGATGCGATCCGGGACGGAACAGTAGACTGCATCTCCACAGACCATGCGCCGCATACGCTGGAAGACAAAGCAGAAGGAGCGCCGGGATTTACAGGATTGGAAACAAGTTTCGGCGTATGCAATTCAATTCTGGTAAAAGAAGGACAGATTTCCGCAAAAAGACTTTCACAGCTTATGTCAGCAAATCCGGCAAGGCTTTTAAAGCTAAAAAAAGGACTGCTTAAAATCGGTTTTGACGCAGATTTTTCAATCGTAAATCCTGACGAAGCATGGACTGTTGACCCAAAAAACTTTCTCAGCAAGGGAAAAGCGACACCTTTCGCAGGCAGAACCCTAACCGGAACAATAAAAACTGTTTTTATCGCCGGTCAAAAACGCTTTGAAAAACAGTAAAAAAAAACAAGCCCTTTGAAGAGCCCAGATAAACCTAAGCACAAGTAAAACACTTCATACCGTTGCTACGTTCCCGTCCTGGCGGAGTTTTGAAGGCTACTTTGAAAGGCATCTGGACTCATCAAAGGGCTTAAACTTTCCATAGAATACTATATCAGATGTAAAAAATCAAGTAACCGAATTATTACAATCGGATTTTACTTTTTCTATAAATTTATTTTCAAAACCGGCTCTAATCCAAATGCTGTAAAAATTGCGGTTAAAAAAAAGCGGAGTTTTCCAGCAATGACTTTTAACACTGCTCTATGTACAAGATTTACTGCATTACATATTTCAAATCGTAATTTCAACGAATCATTTATAAGCTGGTAATATTTTTCTGTCAGTTATTTTAAGCCAAGTCTGTTTTGTTGGTGAAAAATCATAAGAAAAATCATTTTCTGTTTCAAAAACATATAAAGATTGAATTACTTCTCTATCTTTTTTAATAAAACTATTTCTTGTTGTATAAAATCTTATATTAAAATTATATAGAGCCAGTTTCAAAAGTCAGACAGCCATAGGATTTCCAGATTGAAGTTGAGTTATAAGCTGATTTTGAATAATTTTTAATGCAGTTAAAACAAGAACAGAATTCATCAGGATAAAGGCAATTTTTTTATCAGAGCGATAACAAATCCTGTCCGGAATCAACCAGTCTTTCAGGTATGCATTAGCACGCTCAACAGTCGTTCGAATTTTAAACCGCTCTTTTTTCGATAGTTTTCAGCGGTTTTTCAGTCCTGATTTCATCCTTTCTGAGCCTGCCACGCTTTTTTTTACTATTTTCGTCCGACTTCTTGATTTTTATGGGTTTTGACCGGACTGGAATTGCTGTTGAATCTCTGCAGATATGCATAACAAGCCTGTCTTTTAATGCGGTACATATTAATTTTTCATGAATTTTTTGTGATGTCTCATCCTGTGCTAACTGTGCAAATCTTCTTGAGAATGTTGCCTTGCTTGGAATTTTTGCGAATTTACAAATTAGACGGAGATTGCAGTCTACCTTTAATCTGCTTATCAAATCCTTTGTCGTATCTAGCCTGAAAAATGACTGAGCAAGGAATGCCCTGAAAAAACTGAAATTGAAATATGGCGGCCGTCCCATTCGGGTCTGTTTTTCTTCAATTTTCACACAGTCTTCGATTACTTGCAGGATTGCTAAAAATTCCTTGTGCTCATCATTAAGATATTCCTCGAATATTCTGTCATTTCCAAAATCAAAATTAAAAAGTGGTTGTGCTCCGCACAGAATTTCTGTTATACTTTTCATGGCAGTTCCGTTATTTTTGTTTTTTGTTCACAAACTATTATACACGGTTTCTGCCTTTTTTTATTTTTTTAGACTTTTGAAACTAGCTCTATATAATGAACGTAATTAAAATCTCTGAAAATTAACATTTTCACACTGCTTTTTAGGGAGTCCGCCGTATGAAAAATATTCCGTTAAGTAACACTTCAAAATTTGTTCCCGCTGTTGCCGCCGGCTGCATGCGAATCGATTCGCTTGGAATAGAACAAGTTACGCGCTACATAAATGCGTGTTTTGATTTGGGAATTACTTTTTTCGACCACGCTGATATTTACGGCGGCGGTTCATGCGAAGAAATTTTCGGGCAGGCGTTCTTGAAAAGCGGGATAAAGCGCGAGAACGTAATCTTTCAGTCGAAATGCGGCATTGTTCCCGGAAAAATGTACAATCTTTCAAAGGAATACATTGTGGAAAGCGCGGAAAGTATTCTGACACGTCTGCACACTGATTATCTGGACATCCTGGTGCTTCACCGCCCGGACGCACTTGTTGAGCCGGAGGAAGTTGCCGAAAGTTTCCGCATTCTGAAAGAATCGGGCAAAGTGCTTCATTTTGGCGTTTCAAATCACAAACCGGCACAAATTGAGCTTTTGCAAAAATACACCGACGAAAAATTGATTGTAAATCAGCTGCAGTTTAGTATTCCTGTTTCAAATATGATTGCAAACGGACTGGAAGTGAATATGACAACCGACGGCGCAGTTGACAGGGACGGAAGCGTGCTTGATTACTGCCGACTGAACGACATCACGATTCAAACGTGGTCGCCGTTTCAATACGGATTTTTTGAAGGCGTTTTTATCGGAAGCGAAAAATTCCCCGAACTGAACGCCCTACTGCAGGAACTTTCCGTAAAATACAACTCTACGCCCACCGCCGTTGCCGCCGCTTGGATTTTGCGCCACCCGGCAAAAATGCAGCTGATAACCGGAAGTACAAACACCGAACGCCTGAAAGAAATTGTATCCTCCGAAAATATTGCGCTCACCCGCGAAGAATGGTACAAACTGTATCTTTCGGCAGGACATATTCTTCCGTAATGTTTTTAACGGATGCCGCCGAGATTCTGTCTTGGCAACACAAAACACATTTTTTTCATCGGATTTTTCAGAGCTTTTTGACACTCGAAACAGATTTTTTCCGATAAAAAGCAAACAGATTCATCATTTTCATTATCTGAAAGGCGATGGCAAAAATAATATCTGATTCGTGCGGAGAGTTTCATCCCTGCGGGGCTGCAAGCAAGTTCTCCGATGATTGCGTCGAGGCTGTTGATTTTGAGAGTGATTGCTCCTCTATCTTAACTCTGTTGAATATCAATCACCAAATAAAAAAGCGGCATACATTTTGCAATGAAAACATGGACTTGCAGCAAAGTCGTCCGCTGCTACACCAGCGCGTGAATCATCTTCTGCAAAACTGCAATTTTTTCTTTGTCGAGCGCAAGCAGGTCGTCCACGATAGTCTGAATTTCATTCAGCCGGAAAGTCCGATTTTCGTTTTTCCACATTACCAGATATTCCACTGACACACCGAGCGTCTGCGCAATCTTGACCGCCGTCTCTACGTTCGGCAGCACGCCGCGCGCATCGATATATGACAGAAATGTGCTGGAGCTGATTCCCGCAGCCGCCGCAACTTCTTTTACGAGCATTCCTTTAAATTCGATTTCTTCCCTTAGCCTTTCCCTGAACGCCATTTACATCAGCATATCAAAATAATGAGATAAAAATATTGTTGCAAACTGATATATAAACTTCAATATATTGGTGTCACTTCGTAATCTGCGCACAATTTATTGAAGTTCGGAACACTATTTTTTACAAGGAGTTTTTTATGAGATTGAAAAACACAAAGAAGAAAGCCTGCATATTTAGTCACAAGGAGTTTTCCCTTTCATTAATAAGATCCAGAAGATTAAGGCATCCTTTTTGTCTCATTCGTTCTATATCTTCCTCGCTGCTGAGTTCACCTATAACACAAAGGGCATCAGATTCCAACGAATCATCAATTTCTTTTTCTATGAAAGTTATGTTTAAAATCTGACAGGCGTAAATCAAAAGAAAACGGATGTAGCTTTTTCCATACAGCGCAAGTTTATTTTTTCCGGCATTTTTAGCATCACGGATAATATCACAAAGAGCATCATTATAAGTATTTGCAAGCTCAAAGGTGCGTCTTGCAAATTTCCGGCTGCGGGCCTTTAGCTCCGCGATTCCTTCCGGAGTGATTGCATAAGCAAGTTTACGCATATTTACATTTGTAAGCATTATCCAGCCGCGCTCAACAAAGCGTTTAAGAACAGCATTCATAAGACCGATTGACATTCCGGCATTTTCCGCCAGCACGCGCTGACTTGCCATCGGCTCTTCTTCAAGGGTTGCGGCTATGCTTTGCAAAGTTCTTACATCACTATTCATATTTTGAACATCATAGCATATTTGACACAGTTATTCAAAGGCTGATTTTCCGGCGTTTTTTGACGAAGACATTTTTCAAAACCGCCTAAAACCATTCTGCAACAGCAGATTTAAAACAAAAAAGGCCCGTCGTTTTGACGAGCCTTTTTTTGAGACTGACACGATTCGAACGTGCGACCCCCACCTCCGCAGGGTGGTGCAGAATCACACATTAAAAGTGGAAGTAAAATCTGAATTATATATAAGCTTTTCTTTGTTTCATATAATTTAATAGCGATTAATTTAATATTTAAATCAAATTTATATGTTTAATAATACTTGTATTTCCGTTTTGAATTCTGGTGTTATTTTGGGATGTGACAGAAGTTCTTCTAAACGAGTTTTATCTTCTTTGTAATATTCGATTTCTTTTTTTAAAAGATTTGGCTTATTTATAATATAGCCTGGTGCAATGTATAAAGTTTTGACACTGGCATTGTTACAATCTTTCTTTCTGAGAAGCACAATTAATTTTGTGTGTTTATAATTATAATTCTCTGCATCAAGACTTTCTTTGAATATAACTGAACATGGATTGCAGCAAAATGTCAAAAATCTTGGTTTCACCGATGGAAATAATTTAACTTCATTCAGAGAGAAAAACAAAAATATATTCTTTGCCTCGGAAAAATTAATTGAGTTATTATTGTTATAAACAAAGCAATGAGCCGATTTGACACTATTCTTGCTTTTTGTCGCCTTAGTCTGTGAATCCACATAATATAACTTACCATCATAGTCTGTAAGATTCAAAGTCGTATCAAGAATCTGTTCTATGTTTTTGACAATTTCAAGACGTTTCAGAAGATAGTCTTTCTGCGGTGATTTATGGATATCTGCAATTGTAACTTTTTGAAGTTTTACATCATTATAAAAATCACTTTGTGTTTTACCATTCCTGTCATATTCAATAAGTTTTGTAACTTCTGAATGCCTTATGCCTGTCAGATGATAAAAATCTTCCTTTGCAAATCTAAGAAGAATTTCCTTTTCTAATTCCCCGCTTGTATTTGCAAACCCATTTCGCTCGGCTACAGATTCTACGTTGCCACCATTCTTGACAATTATTTCATACTCAATATTAATCAAGTTCTTATATGCATAAAACGCGGTAGATAATTTATCTTTTGATTTTACTATTACTTTCTTTACCATAAAAAATAAGAAGCCCTTGCGATTGGCAAGAGCTTCCTCACGAAGTAGTTTTTTTCTTCAACATAGCACTACCAGGCAAATCCCGATATGCACCATGCCTAAGATAGTCTTTTGGATAAACTACAAACCCTTAGACTAAGCCATATTCCCAGGAAACCCACGACTATCAGATTTCTTTCGGCTTTTTAGGCTTCGTAAGCGAGACCTGCCGCTTACAGTGTTAAATATATGTCAAAAGCCTATATCCGTCAAGTTTAATTATCGCCAGAAAACAGACAAGAAAAAAATAAAGCTTTATTTATCCAAAAAGTTTCCAAAACTGGACATTCTTTATCCTACTTAGGAAACTTTTCGCTCATTTGCTGTTAGTTGATTGGTATTATCATAAAGTGCGGAAAAGTCTAGAAAACATATATCTTTCCGACCTTAGTTTTCACATTACGATAAGTCGCTACCGCATTAACTTCAATAGGTCCTCTTACAAGATTAATATTTCTTTCTAATTCAAGAAATTCTTGTAAATAATTAAGTATCTCAGATTAATTTTTCAAATTCTGTAATATCAGAAAAGAACATACCTCCACACTCTGCTTTTATATTACAAGACTCACATTTTGGAAGATATTTTATTTTCCAAGGTGAAATAGATTTCACAAGAAATCTTCTGTATGGTTTATCAAACAAACAGAATGGAAGGTTGTAAATCCAACTTGTTACACCGCAACCATCTAAGTAAGATACAGCTTTCTGCAAGGGTTCAACATATTCCTCAGGATTTATCCAAAGTTCCTTTTTATTCTTATGAGCTTCTGCGGTAAGTTCCATTCCCATAAATGCAACATCCTGTACAAATGGTAGATTTCTCCAGACAAAACGTGCATACTCTTCGAGAAATTCATAATTCAGTTTGGTCATTACAAAGCGAAGCTCAATTAGAGTTTTATATCTTGAAATCTTCATTAGATTTTCAACCACTTTATAAAATGAAACAGAACCTGTTATTTTATTATGAAGCTCATCATATGGCGCATATAAAGGCACACAAAGTTTTACACGCAGAGAATTCAAAATGATCTCAGATGGCATTATCGTGCCATTTGTAAGAATTGTAATATCAACATGTTCTTGAGCCTTTTGTACAACTTGTTCAATAAACTGCATTTCAAGCAGAGGTTCTCCTCCTGTAAAACAGATTCCATCCAGAACCTCATAATCAAGATTATCTATAACTAGCTGAACAACCAAATCATTATCAATCGAATCTATATTCAGTTGCTGCGGACACATTATACATCTATGATTACATTTTGAAGTTATAAAAAATGTTAATTCCCTGTTTTCAATTCTAAACAACAGATAATTCTTTCCATTTTCTCGTATAAATAAATCACTGATTTTTTCTGACTCATCATTTGACTGTGGCAATTTTTCAACTTTTCCAGTAACTAAAGAAACCGCTTTGTACGTTTTTACTCCTGGAATAAGAATATATGTCTCATTATCAATTAAACAATTACGCATTTGCCCACCTTCTGAATAATGCCAGCTTATTTTCATCCGCATTTTTTATTTGCTCAAAAACAAAGCGGAACAATTCTTTTCTGACTCCGCAGTAAGATTCATAATCCTGACCTGCAACATTAGTGATATACCATTTCTTTATTGGATCTGCATAACAAAAGGGACTATAAACACAAGCCTTGCATTCTTCATAGTTCTCAAGACGACCATTTTCCAAAATCTCAGCACGTTTTTCTCTCATCGTCACAAGACAGTTTTTATCATTTATATTTCCCATCTTCCAATGCTCATTTCCCATCTCAGAAATCATACGAGATTCATCAGAAGGATAAACATCGCCATTCTGTTTTACAAGTATACACATCTGCCCAAGAGCACAAGGATTTTGCATATCAACAAATCCGTCATTGAAAGGAGAAAAAATCTTTCTAAGAATTATCGAAAACATTTCTTCACGAAGATTAATATCCTCTTTTAGATTTCGTTCAATCAGATAAAGAATTGCATTTTTGTATGCAGAAATGTAATCATCAAGTTTGTAATAAATATTATGATTATTAAAAGCACAGCCATAATTATTCAAAGGGCGAATAAAAATTGTTTCAAAATGATTCTCGATGTAGGTATCAATAATCTCAGTCATCCGAAGCAAATTTAAACTTGTTACAGTTACAAGAGCCGAAGGATAAATCTTATTATTTCGGGCAAGCCCAACATTTTTTACAAATGAGTCATAAGTTGAAGAATAGAGTGCCGAAGGCCGGTTTTTATTATGTACAGATTTTGCTCCATCAAGTGATGTGAAAATCGCAATATTATATTTTTTCAATATCTTAATCTCATGTTTAGTAAGATTTAAGAGATTGGTACAAATTACATATTCAATATTCTTACCATACCTTCTATTCAAATATGAAACGCGGCGTGCAATTAATTCCATAGTATCAAACCGCAAAGACGGTTCTCCCCCTTGGAATTCTATCTTTATATTCTTATGAGGAAGCGCAAATACAAAATCACAGAAGGATAATGCTGTTTTTAAGCTCATATCATTTTCAGCGGCATTATTTTTGCGACTGTTCACCTGACAATAAACACAGCTACAATTACATGATATTGTTGGAACAACCATTAAAAGCAGACTTTCATTTTCAAGATATGAATGTTTCGTTCGATATTTTATATCGTAAATATTGTTAAAGGCAGAGTCATTACTTTCTCCGCATAAAAAGAAACGAGACTTTAACAAAGCTTTTGTTGAATCTGGTAGAGCATTAGGATTTGTTGAAAACTTCCTGAAATCTTCTTTTGAAATAAAAAGATGCTCTCCTGCTGTATTTGTAATAAGCTCAGAATCTGAAAACTGTTCAGAATAATATTTAAGTATTTGCAACTTCATCTTTATTAATCTCCGTATTTTTTCTTTGATTTTTTGCAAAAATCACACAGCCTATTCCTACACATAAAAGACTTATCCAGGAAGAAATTGACAAAGCTCCCAAAAAGCCTCTAGCTATGTCTCCACGTAAAAATTCACAGACAAATCGAATTATTCCATATCCTAGAAAGTAAAATTCAATTACATATTTTCGTTTCTTTAATAAGAATTGCTGTAAAATAAAAAACAAGAATAAAAGCAAAACAGCTTCAAGAAGCTGCACTGGGAAACATCTTACATTATTCATATAAACATTAAGAAACCCACTGTACTTTATTCCATAACAACAGCCAGAACAAAAACAACCAACTCTTCCAAATGCATGAATCAAAGGGGAAACAGAAAGAATATACATTAATGATTCTGGAAAAAATTTCTTGAAGATTTTTGAAAAAATCCATATTGCAAATAATCCCCCAAAGAGACCACCATAAAAGACATAACCAGTTTTAGCCAAAAGTCCGAAAAATCCAAACTTATATAAATACTTTTGTAGTTTTTGAATATTTATTATAAGAAATAAAAACTTTCCGCCAATTATAACCCCAGCTTCCGCAAAGCACATAATAGGAAATGCACATTTATCTTTAATTTCAAGTTTGCAAAAATCCCAATACAATACAGCCGTTCCAACAAGAAATCCGGTCGCAACACACAAAGGATACATTGGAATTATAAAATCAAGAATGTATAACTCAGGGAACATAAACTATTTCAATGCGACCAAATCTTCAAGATTTGTATTTTCCAGAATTTCTTCATCTTCAACATTAAATGCACATCCGTTACAATCGGCACTTCCAGAACTACTACTATAATGAGAACTGTGCGAATTATGATTACCGCTCTGATGTGAAGAATGAGATTTGTGAGAGCTATGGGAACTGTGAGACCTATGCGAAGAATGGCCGGCAAACCGAAGGAAACGCTCTGAATCATCAAATTGGCGAAGGATTACTCCTTGAGTATCTGATTCATCAGTAGTTATTTTTTCATCATGTCCATCTTGAGTTTTTATGTTTATTCTAGTCTTAGGCAAATCATTATTTGCAAAATGAACTGATGGAAGAACAACAGCTAAAAACGGTATTAATATCTTTGGAAACTTCATATCAATCACTCCTTGTATCGAATCTGGCAATAACGAATAAAAACCAGACTTATCAACTTTTCAATTTTATCTCACTACTGTCCCAAGATAAAAAACACCTTTTAAAGTCTGTAATCCGTGATAAGATTTTATCAGCACACAAAAAGTTATCACGTAAGGAAATACAAACATGAACAAGTATAACACATTGCTCGGACAGTAGCACGAAATATGAAATGCATATCTTCCCTGTATGAACTCCAGAAAGCCCGAATAATCTCTGGAATCTGCTCTCCTCAATGCCGCAATATATGCGCTACGAATATCTGAGACATTTAGCAGGTTTGTATCTCCCAATAAAGCTTAATACCTTCAAGTTTTTCAAGAACCAGCTCTGCCATTAAGTGGGAAACAGGCAAATCTGAACAAATATCTTTATTCTTGTTTGACCTAAGCCAAAATCTGGGCCTGCGTGACAAGGATTTAAAACAAAAAAGGCCCGTCGTTTTGACGAGCCTTTTTTTGAGACTGACACGATTCGAACGTGCGACCCCCAC
>OIXL01000527.1_pt1 | contig 18600 bp, 13 predicted proteins | sample 1587761 | NCBI WGS metagenome assembly OIXL01 (sample SAMN03283246) | human gut metagenome | biome: human-associated habitat; material: feces | host: Homo sapiens | place: Peru | collected 2012 | reverse complement strand
GCAGGTCTGCCGAGCCTAGTGACAACACCTTTTAATCGTACAACTACAACCCTTATAGTCGTACAACCATACACCCTTTAGTTGTACGACCATACACCCTTTAGTTGTACAACTATAACCCATTTAGTTGTACAACCATAACCCATTTAGTTGTACAACCATAACCTATTTAGTTGTACAACTATAACCCTTTCAGTCGTACAACCATAACCTATTTAGTTGTACAACCATAAACGCAAGCCCGCCAGGCGTTCTTTTTACGCCTAGCGGGCTTGCGTTTTTTTTACTTTCAGAACTTTCGCATGTGGTTCAAGAACGGGCTGAAGGCCCAAAAGCTTCTAGCCCAGGGAGTGTGGGGCAAAACTTGCGAAAGTTTTGTTAATTATGTTGTTCCAATTTCTTAATCTCTTCGATAGATAAGTCAGTGGATTTTGCAATGACGTCTATTGGAGTATTGTATGCCAACAACTTCAAAGCAACCTTTTTACTTACCTTTTTCCTCTCTTCTTCGTATCCTTTTTTATAGGCTTTCTCCACAGCATGCTTATATACTGCATAATTGTCCCACATGACCATCATGCTGTTGTCATATTTCTCCTGTTCCTCTTTGGTTAGGGTTTTGGAGTCAGCGTATTCAGCCAATTTCTTGAATATCTTATCAAGAGCTTCGCAAGGGAATTGTTCTACTATCTCCATATATTTCAATTTATAAATCCAAAAATCTAAAAACGTAGTACACGTTTAGAACACCTTAATTATTTTGTTTCAATTTCTTGATTTCATCAATAGATAGGCCAGTGAGATCGGCAATATCATCTAATGGATAATTGCGCGCCAACAACTTCAAAGCAATCTTTTTAATTCCTTTCTCTTCTGCATGCTTATATACCGCATAATTGTCCCACATGACCATCATGCTGTTATCGTATTTCTCCTGTTCCTCTTTGGTCAGGCTCTTGGAGTCGGCAATTTCTGCCAATCTCTTGAATATCTTATGCTGAGCCTCGAAAGGCATTTTTTCTAAAGTCTCCATATGCTTCAAATTATAAATCCAACAATCTAAAAACGTAGTACACTCTTCCTCTTTCTTCTTGAAAAGAGGCATTACCAAATAGATGAAGCGGATCTTGTTAGAGTAAACCTCTCCGCTATCCTTGTCTGCCAGCACAACGTCTGTTCTGAACTTCTTAGGTGTATTTTCATCTACATCAAAGTTCATGAAACAGATAACATAAACAGGTGTGAGATGATAATCCCATTGTCCTTTTATGCCTTGGTCTACTATCGTCTTCGATGCATAGTAGAGAGACCGGTCGATGAAATAGGACTGGCTCCTGTTTTGCATTTCAACGATAATGTGCTCACCTGTGTCAGTTTCGCAAAAGACGTCGTAGATGATACCTCGTTGGTCTTTTGTTTCTGGCAACATCTCCTTGTCCTTAAACTTCACATCAGTGATATGCTGCTCTCCCAAGAGCAGCTGGTTCAAGAACTCTATCAGCAAGTCTTTGCTGTATTCCTGACCGAAGATTCGTTTGAACGACCAGTCTGAGAATGGGTTGATGTATCTTGCCATATCTTTGCGATTTTATGTTCTCGTTGCAAAGATACGCTTTTTATTCGTAACTTCCAAGAAATTAACAAAAAAAGTTTTTGTGGGTGGTGGGGGAGAGGGAGAGAATCGAGTAGGAGGAAAACGAAGCAGTTTTCTTCCTACTTTCGTTTTCCGACCTCTCACACCACCGTACGTGCGGTTCCGCATACGGCGGTTCCTATTTTGGATACCATTCGAGATACGCATCCATTAAAGCAGCATACCCTGCCCTACATAGATGCTCATTTGTTATAGCTTTATGCAGTATGTGGCTGTCTGCTATACGCCAATAGCCCTTGCGAGTATTACCCCATTCGTATGCTTGGTATTTATTGATACCACATTTAATGAGGTTTGCCACTTTTGTCTTGGGTTTCTTCCAAGCTTTCCATATACACATGCGGATTCTACGCCTTAGCCATTCGTCTGTTTCAAGTAAAAGACGCTTCATATTGGCAAGATGATAATAGCCGACCCAACCTCTTATGTATTCTTTCAGCTTTTGCTTTCTCTTGGCATATCCCCATCCGTTGCTGCGACTTGTCAGTTCTTTCAACCTTGACTTCATCTTGGCTTTGGACTTTGGATGCACCGTGAGTTGGCATTTGCCTTTCATCACATAAAAGGAGTAGCCGAGATATTTCACTCCGCGCACATACGACACTACGGTCTTTTCCTTGTTGACTTTGAGATATAGAGTATTCTCTATAAATCGGGTTATAGACTCCTTCACTCGCATTGCAGCCCTCTTGGACTTACAGAATATCATCGAGTCATCTGCATAGCGCACAAAGGGAAGCCCTCTGCGTTCAAGTTCTTTATCCAATTCGTTGAGCATGATGTTACTCAACAACGGACTTAGCGGTCCTCCTTGGGGAGTTCCTTCCTCGCTCGCTTCAAACAAGCCTTTGTTCATTACACCACTTCGGAGATATTTGTGTATAAGGCTGACCACTCTGCCGTCTTTTATCGTACGGCTGAGAATTTCTATGAGTTTGCTATGGCTCACGGTATCGAAGAAGCGTTCAAGGTCAAGGTCTACTACATATATGTAGCCTTCGTTGATTATTCTTTGCGCTCCTCGTAGTGCGTCATGGCATCCTCTTCTCGGACGGAAGCCGTAGCTCGTCTTGGAGAATTGGTTCTCATAGATGGGAGTCAGTACTTGGTTGATGGCTTGTTGCACCAGACGGTCTACTACTGTAGGTATTCCCAACAGGCGCATCTTGCCATTGTCCTTGGGTATTTCTACCCTTTTCACTGGGTTCGGACGGTAAGAACCGTCCATCAAGGAACGGATGAGTTCATCCTTATTGGTCAAGAGCCATGGGAGCAGCTGCTCACACGACATCTTGTCGATACCACCACAGCCCTTGTTTCTCATCACAGCCTTGTAGGCTCGGTTGAGATTTGCAGGACTAAGGATTTGCTCGAAAAGGTGTTCCTTGTCGAATGGTACTTCCACGATGTTGTCTTCACACATCCACATAAAGGTCTGCACTCTCCCATACTATTCGGTTTCCGACCTTATACTTTAATATTTTTTTAAGAGCAAAGAATTCCAACTGTCTTTATTTATGCTAAAAAATCAAGCAAAAAATTTGGAAGTTACAAATATTCAGCGTATCTTTGCATAAGATTTACTGCGCTCGACAATTTGAAGCAGCTTTCATTGCGCTCTCTAACAAACGCTTTGCAAGAAGATTTTTTAAAAATCATAAATAATCAGGAGGATAGAATATGGTGATATACGTAGCCAACCCACTTTATGACGCCGTCTTCAAGTATATGATGGAAGACGAACGAATAGCCAAGACATTACTTTCTGCACTCTTGCAGAAAACAGTGATTGCTGTAGAAATGCGACGTCATGAATATCCCAATATTTCTCGTGACACCATCTCCATGTTTCGTGTTGATTTTGCAGCAACCGTATTGGAAGACGATGGAAGTAAGAAGCTTATTCTGATAGAATTGCAGAAAACATGGTTGGAGACGGAGACCTTACGCTTCCGCCAATATCTGGCTGTGCAGTATAACAACAAGGAGAATATGCGTAAGGATACCAAGGGAAAGTTTGCCCTGCCTACCGTGGCGGTTTATCTGCTGGGGCATTGCGTAGGACAATTCACGGAACCTGTCATCTATGCTAAGCATAAGGTATATGACTATGGAGGAAATGAAATACTCCAGAAGAAGCCAGACCCATTTGTAGAGAGTCTGCAGCACGACAGCATCATTGTCCAGATTCCGTTGCTGAGAGGAAGGGTGAACAATAGATTGGAGAAAATTTTGAGTGTCTTCGACCAGTCACAGATTTATCCAGATGACCAGCGAATGCTTGAATTGGATGAAAATAAATATGCGGATGATGCAGAAATGGCTCATATCCTACATCGTCTTCAGTCGGCAGCCACTAATCCTGAAATCAGAAACAGAATGAATGCAGAAGACGAGTTCTTTCAAGCACTGGAAGACAGGGATACAACTATCATGACACAAAATAAAATCCTTAAGGAACAGAAAGCAGCGCTTAAGGAACAGAAAGCAGCGCTTAAAGAACAGAAAGCAGCGCTTGAAGAACAGAAAGCAGCGCTTGAAAAGCAGAATGCGGCGCTTGAAGAGAAGGACGCCTCCTTGCGTGCAGCTGTCTTGGCTCTGTCGAAATCTGGCTTAGCTGCAGAAATGATAGCAAAGACATTGCATATCGAAGAGGAGAAAATAAAAGAAATATTATCCTAGTTGATAGCATCAAAATAATTGAAGGCGATAGCCGGCACATCATTATCCGTGCCTGCTATCGCCTTCTTCTATTTTCTTATATGCAAAAAGCAGATGTCATGTTATCTTATTTCAACACGAAAACCTTGGTTTCGTGAGCCATTACCTTGCCCTTCCATCGGTTTGCCTTCTTGGCAATATCACGATGCTGCCATACATCTCTTATCAGATACTTTCCGTTCAAGCCCAACTGCTTGAAATCAGCCTGCACCTGGATTGGCTTATCGCTGCAGTTCAGAATAGCGATGGCATGAGAGCCATTAGCCAGCGGGCGCACGTATATCTGATAATCAGCCTGATTCACCTTGCGCTCTGCAGCCTTGCCCAATGGATCCTGATCTATAGCGATAATCTCCTTGTTCAGGAGAATGCGCTTGTCTTCGGCCGAGAGCTTACGAAGGTCATTGCTCAATGCCAGAACCGATGACATCATGCACCACATGCTCATCTGAGTCTGATACTCTGTATAATTGCAGCCTATGCCACCCAAATCACTGGATGGACCACCCTTACCGTTCAGCCCCACTACCAGCATGTCCATGTCCGGCCACTGACCGTGGCGCACATCCTTGGCCAGCGGTGCCGTAACATTCACGATGTCTAGAATGCCCATACCGCCCTGATGAACAATATCTTTCCACATATCTCTTACATCATAGCTGGTTCTCCAGAGCGAACCGCCCACCTGCTCGCACCACTCCTCGCAGTTGCGCTGACCCCACTCGCAGATGCCTAGCACGATGTTTCTACCAGACTTACTCAATGCCTCTGCCATCGCATGATAACGGCGGCGGGCTGTGGCACTATCCTCTGGAGCATTGCAGTAATCATATTTCAAATAATCGATGCCCCAGGAAGCAAAGGTACGAGCATCCTGCTCCTCAAAACCGTAGCTGGCTGTCCATCCGCCACAGGTAAGCTGGGCAGCATCTGAATAAATGCCTAGTTTCAAGCCCTTGGAGTGAACATAATCAGCAAGTGCCTTGATGCCATTAGGAAACTTCTTTGGATCAGGAATAATGTTGTTATGTCGGTCACGTCCACCCTGCCATAGGTCATCAATAAAGATGTACTCATAACCTGCATCACGGAAGCCCTGTTCCACCATCGCATCAGCAGTTTCCTTGATGAGCTGTTCGCTGATGTCCCCCTTAAAGAGGTTCCATGTCATCCATCCCATAGGAGGAGTCTTTGTCAATTGGTTACGCTCCAGCAGCGTTTCACTCTTCTGTGCAAAAGCTGATGCTACAAACAATGCAGCAAATGCAAGAGATAAAATTTTCTTCATGATTTAAAATGTTTAAGTTATTGATTTTACGCATCTGTAAATACAAAGTTACTCTTTTTTTTTCATCAAATACACCTAATCCAAAAACTTTTATGAAACATTAACCTAACATTCTAGATGGAATATCCCGAAAAATGATAATATTTCATTACCTTTGCAGAAAATAACAAACAAAAGATAATAAACATAAAGAACAAGAAAAAGAAATATGATTACAGTTGATGGATTGACCGTAGAATTTGGCGGCACCACCCTATTCAAAGACATTTCCTTCCAGATCAACGAGAAGGACCGTATAGCACTGATGGGAAAGAATGGCGCAGGTAAGAGTACACTGCTCAAAATTATAGCTGGCGTGAGAACTGCCACCCGTGGCTCGGTTTCCGCACCGAAAGACTGTGTCATCGCCTATCTGCCTCAGCACCTCATGACCGAAGACGGAAGAACCGTGTTCGAAGAAACCTGCCAGGCGTTCGCCCATCTGCATGAGATGCAGGCGGAGATTGACCGCATCAACAACGAACTCACCACACGTACCGACTACGACAGCGATGACTATATGCAACTCATCGAAAAGGTATCTTCGTTGTCTGAAAAATTCTATGCCATCGACATGACCCATTTCGAGGAAGATGTAGAAAAAACTCTGCTCGGACTGGGCTTTGAACGCTCCGACTTCAACCGCCCTACCAGCGAGTTCTCTGGAGGATGGCGCATGCGTATCGAACTGGCAAAGCTACTCTTGAAATCGCCTGACGTACTGCTCCTGGATGAGCCAACCAACCACCTAGACATCGAATCTATCGGATGGCTCGAAGACTTCATCATCAACAGTTCAAAGGCGGTGGTTGTCATCAGCCACGACCGAAAATTTGTTGACGATATCACAACACGTACCATCGAGGTGACCATGGGCAGAATCTACGACTACAAAGCTACCTACAGCCAGTATCTGGAACTGCGCAAGGAGCGCCGCGAACAGCAGATGAAGAAATATGAGGAACAACAGAAGATGATTGCTGAGACGAAGGACTTCATAGAACGATTCAAGGGTACCTACTCCAAGACCTTCCAGGTGCAGAGCCGCGTGAAGATGCTTGAAAAACTAGAACTTATCGAGGTGGATGAAGAGGATACCAGCCGACTGAGACTGAAGTTCCCGCCGAGTCCGAGAAGCGGTGCCTATCCGGTGCAGATGAGCGATGTGGCGATGTCGTTTGACGGCAAGAAGATATTCAGCGGTGTGAACCTCACCGTGGAGCGTGGTGACAAGATTGCCTTTGTGGGAAGAAACGGAGAGGGTAAATCTACGCTGGTGAAATGCATCATGGGTCAGCTTCAGAACAAGGGAAAACTGGAGTTGGGACATAATGTACAGATAGGCTATTTCGCTCAGAACCAGGCTTCTTTGCTGGATGGCGAGCTTACGGTGTTCCAGACTATCGACGATGTTGCCAAGGGCGAAATCCGCAACAAGATACGTGATTTGCTCGGTGCCTTTATGTTTGGCGGAGAGGATTCTACCAAAAAAGTGAAAGTGTTGTCGGGTGGAGAACGCACCCGTCTTGCCATTCTCAAGCTGCTGCTGGAGCCAGTGAATTTATTGATTCTCGATGAGCCTACCAACCATCTTGATTTGAAGACGAAGGATGTGTTGAAGCAGGCGCTGCTGGATTTCGATGGCACGCTCATCGTAGTGAGCCACGACCGTGATTTTCTAGATGGTCTTGTCAGCAAGGTTTACGAATTCGGGCACGGTCGTGTCCGCGAGCACCTCTGTGGCATTTATGAATTCCTGGAATTAAAGAAAATGGAAAGTCTTCAGGAACTGGAGAAGAAATAAAGACAAAGGTGTATTGCAAATCGTACATATTGCAATACACCTTTATATATATTATCCCCGAAAAAACTCGAGGATACTTTCACAACAAATATAATTCATATTTATCTTGCCTTTTTTCACCTATCATAATTTAGTAAAATTACTAACTGTTCATATTGATATTTGGAGGCGGTTATAGATGAATAAAGGGGGAAAAGCTGCATATCTCACGGAGATATTATCTTATCTTACGGAGATATTATCTTATCTCACGGAGATATTTTTTTATCTTACGGAGATATTATCTTATCTCACAGGAATAACTTTCGAATATGATTCAAGTATGGGCAAAAGCCCCAAAGTTAGGAGCTTCTGCCATTCAGGGAACGTGGGGAATTCCATCATTAGAAATAAAGATAAACCAGGGAACTATAGAGTTGTATGGAGAGGACGTAGAGGAGATAGAGCGGAGCAAAGACGCGGATGCCGAAATACGACGCCTCATAAGCCTCCGCGAGCGAACGGAAGCGGTTGCTCGCCACACCAAAGGTGAGACTCATCACCATGACCGCAAAACAAATGTACGGAAGGAGACTCTTCGTAAAACTACTGCCCCAGATGCCACCCATCACGTTCAGCAATATAGCATGGGGAACCATCGTGAGACAAACCATCACGAAGGCGAACAGCAGAAACTCGAAAAACACCACTCGCATGGCTACCCGCTGGCGATATTCCCTGCCGTTGAAATGAAGCAGACCGCTCCTGTAGAGTGCCCCCAGCGAGATGCAGAGCAGCAGGAGCCAGACCAGCATCGGCTGCATCAGATTCTCCGTAAAGCGTCCGAAGAACCATCGGATGCCCTCGGCATTGAGCAACGTGCGCGGGAAGGTTTCCGGCATCGCAGCCGTCTGCAGCCACGACACCAGCACCAGGACGCACTGGCCAACCAGCAATCCGCTAGCCAGCCATGCCCCCAAACGGGTCAACTTCCGATAAATCGATATTCTATTCCTCATAGTCCTATTCCCCATGAATTATCTCCCTCATGACCTACTCCTCGTCAGCCACAAGATTATCAATATCCAGGATGCGCAGTTCGCAGGCTCTTACCACCAGTCGGGTGGCATTCACGCTATTGCCGTTGTTGCCGTCAGGAAACAGCTTCTGCACCAGCTCGTTCTGGCGCTTCTCCAGACTCTTCACACCGAAAGGCATTCCTCGCAGGCCAGTAATCTGCTCCTTGGTGTAGCCCAGGGCAAGATGGCGCAGGAAACGCTCGTCATATTCATCAATCTCGTAATTGATGAGAGCCTCCTGGCGCATCAGCTCGCTGTTTACGCTCTTCTTGAATCGCTCGATAATCTTCTTCAGGATAGGCTGGTTGAAGACCATCTTCTTGCCGCCCATGCAGCTGGCCACATCACCACGGGTGAGCAGTTCGCCGCTCTTCAGGATGATTCCGTCGCATCCGGCATCCAGCGCATCCACCCAAAGCTTCTCGTTGAGAATCTCGCCCGTAAAGATGAGCACCTTCACGTCGGGATACTGCTGCTTGGTGCTGCGGCAGATTTCCACGCCAATGGTGGTAGAACCGCCCAATCCCAGATCGAGCAGCACGAGGTCAGGCTTCTGCACCTTGATAAGACGCCAGTAAGCCGGTTCGTTTTCGGCAGTTCCAATGATTTCTGCCTCAGGAATGTCGGTCTTGAAGATGCCCTCGGTACCTTTCAGCTCCAGTGGCACATCTTCTACTATAATCACTTTAAAATTCTCCATATCTCAATTCTATTTTTAGTATTTCTATTCAACTCCAGCTTGAGGTTTCTCATGCTGAACTTCTGTTATTTCTAATTCAACCTTATATTTACATCTTTCCTTCAAGCCCTCGAAGTCGATTCTCTTAACGACCGCTACAGGCAGGACAGCCGTGATGATTGCACTGCCGTCAGATCCGGCAGTGGAACTGAGACCGCAGCCGCGCAAGTTGGTAATATCACCTACCTCTCTGGCTATCTGTCTCGCCACGAGATAATTGACATCCACGGTAGTTGAAGAAAAGAAATCGGTAATCTGCCGGGAAACGTAAGCCGACTCATGCTGCTTCACATACACCTCGGCATAAGGATTTCCGTCCGTAGTCTCGATTCTGATGTCGCACTTCTTCGTATTGGCTATCAGGATTTCGAAAAGAAGCTCCAGCAGGTGGTAATCCAGCCTTACCATACCCTTCGCCTGCTCCATCGCCTGCGTACTCAGCATGGTATATACCGATTTGTAATACTCTATCAGCTCGCGCAGCGATTCCACATCATCGGGATTGGTTTCGATGAGCTGTCGGATGCGCGAAGGATAATACATCGTTTCGTGTTTCAGGGCAGAGAGACAGTTGTCGAGCACCTGATTGGCAACATACAGCTTGTCGCCCTCGTATTCCGTTCGATGGATTTCATCTTCCAGCAGTTCCAGTCTGCTGTAGTCCTTCCTGACATCTGCAATGCCGTCGTTCAGCGCTTTCTCGATGCGCACCACCACCTCGTTGAGCTGTTCGCTGTTGGCTCTACGGCTGGTTTTCTCATCCCATATCTCGCTGATTCGCTGCAGCTTTTCCTTGTCAGAGCTGCTGCTGAGCAGAATCTGGTTGATGGTATTCACCTTGTCTACGGCGAAGCGATAGCGCAGGATGTGGCGATAATACAGCAGATAGTAAGCCAGCGGCAACTGCAGCAGGAGGAGTACCAGGAGAACCACCGCCACATTCTTGGAGTTCTTGGAAACCTCCATCGTGCGCACGTATTCATCGAGCGTATTGTCGGCGCTCATCTCCCTGAAGAGCTGGGTGTAGACCTTGTTGTTGCTGGCATACAGGTCCCACTGGTGGAGCGCCAGGGCTGCCACAGCACTCTCGTTGCGGATATCGAGAATCACGTTGTAGTCGGTTGGCAGACTGTCTCTGAGCCACTGCAGTTCGGCTATGGCTCCCGACTTGGGATACTTCACCATCAGGAAGGTTCCCTTAGGTCGGAGCGAGAGATAATGGCGGTTGAGATACTCTCTTGCGGAATCGGCGAAGGCAAGCGTGCGCTCGTAATGACCGTTGACATTGCTGAAATAGGCGCTGTCGGCATACTGGTCTGCTCGCTGCAGATTGAGCGGCTTCTGAACGGCTGTACGCATGTGCAGATGATGAGAGCCATGAGATTTCTGCATCTTCGCCCAAGCGCTGCCTGAAGGAAGACATGAGAACAGGGCTATCAGCAACGACAGCAGGAGCATACGCCCCACAGGAAGGCGGAAGGCAAAACGGCTCCCCTTGCCCACCTCGCTTTGTACAGAAATATCGCACTTGTCAAACATGCGGCTCGTCTTCTTGTATTTCTCGATGATTCCCTTGCAGTTGATCAGTCCGAAACCATGTCCGCCGGTATAGGCGCGGTCGAAGACATGAGCCAGCTGTTCCTCGTCCATACCCTTTCCGTTGTCCGTGATGGAAATCTCCACATACTTATCCTCTGCCTTGACCTGAGCCTCGACGACCACCTCGCCACCGGCAGGAGTAAACTTCCTGGCGTTGTCGGCTATTGTATTGATCATGAAGAGCGTCAGGGCACGGTCGGCTTTCAAAACAGCATCGGTCGGCTTCACCACGAGCCTGATGCCCTTCATCTGGAAGCTCGTCTTTCCCTTCTCCACAATGTCGAAGAGCTGCTGCAGGGAGAAACTCTCGATGCGGAGGTTCAGCATTCCCTGCTTCATCTGAATCCAGCGTGTCAGGGTACTGTTATAGTCTTCAATGACATCTACCAATTCCAATATATACTGGTAGCGCTGCTTTCTTACCTCCTCAGTTTCACCACCCTTGCAGAGTCGGGTCACCTCGTTCAGCATACGGTTTATATACGAAAGATTTGAGTTGGCAAACTCCACTTTGGTGCGCTGCTCCACGTTGCGTTCCTTGTTGGCAGATACTCTCATCGTCAATTCCATACGGCGTTCTGTTTCCTCTTCAAGCTTCTCAAGGAATTCTTTATGTTTCTGAGCATTAAGCTCCATTCGTTCATGCAGAGGTTTAAGCAGTTCTTCCGTGGATTCCTCCTTGGCTTTCTTGCGCTTCATATAGTCGAAGACATAGAGCAGGATGACGGCAATGACAATCATGGCTATCACGGCGATGATCATGACATTGAGAATCGTGGCGATATCGTCGAGCTGGGCTGCACGGGCTTCGAGCTGGCGGTCCTGTCGGGAAGACTCCTGCAGGTCGAGATAGGCGTTGCGGTTGTAGTCGCTCTTCACCTTGTCGTCGAGTGCGGAATAAGCCAGACTCATCTGCTCGCGGATGGAAGCCACGAGGTCGGGCGCCTGGAAGATAGCCTTGTTGTCATAGAGCGCATGGTTCAGACAGTCGAGCGACGACTGGTAATCCCTGATTTGCCAATAGCACTCGGCAAGGGTACGATGGGCTCCTGCCGTCTGATAAACATCGCCATAGCTGCTGAAGAGATTGAGCGCTCGCTGGGCAAAGTTGCCGGCAAGCAGGTTGGCTGGCATCTGCTCGATGTTGAGATACTGGAAGGCAGGCAGGTTGTTCCTGATGAGGAACTCCCGGTTGTCTTCATCCTGGATATGTTCGCTGATAGCTTGAAGGGCATTCGCCTGCCAGTAAGGATAAGGATTAGGACCGCTCGCCAGCATGTAGCATCTGATGAGCATATCGAATTCTGCCTGCAGAATCTCGTGCTGAGTACCGTGGGTAATCGCTCCACCCGAACCGTAATTGTAAAGATAGTTTAGATACTGAGCTGTGTCCTGCTCCAAGGCGTCAGGGTCTATCTGGTTCAGGGCTTGCATCATCGGCTTCTCCAACTGCACATAATAGAAATAGGTGGAAGCCACAACCGCAAACTCTGACTGGGCATAGACCGCACGCTGATATTCACGAGGAGGAAGGTTATCTGTCTCCTCGCCTATTCGGCGCAGTCGGCGCATCGCTTTCTCACGATAGGCGTAGAAATCCTTGTTGCGGGCTTCCCGCTGACAGAGTCGCATATTCTGGACGTCCGCAATAAGGAGTTCTATCTGGTTGTCGCTGCGTTCTTCCACGTGGTTGAGCCACTGTTTGGCAAGCTTGTAATCCATCTTGGCAATTGCCACGAAAGCAAGGTTATTGCAAGCCTCAGCATAACCGGTAGAATAATCGTCAGAAAGAGCTAAAGCTCTCTTAGCCAAGACTTTGGTAGAATCAAGATTGCGATAGTGAAAAGCATAGGATTGGCTATTCAACTTATCCACCTCATGCTGATGGGCAGGCGAACAAGCTGAAAAAACAAACGCCGTCACCACCAGAAGGTTGATGACGACGCAGTAAAGATGACATGATTTTTTATGCATGAGCATAAAAACTAATAACTTTTAAAAACGAAGTTCAAAAAAATTAAGCGCGAGCCTTGGCAATATAGCCAAGAGCTTCCTGACACTTAGCCGTGATAGCAGCCCAGTCGCCAGCAGCAACAGTCTCCTTAGGGAAAAGCTTAGAGCCCATACCTACGCAGAGTACGCCAGCCTTGATCCAAGGAGTAAGATTCTCCTCTGTTGGCTCAACAGCACCTGTTACCATGATGTTGCTCCAACGCAATGGTGCCATCACATTCTTGACGAATGAAGGACCACCTACGTTACCAGCAGGGAATACCTTGGTTACATCGCAACCTGCTGCCTGAGCATTGTTGATTTCTGTAACAGAACCACAACCTGGTGAATATGGAACCAGGCGACGGTTGCAGACTGGTGCAATGTCTGGGTTGAAGTTAGGACCTACGATGAAGTTGGCACCCAACTGGAGATAGAGAGAAGCTGTACCAGCATCAACTACTGTACCAGCACCCAAGATCATCTCAGGGCAAGCCTTGTCTGCCCACTTTACCAACTCACCGAAAATCTCGTGAGCGAAATCACCTCGGTTAGTAAACTCGAAAACGCGAACGCCACCCTCATAGCAAGCCTTGATTACGTTCTTGCAGATTTCAACGTCCTTATTGAAGAATACAGGAACCATACCAGTCTCTTTCATGGCTGCCATGACCTGCATTTTGCTAAACTTTGCCATTTTTGTTTTAATGTTAAATGTTAAGTGTTAAATGTTATCGCTGAACGCGACCATTAGCGTTACCGCCAGCAAGACTCTCTACCTCATCAGCAGAAACGAGGTTGAAGTCGCCAGGGATAGTGTGCTTCAATGCAGAAGCAGCTACTGCGAACTCCAATGCCTCTGCCTGAGTCTCCTTGGTCAGAAGACCGTGGATCAGACCACCAGAGAAAGAGTCACCACCACCTACGCGGTCGATGATAGGGTTGATATCATAGTGCTTGCTCTGGTAGAACTCCTTACCGTCATAGATAAGAGCCTTCCAGCCGTTGTGTGTAGCAGAGAGAGACTCACGGAGAGTAGAAACAACATACTTGAATCCGAACTCCTTCATCATACCCTGGAAGATGCCGTAGTAACCCTCAGCATCTGTCTTGCCGCCCTCTACGTCAGCATCTGGCTTGAAGCCCAGGCAGAGCTGAGCATCTTCCTCATTACCGATGCAAACGTCAACGTACTTCATCAAAGGACGCATCACTGAGATAGCCTTCTCTGAAGTCCACAGCTTCTTGCGGAAGTTGAGGTCAACAGAAACAGTTACGCCATGACGCTTAGCAGCCTCACAAGCCAACTTGGTCAACTCAGCAGCCTTGTCGCTGATAGCAGGAGTAATGCCGCTCCAGTGGAACCACTGAGCACCCTCCATAATCTTATCGAAATCGAAATCTGCAGCATCAGCCTCTGCGATAGCGCTGTGAGCACGGTCGTAGATAACCTTTGATGGGCGCATAGAAGCACCAGTCTCAGCATAGTAAAGACCTACACGGTCGCCACCACGAGCAATGAAATCTGTGTTCACACCATAGCGACGGAGAGCATTCAGGGCAATCTGACCAATCTCGTGCTTTGGTAACTTAGATACGAAGTAAGCCTCATGACCATAGTTAGCCAAGCTTACAGCTACGTTAGCCTCACCACCACCAGGGATGATGCGGAATGATTCACTCTGAATGAAACGCTCGTTGCCTTCTGGTGACAAACGAAGCATAATTTCACCTAATGTTACAATTTTTGCCATTGTTGATAGTTTTAATTTATTGTTTTTATGTTTGTTTGTAATTGACAATTCTAGGAACTCATCATTACATGATCTTGACAATGTTTTAAGGCACCGTCTCATATCGTTGGCAAAAATAACCATAATTTCCCAAATAACGAAATAAAAAGGGATTTTTTTTCGTTTTTACCCGTATTTTTCCCTTTTTCAATACTTTTTTTGGTTTTTTGTGCAAAAAAACAGCTGTGTATTCGCACAATTCATTTTTTTATTGTATATTTGTGCCCGAAAGTATGAACTGTGGTCGCACACACATGCTTTGGTTCAATAATCAATTGATGGAAATGCACAGCCAGCACATATTACTATATAATAATGTTCGCGCGAAGCTTTCATCAAAAATAAAATACTTAAAACAATGGCCGAAAAAATCAGAATCAAGGATATCGCTGAAAGAGCAGGCGTATCCGTCGGTACGGTTGACAGAGTTCTTCATGAGCGACCTAACGTATCCAAGACTGCCCGTGAAAAGGTGGAGAAGGCGCTGAAGGAGATGAATTACCAACCCAACATGTACGCCAGTGCATTGGCGTACAACAAATCGTACACCTTCTATCTGCTCATCCCTAAGCACGAATCGGAAGCTTACTGGGAAGAGATTGAGGAAGGTGCAAAGAAGTGTGAAGAGGCGCGCCGCGATTTCCATATCGACGTAGAAATCAGATTTTACGAGCGTTCCAATGAGGATTCGTTCCGTGAGATGTCGAAAGAGATTCTGGAAGCACAGCCTGAGGGCGTCATCGTGGTTCCGTCTTCGCTCGCCGTAACACGGGAGTTGACCGAACAGCTGCATCATAAAAGCATCCCCTTCATCCTCCTCGACTCATACATGCCCGACCTGCGTCCGCTCTCATTCTTCGGTCAGGATTCGTTCTGCTCTGGCTTCTTCTCAGCCAAGATGCTGATGATGATTGCCAGTGGCGAGAAGGAAATCATGCTGATGAGACAGACCAAGGACGGAAAGGTGGTCAGCAAGCAGCAGGACAACCGAGAGGTAGGTTTCCGCCACTACATGCACGACCACTTCCCACAGGTGGTAATCAAGGTACTTGACCTGCCGCTCAACGGAACCCGAAACGAATACGTGAAGATGCTGGAGAGATATTTTGCCGAGCATCCGGATACGCATCACTGCATCACCATGACATCGAAGGCACATATCGTGGGCGACTTCATCCTGAAAACCAACCGCCGTGATGTTCAGATCATGGGCTATGACATGGTGGAGAAGAATGCCCACTGTCTGCGCGAGGGAAGCATCTCGTTCCTCATCGCACAGCACGCCTACATGCAGGGTTACTACTGTGTAGACACCCTCTTCCAGGCAATCGTGCTGAAGAAGAAGGTGACCACCGTGAACTACATGCCTATCGAGCTGCTGATGAAGGAGAACGTAGACTTCTATCGCAGAACGCAAATCTAAAAATGATTCTGATTGAAGGAAATAAGCATTTGAATATATACATATTATAAATATATAAAACAACTACAGAATGAAACTATCAAGCTTTATCAAGATTAACCCTGCCGACTCGGTAGTGGTTTGCTTGCGCCCAATGAAGAAGGGCGAAGTGATTGAGGTAGATGGTAAGACCATCACCCTGTTGCAGGATACTCCTGCTGGACATAAGGTGCTCATCGACGATGCCGCCGAAGGAAAGGACATCATCAAGTACGGTTATCCTATCGGCCACGCCAAGAAGGACCTGAAGCAGGGCGAATGGGTGAACGAGAATAATCTCAAGACCAATCTCGCAGGAACTCTGGAGTATACCTACAACCCTGTAGACGAGCAGTTGAGCATCGCACAGGAGAACCGCACCTTCAAGGGATTCGTTCGCAAGAACGGCGAAGTAGGTGTAAGAAACGAAATCTGGGTGGTCCCTACTGTGGGCTGCGTGAACGGAATCGCAGAGAAGCTTGTTGAACTCCTGAAGAAGGAGACCAACTGCGAAGGAATCGACGCCATCCACGCATGGCACCATAACTATGGCTGCTCTCAGCTTTCAGGCGACCATGAGAACACCCGTAAGGTGTTGCGAGACATCTGCCTGCATCCAAATGCAGGCGCTGTGCTCGTACTCTCTCTCGGCTGTGAGAACAATCAGGCTGACGCTTTCATGGAGATGCTTGGCGACTACAACAAGGACCGAATCAAACTTCTTGTAACACAGAAGGTTGAAGGCGATGAGCTGGAGGAAGGCATGAAGCTGCTCCGTGACCTCTATCAGAAGGCTAAGGAAGACAAGCGCGAGGACGTGCCGGTAAGCAAGCTCCGCGTAGGTTTGAAGTGTGGCGGTTCTGACGGCTTCAGCGGAATCACAGCCAATCCATTGGTAGGTGAATTCTCTGACTGGCTGGTTGCTCAGGGCGGAACATCTATCCTCACCGAGGTGCCTGAGATGTTTGGTGCAGAGACTATCCTGATGAACCGTTGTGAAAACAAGGAACTCTTCGACAAGACTGTTCACCTCATCAACGACTTCAAGGAGTACTTCCTCAGCCACGGTGAGCCAGTTGGCGAGAATCCTTCTCCAGGCAATAAGGCTGGTGGAATCTCTACCCTCGAAGACAAGGCGCTGGGCTGTACACAGAAGTGCGGCCGTGCTCCGGTTAGCGGCGTATTGCAGTATGGTGATCGTCTGGAGACTACCGGTCTCAACCTCCTTTCAGCTCCAGGCAATGACCTCGTAGCAGCCACAGCACTGGCTTCTGCAGGTTGCCAGCTCGTACTCTTCACCACCGGTCGTGGAACGCCATTCGGCACCTTCGTACCAACCATGAAGATTTCTACCAACAGCAATCTGGCAAAGAACAAGCCAAACTGGATTGACTTCAATGCCGGTGAACTGGTAGAGGGTACTGAGATGAAGGATCTTGTACGCAAGTTTATCGATAAGATTATCGCCGTAGCCAGTGGCGAGGAAGCCCGCAATGAGAAGAACGGCTACAGCGAGATCTCCATTTTCAAGAATGGAGTAACATTATAACATTAATTTTAAGACATGAGTAATAAAAAAGGTTTGCTGGCGCTATCGCCGTTATTTCTGCTGATTGTCCTCATCGCAGCGTTCACCATCTATTCTACGGATGTGACTCACAAGGACACTAACTTGTCGCTCACCGTGGCATTCATGATATCCAGTATCTATGCCGTGGCGATTTCGGGCGGAATGCCCATCAAGAAGCGAGTGGACACCTACAGTAAGGGAGCTGGCGCCAACAACCTGATGCTCATGTTGTGGATATACGTACTGGCAGGTGCGTTCGCCGCATCGGCAAAGGCGATGGGAGCTGTAGACGCCACCGTCAACTTGGCGCTGAGCGTTCTGCCTGCCAGCATGATTCTTCCAGGACTCTTCCTGGCGGCTTGCTTCATCTCCGTCTCCATCGGTACCAGCGTAGGAACGGTGGTGGCGCTGGTTCCTATAGCAGCCGGACTGGCTAATTCCATGCACGGCAATGTGGGCATGATGACCGCCATCATCGTGGGTGGCGCCTATTTTGGCGACAACCTTTCGTTTATCTCTGATACGACGGTGGTGGCAACCCAGACGCAAGGTTGCCGGATGAGCGATAAGTTCAGGGTGAATTCGCTCATCGTGGGTCCTGCAGCCCTCATCATCCTCGGCGTCTATGCCGTGATGGGAATCGGTCTTCAAGCTCCAACAGACATTGCAGACGTGGAATACTTCAAGGTATTACCTTATATATTAGTACTCGTCTGCGCCATAGCCGGCATGAATGTGATGGCTGTTCTGGCAATGGGCACGATACTCTGTGGAGTCATCGGCGTGGCAAGCTACTATCTCGGTTCTCCCCTCTCCTACGACCTCTTTGGCTGGTTCTCGGCAATGGGCAATGGAATCACGGGCATGGGCGAGCTGGTGATTATCGCCATGATGGCAGGCGG